>Ga0304728_1000065_pt1 | contig 79458 bp, 82 predicted proteins | sample C_130625_MF_Meta_FD_190476 | JGI IMG/M metagenome (GOLD analysis project Ga0304728, IMG submission 190476) | Freshwater microbial communities from Lake Croche, Canada to study carbon cycling - C_130625_MF_MetaG (v2) (version 2) | ecosystem: Environmental > Aquatic > Freshwater > Lake | place... | reverse complement strand
TATAAATGCCCAAGGGAGTCAAGACGCTCGAGAAGGAACTGCATGAGACCAAGGAGATCTTGAAACACCACGAATACCACCGCCGAGTGGGTGATCTGCGCAAGTTGCCGTCGAAGACAGACCTGGAGGCGCGGATCACGAAACTCGAGAAGGCACTGGAGAAGGCAAAGTCAAAGTCAGGAGGCACCCGCCGCCGCCACCGCCACCGCACCCGCTCGACACGGCGCCGCGGCGGATCCTTCATGTCCAGAGACGCTTGGACGGCTATCTGGAAAGCGAAGCCGGAAAACCAAGGCCTAACCGACCAGGCAGCCAATAAAGCATACGATGCAGCAGCCCAACTCGCCCAAGATGCTACCAACCTTGTCAGACTTGGTCAAGGTCCGGCCCAAAAACGAACTGGATAACCTCCACAGCAACCTAATGTAAAAATGCCGACTCTCGAAGTTCAACTCGCCAAGGCCCAGACGTCTCTCGCAGCCCTTGGAGATGTGAATCCTTCGATGTTGTACTTGTTTCGGCGGCGTCGCCCTGACCAATACCACGACAAGGATGCGGAACTGCGTGGACTCAGGGAGCGGGTGAGCCACCTCCAGCAGCGGATTGCGGCGAGAAACGAGCGAGCCGAGCTTCACGCAACTGCTCAGACGTTAATGCGACTTGCGGAAGAGTGGGTGCGGCAAGTTGACCTTCCAACTCACACATCTGCACCCACTGTTCCTGAGTAATGTTCTGGAACGTCTTCAAACAAATTGACACGTCCTTCGGGGTCTTCTTCCCCATGTGCCGACAATAGTCGCAGTTCGTCATCACGATGTACTGTGCCCAGGGTCCCGTCCGCAACACCAGAGCGTAGAAGGTGGACAACTGCTTCCACGTCACCACATTTTTCTTGTGGGACACGTGCTTCTTGTACTTGCACTGAACTGCATAATACTTGCCGTCATGTTCTGCAATAATGTCGATACCAACATCCGGGCGTTTAAGGCTGAGCTTCGTTAACAGCTCTTCGGGAACGTCCTTCAACAACCAGACGTTCTTCAAGTTGCGCACATGCTTGAGATACTTGACGCAGAACTCCTCAAAGACATCGCCACGAACCTTCTTGTTGTCTCGTGTCCGCATCTCAGTGAAGGTGTGTGCAGGTTCATCGTACCACTTCTGGCACTCGGTTAGGAAGAGGTCGAAGAGACTCGTGCCGTCAGGCCGGGGACGAAGGAAGAGAGCGTGTAGATCCATGTTTGCGCAATCGACATGATTGTCGACTGAAGGCGTTCGTTTTGTGCCAAGCCGATCAGCCCCCAGAGCATGTACTTATTGACACGATAGCGGAAGCGCAGGACACAGAAGACAAGCGACGCAATGTAGAACAGTGTAGGCAGTGAATCTCGAGCCAGGGCACCGTGAATGTAATTCAGGCCCAGTGAAACCGCATACAACACATGCCAACCCAATGGACTCAACATGCGCTTACGAACCAGCGTCATGAGGAACGCCGCAATCTGGATCGGAAACAGAATGAAGAATGCACGTTCCATCGAAGGAGACACCAATAGGCCAGCCGTTGCGAGTACCTGGCTAATTGAATAGTACAGATTCAACCGATCACGTGCCTGCTTGGAAACCCAATCCGGAAAGGGCATGTCACGCATCGTCGTGTTGGTAGCCTGGTAGTACTTTGTGACCAGATCCGCCAAGGCGATCGTCCCGATGACATTGACGTATCGGGTAAGCGGGGTGGAGAAGCCAGACAAGGTGAGCGTCATGGCGGTTAGCGAACGGCTCGCAAAGAGGATACTGTGCGCCCGGAACTCTGGCCAGATCATGGGTGCTGCTGCAGATCGGAAGGATGTGAGGTAGAAGATCAATGACGACCAACTCAGAAGGGCGTGAACTGCAATGAAGATCCACGCTGTGCGATCGAACGTCATGACTCGATACAGGGCGAACTCGCCGAATCGAGCGATGAAATGTGTGAGCGAAATGATGCCGAGTGTCTTATGCGCATGTCCGTACTTGCCGTCGTGGTGAGTGATGAGGGACTCCATTTTGCTCATCATCTTCACATACCGGAACCAGTTTCGTTTTTGAAGAGCGGAGGATCCTTTGTGCACATTGACTCTATATTCGGTTTCTTTGCTTCGAATCCCTCATTCGGATGCGACCGGGAGATCCCCATAGCCAGTACCACGAATCCAGCTGTCAGCAATAACGCATGCACCAGATCACGAGTACCCATGAAGCATACGGCAAAGATGGCAACCCGGCGGATAAAGATGTTCCGCTGATATTCTTCTTCCTTCGAGCTGAACTCGTCCACAATGTAACGAGAACCCACGTTCATGAGCATCATGCAGATGCCTAAGAACAGGAGTTGGGGTTGGATCTTGAGTTTCATTGTGTAGTATTGAGAAGATTACACAGGGCCGCTAGCCTTCACGTCGCCGTCCGTCGGCTTCATGCTGTTCAGCTTCGCCTTGGCGGCCTTCTCCTTGTCGGTCTCGCTCATATCAGCGAGGTGCTCGTATGCCGGGCAGGCCTTGACAAGCGCAACGGCCAGGAGAAGCGCAACAAGCTCATTGTGCTGCTTCCAGAGGAAGGCGACGAAACCAAACGCAACGGCCTTGCCAACCGGCGAGCTGACAAGGGCACTCAGCATCGTCGGCATAAACGAAATCAGTCCAACAAGGGCGGCGACAACGGCGAGTTCGACATTTCCGGCAAGCTTCATTTGTAGTATCGGGAGCATATTTTTCTGCTACGGGAAAGTAATGGCACTGGTGTGCACGGATCTAACTGAGGCGCATGGATCTCCGTTCAAGACTGTGAATATCATGGCAACTCCAGCCGCACCGCCTGGAAACTCGAAGAAGGGGGTTCAGTCCGTTGTGGAAAAGATGGAGAACTCGTTGCCCCTCGACACGAACCCGGCGACGCAGACATTCACGCCCCCGCCTCAGCCGGATGCGGTTGCCGTACAGTCGAGCATGTCGAATCAACCCGATAAGATCAGTCGTATTCTGAGCCTCGTGGAGCAGAATAAGACCGGGTATGAAACCTCGTCGTCGAAGGACATGTTTCTGTATGTGCTGACAGGTGTGATGTTTCTGTTTACCTTCGATACGTTCGTTACACTGGGACGGGGGATGCGCGGTTGACCCGAAGGGTTAACTGGGAATCACGCCTGGAACTTCGGGTTATAATCCTTGTTATCCAGGCGGGTTTCAAAGGTCGATACGTCCTCAAATGCATTATCAAGATACTCAATCTCGAAAGTTAACGTGTTCTCTGCCGGTCCGAAAATAATAGGGGCCGTCACAGGATTCGTAGTTGTGATAGAACTCGTAGCGAGATGGCGACGGAACGTGATGTGGAACCGATCAAGGGTCCCGATCGGCGGGTTGTAATACGTGATGTTCGGTGCATACGACATGTCGTTGTACGAGAGAATCTGCGAGATCAGAGACGTGCCCTGGCCGTTCTGGACGCTCACCGGACCGTTGTTGACGTTGGTCGTCTCGAACGTTCCCACCGTGATAGGCGACGAGGCAGTGAGGGGAAGACCAGGAGATGACTGGACAATCTGCGCCGATGCATTTGCGCCACTGCCAGCAGAAAATCCTGAAACTACAAGATACTGACCTGTCACGAAACTCGTCGCCACTGGAGTCTGGTATCCATAGGAGAGATTATTCACGAGAATATTGGTTGCGGCCGTGATGCTGGGCGTTGCGGCCGTGAACGGCGTAGTAGACGTCATGATCAATGAAGTCGCAGTCGGAACCGACGTGATCGTTCCGCTAAAGGTGGACGGTGTAGTTCCGAACCCATTGACAGTAATACTCTCACCTATGGCCAGAGTATGTGCACCGGAAAACGCAATTGTCACACTTGTTCCCGATACCGACGTTCCGCTAGATATGATAAGCGGGTTGCGGTTTGTAGTGGAATACGTGTACGTTCCCGTCCCACTGGAAACACCTGACGCAGTTGCGTTAAACACCGTGAATGTTGTGGTCGACGACGCAATGATCTGGAAGGTCCCAGAATATCCCGCAGGAGTGAGGCTAGCGATCGTGACATAGTTTCCAACTGGGGGTGCAACACTTACACTGTTGACCTGAGGCGGCAGCGTCATCGTATACGTCACGGTCGTTCCCGTCGCATCTCCGGCATTGGCAACCGATACGTTTCCCGGAGTTGTCGGGTTTACTTGGTAGGACGTGCGGTTGCCAACCGCCACAATGGTTGCGAATGTATAGGCCGCACCCGTCGAAACAGCCGGGCGATCGTTGATGATCTTGGCAAAGTAGCTGTCCACGAACCCCGAACGGTCGCCACCGGGTGCACACTCGTCGCTACGGTTCAGTCCTTCAATGCCCATCAGAGTGTACATGTCCGTGGGCTGCATTCCCAGCAGCACTGCGTTCATTAGCCGAATACGTGTCACCTTCTGGAACGGACGGGGGAGGTAGACCACGAAATCGCCGGGATCGGATGTTGCCGACCCACCGTTCACACGCACATACTTCGTCGGATCACGATCACGAGAGTCAACTGTAACGATACGGTAGGACTTCTTCAGGATCGGACGCGGCCGGCTGGTGGTTACCAGCACTCCGTTGCGGTCAAAGTTCATTACTCTTACAAGCGATAGTTTTACTGCGTTAAAAACAAACCATGGGCGACGGAGCGACTGAGATTGGCAACAATGTAACGTGGACAGTGACTCTCGAAGATTACTTCGCTCAAACCGGTGAGAAGGCGAACGGCTTAGCCATTATGCACAAACGTGCGGAGAGCATTTTTACTCACCGCAAGACGTACATTGATTTACCGGTGATTGTGGGATCGGGTGCAATTGCTTTCCTTAATGCCGGTTCATCATCTCTGTTTTCGGACCACCAGCTGGCTGCCACCGCGTTAGGCGTGGGCTCTCTGGTGATTGGAATCCTGAACACGATCGGCACCTATTTCGGGTGGGCAAAGCGGGCAGAGGGTCATCGCATGTCGGCTATCCACTATGCCAAGCTCTACCGCTTCATTAACGTCGAGATGCGCCTTCCTCGTGATCAGCGCATGCAGCCCGGTGATTTCCTGAAGTATGTCAAGGACCAGTATGACAGGTTAGCCGAGCTGAGCCCGCTCATCCCGACGTCCGTCACACGGGGATTCGTAAGCCAAATGGAAAAATATAAGGATATCTCGAAGCCCGAGGAGACCAACGGCTTGAATAAGATTAATATCTTCGTAGACTCGGCACATGAACTGGAGCAGGCGGTGAGCCCCCTCCCGATGCCGCCACCGAAGCTGGCTACAGCGCCATCTTCGTAACTCTGTATTGCCGCTTCCGATATAATCCGTTCCGTGCACCAAACTGCCGTCTGAACTGAGGGTCAACAATATCCACAATGAGAGGATGAACCACGCGTCCCGTCTTCTCGACACGTAGAATTCGCCCCACGATCTGATCAATATCGGGGCGAGGGGTTGCCATAATCAATGTGTTCAATGTAGGCACATCAAAGCCTTCTTTGCACATGCTGTAGGTCGCAATCAGAATGGACTTGGTCTTACAATACTCGGCACGGACATCCGCCTTGACGGCTGTGCCCAGAATACATGCAGTGTCTCGCACGTCATCCGATAGGCCAGCCAAGATGTCTTGGCAGTGCTGTACTCGATCTGACAAGACCAGAATTTGACGACCGCCTTCCGACACATCCTCTAGAATACGGCACAACCACCGGGTGCGGTCTTCGCAAGCAGTTAGCTTGTTGACCATAATCGGCACCGACACCATGCCCTGCGACGACATGACAATTTCATTGAACTCAGGATCCTCGTTATGATACTCATACACCTCTACACTGACCGCCGTGTCGACTGAGTCTCCTGTATCTGACTTATACAGTAACGGGCCAAGGAACCAGTGAATAGCAAACATGAGCCGATCCTTTCGATCGGGCGTTGCGGACAGGCCAAGCATGTACCTCGACGTAACTTTGGGGAGCGCTTGCACAAACACCTCAGAAGCAATGTGGTGACACTCGTCAACGATAACCAAGCCAATGGAGGCGAAGACGTTAACATTTAGTTCCTTCATCGAAAGGGTTTGGAGCATAACAATCACAACGTCCTTGTTCTCCACATCGCAGACATCGGCCTGGACTCTCCCGATGCGAGCGTTTGGCAGGAAAGCCTTCACACGGTCAATCCACTGATCTCGTAGGAACGAGTTGTGGACAACCACAAGGACAGGGACATGGAGACGAGAGGCGATGTACAATGCACAGACCGTCTTACCTCCTCCGGTGTGGAGTGAGATAATTCCATCATGGGGTTCGGGAAGCAGGAAGGAGTTAACAACGGGCAGCTGGACTGGACGAAGCGCTCCAGTAAACTGCCAGTTCCACTCGGGAGTCTTTGCGACATCTCGCAGTGTTCCAACCGGACCGAAACGCTCGAGCCCGAAGTGCTTGGGTAGGTAGAGGTGCTTGGTGTCTTCGTGATACACGCCGTATTTCGGCTGGGCCATGGGGTTGACAAACGAGAAGGGCCTGACAGTAAGAGCCTTCTTGAGTGCAAGTTCACGGGAGTCCTTTGGAATTTGGTATCCATGGATGGTTAACATTTGCTCTCTCTGTATTTATCGGTTACAGGTTCGTTTTAGCAAATCGTCGTGTTGAGGGACGAGTAGACAATCTCCTGAATCGACGTGCGAACATCATCGTCCTCCAGATCCTCCACGGCATAAATCACCGAGGGGAACATGGCCGAACTAAGCTGGAGGCTCTCGAAGGGATCCGTATCACGGATGAGCGAACCGACGAGCGTCATCGCATACTCATAGGCGGCCGTGCGGGAAAACACAAAACTGCTGGAGAACCCAGACTTCTCAGACGTGCCCGTGGCCGCATAGGTCACCGTGACCTTGATGAAGTCGGGATTCTCGGAAGCGGTGCGAAACGAAATCACATCGTCGTCGGCGGAGGCGGCATCGGGGCGGGTGAGGTGGATCTTGAGGAGGCGGGCAAGCATTACTCTATCGAGCCCCTGTCGTGTAAGTTAGATCGGGCCGTCACGGTCGAGCACATCTGTGTCACGATCCCTCTCCCGATTACCCCGAGCAATGTGGTCGCCATAATCACCTTCGTCTGCATTGAAGTCGTCATCGTCCGGAGCATCACGTGGTGCGCCGACCCCCACGTCCACATCGACCTCCACGACGGCAAGCGGCTCGAGCTCACGTTCAATCTGAGCTGCGTACACGTCACGGTCAGCGTTCGTGAGAATATGCGGAGCCATTCCACGATCAAGCAGATCCTTCGTGATCTGGCGCTGACTGTCCGTCATCTCACGCATGCGGTCTGTGAATAAGTGGCGTTCCTTTGCACGGAGAGTATTGGTCTCGACAACTGCATCTTTCAGCGTAGCAAGGAGTGTGAAAAGTGTAATGTCCTTCTCTCGAAGTTCTTCGTATGCACGCTTCTTGATGGGGTCCCGGGAAATGGTTGCGACAATCTCCTTGACAAGACCCTCTGCAATATCACGTAGAAGGTCGGGAGACTGTGTTACGTCAATGGTTGATATACCAGTTTCGATATCGAATGCATTTCCAAGTCGCTGTGCTATGAGCAGGTTCGTGCGCCATGTATCACCTTGTGTCTTGGCTATCGCTGCAATCTTGATGCGACGTTGAATGTCCTTCACGGGCATTTCCACAAGTGGTTTCACCGTGATAACCCCCTGACGGATACCGTGCGTGGAAGCACGTGGACGGAGGCCCGAGTCCAGTGGGACAGCGGGCTGACGAATCAACGGTGGACGAGGATCTGCCCACATGGAACGAGGGTCTCCACACATGGGAAACGACGTAATGGTCCCGAGCGGAGGCGGAAGCATAACGGGAATCAACCCAACCGGGGACACTTCAACCGGGAGACGCTCGGCCTCTGCCTTGGCCCGTGCCAATGGAGCTGCGAACTTGGGCATCATCTTCTTGAGAATTGCAATGCTTCCCTTCCGGATCACGGTCGCTTCACTTAGTACGCCCCGCATGACAGCAACCGACGGCCCCTTGAACGAGGTCGGGTATGCGTCAAACGTCTTGCGAAGAACAGTAAGTAAACTATCAATCACAGTTGGTGCCTTGTCAGAATCTGTATCCCGTGGGAATCCATCCATCTTTAATGGGAGAGAACCGAACGACCTACGAGGCACGAGTCGAGGGATGTGAGTCTGAATCAGAAGTGCTGTCGCCGCAATCCCCACCATTCCACGAGCTTTTCCTCCCGTGTCCTTGGCCCTGATTGCCCCAGCAATCTCACGAGCCTCCTGTAAAACAGGAAGGAGCTGTTCCTGTGACGGCAGAAGCTGGAGAAGGGATATCAGTAAAAACATGGTTCCGTCCGAGGGCTCTTCCAGATCAAAGAACCCCTGCATCGCACGCAGCTTACTGGTATATGTAGCTGTAGCCTCACCATGAAAGGACACAGTCTGCAATGCTTCCGAATGCTTGAGCGCCCGACCTTCTTCCGAGAAGTCCTCTTGGTTGACAAGCACGTCATTGTTCACGTGTTCGCCACAGACGGTGCATACACGAGATCCATCCACACGTGCAGTCCACTTGTCGTAAAACCCAAGTCGGTCGGTTGCCATGTCTCCGTAGAGGATAGCCAATGTATGGTCACAGACGACAAAGAGACCTTCTGCATCCACTACTTGTCTCGATGTATGAGGAACGCCTGCCGTCAAGAGTGCAATTGCTTTCAGCTTGTCTTCGGGAAACCGATCCTCGTCGGCGAGAACGGCAACCACTTGCTGGCGAAGCTGCGATACAGCCCGTGTGGCCTGCTTGACATACTCAACACCCTTCGCAACCACTTTGCTCTTACGGTAAAAAGCAAGTGCTCGTGTGTACTCGCCCAAGATATCATTGTGAGTCGACGCAGTCCATTGCGTACGATTGCGGTATCCGGCCTGGTGGCGTTCCTGTTTCACAATATCAAGCGGCAGACACTTGCGGGTATACCGATTCTTTTCCAGATCCCATTGGCGAATCACACCCTGCATTGCAAACTCGTGAAATGACTTGCCAACAAGCAGACACTGATCATCCTCCACGTCAGGGAAGCGGATGTCCCCGAGCTCTGCCACGGGCAGGGATTCGACAGTTCCTGCATCTCCTGCGAGTGACTGGATCATCTTCACAACTAAGTGTCCGCCGTCTTCTTGTCCCATCAACCATTTGCGAGGGGCAATTCCCGGAAAGTAGGATTGACCATATTGCTCGATGATATTCGAGGATGGCGGCGATGGTTTCGCTTCGGGGAATGCCATGTCGATCGGTACGGGCGTGACATCTACCACTTCTTTCTTTGGAAACCGCTGCTTCCACAATGCCCACGGAATTGCAGAAAGTGCCACGTCGTATAGCTTGAGATACTTCTGGCCCTCGCCATAGGGGTCCTGGGTCACAGGCACACCATGCATCATCACCGCCTCCAGTTCGGGGACGACATCGGATAGTGGCTCTGTTGTTTCAATGAACCGTGCTTCATTCGATGCCAAGAACGGATGATCGGCCAGCGGGTCAGGAATATCAAGTGTGCGCTTCTTGAGCCAATACCCGATAAACGGAGACGGATCTGCTGTTCCATCCACGGGAGCTGGCATCACATCGATGCGCCCATCTTCGTGACGGCGAGTCTTGTTCATCTTGAATACGGGGAGAACCCGACGAGAATAGCGAATCTTCTCTCCAATGCTCTCGTGATCCACAAACTCTGTCGGAGTGTCAATCGGATAGGATGTACCTGCATCACCTCCATAAGGAGACGGAAGTGCCGTTAACATGCGAACGTATCCGTTAGGCTGGCGAATCGCATCGGGTGCAAACAAGGGCTTCCAATCGTCTTCGAACGCATAGGTCGTATAGGTCCCCGCATTCGTGACAGGCGATACCCACGAAAAAGCTCGTAATGTTTTTGGTGCGATAACGTCGTAGCCTTCAGGTGTCGGGCTCACATACGTCGAGTACAGATTGCGTATGCGATCAACCTCCTTGTCTAACTTCTCTAGCTGCGCCCGTGTTGTTCGCCCTTTCGGAACCATGTGTTCGAATGCGTCATTCAGCTGTTCATCCAATGTGTAGAAACGAACTTTCTCTCCACGCTGGACTTCTTCGTCGAACTCAATGACGTCCCCAATGAGTTCTACGTCTGTAGCCTCAAACGTGAGAAACTCGCTTTCCATTATACACTCCGAAGAACTGTTTCGCATAGTGCCACCGCCTCAACCTGAAACCGCTCAAGGACTGCCTCCGGCTTCACCTTTGTCCGGAACTGGAGAATCAACTTTGCCGTCAGTGGGTGGTCAATGCGATATGACACAAAGTCCACAATTCCGGGCGCTTCGTAGAGGATCGCCTGAGCCAGGGCGCCCAGCGTGTGGCCCTCCGTCGTTGTCTCCACAGTATATGCACCTGTCTCATCCTTCATCACCGGAAGCTTCACAAACTCGAGAACCTTCTTCTTGAGAATCTCGGCAGCAGTCTGGAGAAGATCACGTGCTGTCCGAACACCAATGCTCTCAACTGTGAAGTCAAAGTGATTCGGGCGTTCATGCTCGTCCCGGGCATATGATCGCTGAATCAGATGATTGTCGAAGATGCGAACATCCTGCCCCTCAGTCAGAATGAAGGAATCCCGGTCGAGCTTTGCACGCTCAAGATCAATGTGATTCCGAAAGGTCGATACACAGACCTGGGATGCACCCGTATTTGCCACCCCCAATCCGCATTCGATGTGAAGGGCCTCATTGGGCTTCAGGGAGAGGAAGTAGAGAGGAGCGCCCAGATCACGGTCCTTCAAGAGGACAGCTGCACGTGGACCGGCGACCACAAAGTCATCAGACGTGACCTCACGGGCCTCTTGGCTCGGAAGAAAGCGAAGAGTCAGCTTCGTATCCCGTACCACGTCTCCATCCGATGCAGACACAGCCACCGGAAGCATTTCCACCCTGTGCTTCAACATCTCGTGGATCATCTGCGAAGTGTTCTCCCGAATCACCACATCTCGGATGACAACAGTAGGGATCTCCGCCAGCAGAATGCGACGAAGCGCATTGACAAAGGGGATGGGGGTCTTCACGAATTCGCAGGTCAGTCGGTATCCGTTCACTGAGTTATGAATGTTCTCAATAGTCGCCATGCTTGTCTTATGCTTTCGTTCTTTTGTATCCGTTTTTTTAACTCGGGAGTCACAATGAGCAAGCAGCCGGTCCTGTTTTACAGTACTCGTTGCGCACACAGCAAACAGATCATTGATACGCTGACTGCTCTGAATAAGCAGAATCTGTGCCGCATGATTTCGATTGAGGGTGTACAGCGGTCGCAGCTGCCGGCATTCCTGAAGAGCGTGCCGACACTGTACCTTCCAGAGACGAACGATATTTATGTCGGAAAGGACATCTTCGCATATATCGCCAAGCCCGTAGCTGCTCGTCGTGAAGTTCCCACGAATGCACCCGGCGGGACGACCGGAGCGTCTGCGACTACGGCGACAGGCGATCTCGAGTCCTGGTCTTTCAGCACGGCGGGTGGGTTCTCAGATGCATATTCGAGCTGGGACGGGAATACGAGCACGACCGACCAGTTATTCTACACATTCCTGGGAACCGAGCCTGTTGCCCCTGGCCCCGCAGAGCCGACAACAAAACAGAGTTATGAAGGAGCAAAGGATGGACGCAACGAGGATGTAGGTGCTCGTCTTAAGCGTATCCAGCAGGCGCGTGATTCCGAGTTCAAAGGAGTTTCACGCCAGTAACAAGAAACGACAATGCATTCAAAGGCAAAGCTCCTCTCTCTCTTCTTCGATCAGTGGGAGGCATTTCTTGATGAGCTCATTCGCTGCTTTCCATCTGATCCAGACTTTCCTCGCCTGAAGACCTACCTTCGAATTGGTCGTACAATTAACCCCAAGCGTGTTATTGCTGCAGTTCAGAACCACATGTTCCCGCATGAGAAGATCGTCCGTGCAAAGAACGCAGACTACTTTCTGAAGTATCCGTTCGATGAATATGAGGACAAGGAAGATATTTCGTATGTAATTCGCAAGGTCAAGAACTTGTGGTTTGAGCTAACGCCCTCGAACCAGAACGCACTCTTTGACTATATCATTCTACTGGTCGATCTGCTCCACCGCCACCTCGAGGCTACGTAACTCTGCAACACCTGCATCAACATTCCCAAAGTTCCGGAAAAGGATCTGATTGACCTCTGCCGGAGACCACTTATAATTCAGCGACTCGTCGTCCACGACCGTGTCTGAATCGTAAAATGACCGCACCATCTCCTGCAGGACGGCGAGGCTGCACTTCTTGAAATTGACAATCATATCAATGCGACCCGGACGAATGAGTGCACGATCAATTCGCTCGGGGAAGTTGGTCGTGATTGCCAGAATACGGCCATTCGCCTCCAGAGTTCCATCCAGTAGGTTGAGGATGAACGAGAGGTCAATAACATCCTTCTCCTCCTTCTCTCGGTCAATGAACGGATCGCCTGTCGGAGCCTTGACAACTACAGGCTTCTTCCACTCACGCCGCAGGACGGTGTCGCCCATCGCATCAATATCCTCAATGACGTAGAGCCTCTCCGACACGGGGATTGTGTACTTCTCCGTCTGGACGCCGTTGAATACATGGATTTCGTCATTGAAGAAAAGATGGTGCAGCTGAGCCTTTGTCTTGATTTCCGACAGCTGAACATTAAGGATATGGCGCTTCCCCTCATTGGCAACGGCCTTGATCGTGGACGTCTTGCCCACGCCCGGCGGACCGTGGAACATGAACCCCAGAGTATACGGGATACCCTTTGCATCGTACCAATCACGCCGTGTCAGGAAAAAGTTCACACGGTCACGCACATGATCCCGTTCCTCGAAGAAGACGTTTGAGAACGTCCTGTTCGTAGTGAACTTGGACTTGGTATACACCAGGTGCGTCATGGGCAGCGGGTTCTGCACTCCCTTTGTCTTGGTCTGGATCATCTGATCGAAGTAATACCGGTGCGTACCCAGTTTGTTGGCCATACGGCGCTCATAGTCTGTATTGCATGTCTCGACAAACGACTGAAGGTGCTGGACATCGTGCTCACTGCAGTAGAGCTTGAACTTGACCAGCTCCAGATGCCCGTCGGCGACCTTCAGTTCGATGAGCTGAAAGAAGACATCTGCCTCCAGGCACACGGGTTCAAATTCATTCGGAAGGTAGTCGTGCTGCGATACCGCCAAGAGGCTTTTCATAGCGGGAAGCGTAGTGACGTACTGAACGACTGCATCCATGCGGGACGCATATACGCTGGTCTGTGCACCTCGATTCTGGGCAGAGGCCACCCCACGTTCACATGTAATGGATGCACGACACTCGTCGATTACGGTATCGGGAACAACGGGTACACGCCGGCGACAACACCACATGGTACTTTAACCAAAGGTCTGTGTAATACACTTATCCAATGTAGAACCAACGGGGTGAACTGGCTTGGTGCGGCGCAGACGAAGCTCCTTCGACGCCTTCTCAACGGTATCCTGTGAAAGTGTTACATATCGCTTCACATCACGCACGGGGCCCTGTACGTTCATGGTCGGAACGTGTAGGCGCAGGGGAGGGAGGGCAACAGACACGATATCGTCCGACACGGCCAAATACTCACGGAACTGCTCTATATCCAGAGGCCCGCCAAAGAGACGCAGGGTTGCCCGGGGCGGCGCAGGAGTTAAATCCTTCTTGGTGTACAGGCTTCGATACATGTCCGCAAGCAGGCAGTGACGAGTCCATCGAACCGTATCCGAAAGGTGATTGTCTGCATACAGATATGCGAGTCCGCACTCGGGAGAACAGAAATGTCCTTCACATGCATAGATGTTCTCGTATGCATCATAGCTGATGGGGACTGTGCATGCCTTCCATCCGAAACTCGAACAGCACCAGAAACAGGCTGCCGCAGAATACGTGGGAGACTTGACTCGTGTGAGAATCTCCTTCATAGTATCCGTGTTGAATCGTTCGCTGACACGAGATGTTTCCACGGCCGAAAGAATGTCCGAGTATGACGTTGAACCCTGTTCCTGGGGGGTGGGCGTGTTCTCTTCCACAGGCAGGCGTAATGAAAAGACTACGGGCGCATCCTGAACCTGCTTACGCGGGGGCATACTTGTTGTTTGTTAAGGGTGTTTAAGTGTGTGCCGCCCCCAAAACGAAAAGCCAGGCAGTCACTGAATACATTCCCATCCAAAATGACTGATCTCTCCTCCGCCTACCAGCGCAAGACCCACCGTGAGCACATCCTCGACCTGCCCGAGACGTACATCGGAAGCACAGTGACTGCAAATGAGGAGGTGTTCCTGCGTGACGGAGATACATTCAAGCCCACGACCATTCCTGTCAACCCCGGGTTCTACAAGCTGATCGATGAGCTTCTGGTGAATGCCCACGATCACGCTATCCGCCTTCGACAGAAGGGATCGCTGGATCCGGCAAAGAAGATCAATGTCTTGTGCACACCCGAAGGCTTCACCATCGAGAATGATGGCGAGCCTATCGACGTGGCCGAGCATCCGGAGCACAAGGTCTGGATTCCGCAGATGATCTTCGGCGAGCTGCTGACTTCAACCAACTACAACAAGGACGAGAAGAAGCTGGTGGGTGGCAAGAATGGCTACGGCGTCAAGCTGGTCAATATCTTCGCAAAGGAGCTAAAGGTCATTGTGCACGACAAAGGCCGAAAGCTTCTCTACCAGCAGACGTTCGAGGACAATATGACCAAGATCGGCAAGCCCGAGGTTACGACGCCAAAGAAGAAGCCCGAGGTTCTGAGTGTGGCCGTTGGGTGGAAGCCGGACTTTGCGAGGTTCGGTATGACGGAGATTACCGACGACATGCGTCGGCTGATTGAGCGTCGTGTGTGGGATCTGGCCATGACGCTGGGCAAGGAGGTCAAGGTAACGTACAATGGCGAGCTGGTCAAGTGCCGCACGCTGGTCGACTATGCCAAGTCGTTCCTTCCCGACGGCGCCCCGGTTGTGTCCGAGTCACCGAATGACCGCTGGAACATTGTGATCGCTGACAGCCCGACGGACAAGCAGTTCGCAATGTCCTTTGTGAACGGCATCTGGACCTCGAAGAACGGAACCCATGTGGATGCCGTGACTTCGCAGGTGGTGAATCATGTGGTCGAGTACCTGGACACCAAGAAGAAGATCAAGGTCAAGCCGGGTCTCGTGCGTGACAACCTGGCCGTGTTTGTCACTAGCATGATTGAGAACCCGAGCTTCACCAGCCAGACCAAGGAGACGTTGACCACCAAGCAGTCAGCATTCGGGTCTAGTCCCAAGCTGAGCGATGACAGCCTTAAGAAGATTGTCAGCAAGCTGAACCTAGTGTCGACGATTGTGGAGGCACAGTCGGTCAAGGACGCCAAGGACAACTCCAAGACAGATGGTAAGAAGCAGAGCCGCATCACCGGCATTCCGAAGCTGGACGATGCCGTGCTGGCGGGTACGAAGGATTCGGCCAAGTGCACGCTCATCCTGACCGAGGGAGATTCAGCCAAGGCAATGGCTCTCAGCGGTCTGAGCCAGGAGCAGCGAAAGACCTTCGGTGTCTATCCGCTCAAGGGCAAGGTGTTGAATGTGAAGGATACGTCAGACAGCAAGGTTGAGCAGACCAAGGAGATTGCCGAGTTGAAGAAGATTATCGGACTGACGTCTGGTAAGAAGTACGAGAATGTCGCAGATCTGCGCTACGGATCCATCATGATCATGACGGACCAGGACTTGGATGGCAGCCACATTCGTGGTCTGTTGGTTAACCTCTTCCATGAGCTGTGGCACGAACTGATTGCCATTCCAGGCTTTCTGACCTACATGGCAACTCCGATTGTCAAGGCGACCAAGGGCGCCCAGGTGAAGGTCTTCTACTCGCAGTATGAGTACGAGCAGTGGAGAAAGGACAATGAGAGCTGGAAGGTCAAGTACTACAAGGGACTGGGTACGTCGACTCGTGAGGAGTCCAAGGAGTACTTTGCCAAGGTGAATGCGGTGAAGTTCGAGTACACTCCGGAGGCGGACCCGGCGATTGACCTGGCCTTCAACAAGCAGCGGGCCGATGACCGCAAGGAGTGGCTCAAGGGGTACGACCACACCGCCCTCGTTCCGGCGGGGAACAAGGTCCCGTATGCGGACTTTGTTCACAAGGACCTGATTCACTTCAGCTACTACAATTTGGAGCGGTCGATTCCGTCTGTCATGGATGGACTCAAGACTTCCCAGCGGAAGATCCTGTATGCCGCCTTCAAGCGAAACCTGACACAGGAGATTCGTGTGGCCCAGTTCGCAGGCTACGTATCCGAGCACACCGGCTACCATCACGGAGAGGCTTCGCTGAACGAGACCATTGTCGGAATGGCTCAGACCTTCATGGGTTCGAACAACATTCCCTGGCTGGTTCCACAGGGGCAGTTTGGCACACGTATCCAGGGAGGCAAGGATGCAGCCTCTCCCCGTTATATCCACACGTATCTCCAGCCTCGTGTCCGCAGGCTTCTGCCTCCCGACGACTTTGCGGTTCTCAAGTACCGTGATGACGACGGCCTTCCCGTCGAACCCGAGTGGTATGCGCCAGTGCTGCCAATGCTCCTGGTGAACGGAGCTCGGGGCATTGGGACGGGCTACAGCACGAACATTCCACCGTGCAGCCCGACGGTTCTCAAGACCATGTTGACCAAGTATCTTCGTGGTCAGGGGACTCTGACAGACGAGCAGATTGTCCCATACTTTGAGGGGTTCAAGGGCCAGTACACGGCCGACAGCGTAGTTGGCCTCTACAAGAAGACTGGCGATGAGTTCGTCGTGACCGAGCTGCCGCCTGGTACGTGGACTGCGGATTACCGTGAGTGGCTCGAGAAGGAGTTGGCCGAGGGTCGCATCAAGGATTTCAGCGACACGTCGACGGATCAGGATATCTCAATCCGAATCAAGGGCATCGAGGAGGCGGCTCTGGTCAAGTCTCTGACCACCAAGATCAAGACCACCAACATGCATGCATTCAATGCAAAGGGTGTGATTGCCAAGTATGCGACGCTGAATGACATTCTCGTCGAGTTTGCAACTGTGCGTGAGGCACTCTACGAGACACGCCGTCTCCACCAGATTGCGCTGCTGGAGAAGGAGGTTCCATACCACGAGGACATTGTCCGGTTCATTGAGAACCAGTGCCTGGACAAGCCGGTGCCTGATCTTCGCAAGAAGACGAGGGCGGAGTGTGAGACAGTGTTGACGGAGCACAAGTACACTCACCACGCAGAGATTCTCCGTCTGCCTGTGTCGTCATTCACGGCCGAGGTCATGGCCAAGCACCGTGCAGACCGTGCGAGTGTGCTGGATCGTCTTGAGCTGTTGCGAGGGACGACTGCACGTGCGCTGTGGCTCGCCGATTTAGAGTCGGTGTAAACAAAAAGAGTATGAACTACACTGCTCTTCTCCAAGCAACAGATAGTTCTGCTGTTTCGGCATATCCAACCACGGGTAGATCGGGTGTTCAATTTCAAGGTGACGTGCGGTTCGCCGGACCCGATATCGGTTCACGTAACGATGCGAATGCAGTCCAAGCTGTTCCTGCGACGATACCCGTAAAGCATTACGTTGTTATTGACACATCGCAGCGCAACTGGGTGCTTCAGCCCAATCCATTTAGCAACCTCGTCTATAGTTTCGGCGTTCAGTCGCTCAATGCATATTCGCCACCCGTCTATTCAAACAACCCATTTGTTCCCACGTTTGGAACTGATTCCAATGGGATTCTTAACACGCAACCTGGTCGCCCGAATGCGCTTGGATGGTATCTTCCGGGTACGACTGCACCCTTTCCCGCTTACAACTCCTCTCTTCCAAAGGGGAACTTTTTAGCTTACGACACGGGATATACCGTGACTCCGTCGGGACTCGGGTTCGGAAGCGTGTTCACACCCTCAAACGTCCAGTCGATCCGACTGGTGCGTGCACTCCTTCCTCAGCGCCAGTTCCTAAACATTCCCGTTCTTGTCAACTCAAATGCAAGTGCTGTGGATATTTCGAACTATGGTCCGTATCCGGGTGTCATCCAGTCCAACGTGGTGGGTAAGGCATACTCTACCTTTGCAACGTATCCCTACCTCCTCTTCAACCTCAATGAGTTTCCGGGTAAGTATGTGGGAGGCAACGAAGCCATGCGTCGGGCGTTTTCTGTCATGACGCAGAAGACCCGCACACAGACCAATTTCGGAATTGATGTCGGCGTACAGCACTATGACTACGAGCCGTGGAATGAAGAAACAATGGTCTTTCAGAGCCCCCTTACGACGCTCCAGCAGGTGAAGATCTCAGTGACAGACCCAATTGGTCTGCAGTTCACGCAGAATGATGCGCTGAGTATCACACTGATCCAGGCCGATGCAAATGCATTGTTCCTGAAGTGCTTCACAGGAACGAGTCAGTACTTCAGTAGTAACGAGTTGCGTGTCGGTGATCGTGTTGTCTTTGACCCATTGTCACTGTCAAACATCGTGAAGTCGCCGCTTGTCTCGTTGAACGTCGATAAGATTGGGCTTGCAAAGTCTCTTACCACTGCATCTTTCCCCGTTCTTCAGCTATTGGACTATGTGTCTGATTCGAACGGCGTGTTTTCTCCTCGTACCTCAACGACCGCTCGCACGGCGTCATACAACACGTCTTATAATGGATTTCTAATTCCGAACTTTATGAACTCGAGTCCCACGGGCGATGTGACACCGACATATCCGGCTGCAATCGACCAGGGCAACTCAAACGTTTTCTCATTTCCCGTCCAATTCAATACGAACCCAGTTCAATTTGTATCGAACCTTCCCTTCTTGAATATCTCCCTTCAGCCGACGTATACTCTGGAGCTGACATGCCTTGAACCCGATACAGGACGACTTGGCGGACAGATTACGCAGTAATTTCCTCCCTCTACACAAATGTCTTCACTGGTCCAATACTGGGTGAATAGCCTGTCAGACTTCTACACGGGGTCGGCAATCCCGGACGCTCCGAAACACAATGGGCGTCTCCCACTGTCCGACAGTGAAGAGAAACTCCCTATTCCTCGTGGGACACTGTATGCGCTCGACGAACCGGTGATGGTCTCCGAGATGGTCGCAGAGAACATTCAGTACCGTCACAACAACACGCCCCTGAATACACTGTTCTTCAGCGAGGGCAACAAGGCGAACCTCCAACAGAAGATCCATGACGCCGTGTTGGAGATGAGCAAGGGTGAATACAACCTCAGCCCCCAGAGCGAGGCCGATCTACTTCTCATCATGCGCAGCTACTACCTGCAGTACGGCGAGAATGATCCTGCGAACGTGGCGACGGAGATCTCTCAGCTCAACCAGCGTGTGGTCGCCTACTCTGCGAACCGCATCATGGTTGAGATCGTGGCCTACAAGCGATTCCGCAAGGACATCCTCGACTTCCCCGAGCCCATTGCTCGCCCTATGGATATGCACATATACGGCACGCGGACAGGTGAGCTGAAGAGCTTCTTCTAAGGAAACAATGATTCGCTCGGGCGATCGTGTATTCCTACATGAGAAGTCTCGATGGTACATCTGGGAGTCTTCGTGGGGCATGTATCGGCCTATCGACGGGTTACAGTGGGACGGAACAACCATGCGACTGGATGACCGAGCCTATTGCACCGACCCAACGGACTCGCACTACGGATACGGACACGAACGCATGTACACGGTCTGTTTCAACTTGACCCAAGAGTACTCGGATATCGAGAATGCAGTTCATGTACCCCATCTGACAATCGGCGCACAGGAATGGTTTCGTGACCGCCCAGTTGCACTTACGCCATGTGCTCCTCGCAGCGTGGACTCGTGGAGACGCATGAACCTCAAGCGACGCACCGTTCGAAGGCATCCGCGTAAGACATTTACGAAACGGAAGACGAAGTAAGACAATGCGAGTCAATTTTATTGGTAGTTTCGGCAAGAATACGGGCGTCTCGCAAGACGTCTCCATTCTTCACGGGTTAGTTGCCCATGTGGTAGGTAAGGACGCACAGATTCGGCACGTGTCTCATCGGTTTCCGCAGTGTGCGCAAGCCGAGGTGAACTTCTTCATTGAGGTTATCAACCCCGCTCTCTTTGCCTATGCCGGCAAGAACATCTGGATCCCCAATCCCGAGTGGACGTATCAGACGTGGGAGCCGTATGTCAAGATGGTCGATGAGATCTGGGTCAAGACACGGGAGGCCGAGGCGCTGTTCCTGAAGTTGACCCCCAACGTCAAGTATGTCTCATGGACGTCGATCGACAAGACGTACCCTGAGCTGGGTAGCAAGGACCGCACAAAGGGTATCGTTCCGGTTGGCAAGAACGTATGGCGCCACCCCAAGCCCATTCTTCAGGCATATTCTCGCATTCTGTTTCAGAACCCGGCCGCATTTGAGGCTCTCCCTCACTTGACAATCGTACATGTTCCGTCTGCCGTTCCGATTGGCGATATTCCTGAAGGCATCAAGTCTAAGATAACCGTACGTGGAGAGGTTATCCCCGACGAGGAGTACAAGACGCTTCTGCATACGTGTGGACTGGTTGTCTGCATGTCTGCGGCCGAGGGGTTTGGCCATGCTGTCAACGAGGCCATGTCTGCGGGGTGTGTTCCGATTCTCAGCCCCATTGAGCCGTTCCGTGAGCTGGCCAAGAATGCACTGTGGGTCTCGAACTCCAAGGTGATCCCCCATCCACAATGTCTGGGCGTTCTGGAGGATGTGGACGTGGACTCGCTAGCCGATGCATTAATTGCATATACCAAGCTGTCGGACGACGATATTCGTACTGTCACCATGGACTCTCGTGAGGCATATGAGGATCGTCACGAGGCATTTGTCAAGAACATGCTGGCTCGGCTGGACGAGACGTTTGCTGCCGTACAGACATATTCCCTTGAGGAACGCATGCCCAAGGAGGCAGATCTTCCGTCTGTCTCGATCATTACATTGACACGTGATCGCCGCAGCTTCATTCCGCTTGCCAAGTATGGGTTCCTGGCTCAAGCGTACCCGGAGCACTTAATTGAATGGGTGATCGTAGATGATGGCAAGGACCCGATTAAGGATATGGTGTCCGACCTGCCGAACGTGCAGTATGTATTGCTCGACACCCCGTTAACTATCGGAGCCAAGCGGAACTTGGCAGTGTCGAAGGCGAAGCATGACATTCTGGTCATGATGGACGACGATGACGTGTATCCGAACAATTCAGTGCTCGCACGTGTTGCCCACATGCTTGCTGAGCCGAAGAAGGAGTGCCTCTTCTCTACGGTACTGCCGTGCTACGAGATCCATGAGACCAAGTCTTTCATGAATGTTCCGCCGATTACGTTGGACATGTCGAAGCGTGTATCGGAGGCAACGCTATGTTTCACTCGGGCATTCTGGCAGGAGCGTGGATTCCCAGATCACCAGATTGCGGAAGGAGACGCATTCATTCACGGTCGTGAGCAAATGTGCCGGGAGTTCTCTCCCCAGGATGTGATTGTGAGTCTGTGCCACCGAAAGACCACGTCAAGCCGCAAGCCGCCAGCCGGCATGGAGACGAATGGGTCTCATTACGGCTTTTCAGATGAGCTGTTTACACTGATTTCGGAGATTGCACTGTGTATTGATTAGTCGGAATCTGTGCTCGACTCCGATGAGCTCGTAGAATGCTTCTTACAGCCCCGACGACGACGGCGCCGCCCTCCATTCGCAGCCGATCCCTGAGGCGGCGCACCAGACCCAGGACCACCGTCATTCGGGTATTCACCGACGCCCGAAAAGTTTCCACCACGAATCAGCTTCGCCTTTTTAGCGCGCACACGCAAGGTGGCCTTCTTGCCTGAACATTTCAGGCCGGCCTTCTTGAGTATGTGTTTGAGGGTTTTTGCAGTGTGTTTCATTTAGTAATTGCTCAGAAGAACTTGCGGAACAGGCCACGACTGCGGTGGCGGCGACTGCGGCGACGACCTCCTACCGGACCGGCTACCTCGGCGTTCCCGATCAGTACCGCACCTACTGCGCCGCCGCCGCTCACGAGGTGAGCCTTCTTGGCACGAGCACGCAGAGTAGCCTTCTTGCCCGAACACTTCAGGCCGGCCTTCTTCAGCATCTTCTTGAGGGTCTTAGCCTTGAGAGTGCGGCCGCCTCCCGACGGGCGGGGATAGGCACTAAGATCACCGGCGTTAACAGGATTTCCATCAAGACCAGCGCGCATGTTTCCAGACATTTGTATCTAGTTGAGGAAATCCTTATTTGTTGCTGGAATCCCAAACACCGCTCGCCTGTACGAGACCGGCCTGTTCGTTCGATCCCGACGAGTATCCACCGCGAAGCAGGTGGGCCGACTTGGCACGCTTCGTCAGCGTCGCCTTGCTACCCGAGCACTTAAGACCCGCCTTCTTCAGCATCTGCTTAAGATGCTTTGTCTTGACAGAGTGGTGGCGACGACCACCCAGGAGCATGTACGACTCCCCGACCAGGCCTGGACCCTCCATAGTCGCAAAGGACTGGTTTCCCTCACCGGCATACCCGCCACCCGCCTGTCCGACCGGGAGACTCTCCTCGGCCGAACCGAGAGAGCTGCTCGCCGCCGAGAACCCCCCACGAATCAGGTGCGCCGACTTGGCACGAGCACGCAGCGTCGACTTCTTGCCGGACGTCTTGAGTCCCGCCTTCTTCAGCATCCGCTTAAGAGTCTTGGATTTGAGGCCGTGCATTTACTTTTACCGCAGAAGAAATGTGTTGGGTGACTTAGTATCTATCGCCCCCCGATGAGGTGGGCCTCACGGGCACGAGCACGCAGCGTCGACTTCTTGCCGGACGTCTTGAGTCCCTTCGCCTTCAGGAGACGCTTGAGAGTCTTGGCCTTGACATGGAGACCCTTGGGGACACGCATCGTCTTGTGACGGTGGCGACGGGAGTGGCGACGACCGGCCTTGGGCGCCTCCTCCTTGCCCTCTTCGGCGGCCTCGCCCTGCTCACCCTGGTCCGCCTGGCCCTGGTCCGCCTGGCCCTGGTCCGCCTGGCCCTGCTCGACAGACTCTGTGGGCTCTGACCCATCTGGACACAGCAGTTTACCACCACGACGAGAGTGGCGACGGCGGCGACGACCCCCGGGCATATGAGTAAGAGGTGCAGGAGGCATTTTATTAAACACGCAATACAAAAACCTTACGCCGAGCAAGAAACGCAGGCCGACGGCTCCACAGTAAACTGCTGAGCCTTTGCCGCTGCCTTCGTCCGCAGGTAATAACACCCCGTCTTGAGACCCTGCTTCCACGCATAGAAGTGCATGCTCGACAGCTTCGAATAGGTGGGGTCGGCGACAAACAGGTTCAGAGACTGGGACTGGCAAATGAACGGAGCACGATCCCGAGCCATGTTAATGAGTGTCTTCATGGGAATCTCCCATGCCGTGCGGTAAAGCTCACGCAGCTCACCGGGCAGACCGATCATCGACTGAATCGATCCATTGTTAGCAATGATCTCTGTCCGCACCTCCGGCGTCCACATACCACGAGCCACGAGGTCCTCCACGAGATACTTGTTGATGACGATGAACTCTCCCGACAAGACACGGCGAGAATACAAATTCGAGGTGAAGGGCTCGAAGCACTCATTGTTACCAAGAATCTGGGAGGTGGATGCGGTGGGCATCGGTGCAATCAATAGCGAGTTGCGCATGCCACTCGAACACATCTTGGCGAGCGCATCCCAGTTCAGGTAGGTTGACTTGGGAGTCTCGCCCCACAGGTGGTACTGCATCTTACCCTGACTGACCGGAGAACCAGCAAAGGACGGATGCGCACGCTCTGCACTCGTCAGTGGGATACCCCTCCAATCATCCGTGGGACCCGCACCCGTCATGCTCGTCGTGGCGGCGGCGTAGTAAATGTTCTCGAAGATCTCCCGATTCAAGTCTGCGGCCTTTTGAGATGACCAGGGAATACGAAGCATGGCAAACACATCCGCAAGTCCCTGAACACCGATTCCGATGGGACGGTGCCGCAGGTTCGAGGTCCGACACTTCTCCGTGGGGTAGTACGTCTTGTCAACCACAATATCCAGGTTCCGAGCGAGAATGGCAGTATACATGCGAAGCGCCTCAAAATTGAAGCGATACTCCCCATCGGCGGCGAAGCTTCGCTGGACGAACTTGGGGAGAGCCAGAGACCCGAGGTTGCAGACCGCCGTCTCCTCGGGGGAGGTGAACTCGATGATCTCGGTGCAGAGATTGGAGGACTTGATGGTTCCGAGATGCTGCTGGTTAGACTTGGCATTACACGCATCCTTATACAGCAGATACGGCGTGCCAGTCTGAATCTGGGCATCGAGAATCATCTGCCACAGCTTCTTAGCCGGGATCTCTTTCACGGCAAGGTTCTTGCGCTCGTAGCTGCAGTATAACTCATTGAACTCCTCACCCCAGCAATCAGCCAGACCAGGGCACGTGTCGGGACTGAACAGAGACCACATCCCATCCTGCTCAACACGCTGCATGAACAGATCGCAGATCCACAGACCGTAGAAGAGGTCACGGGCACGCTCATCCTCATTACCTGTATTCAGCTTCAGACGCAGGAACTCCTCAATGTCGGCATGCCACGGCTCGAGATACACCGCAAAGGATCCGTTCCGCTTGCCACCCTGGTTCACATACTTGGCCGTATCATTGAACACCTTGAGCATCGGCGTCAGACCGGTGGACTTGCCATTTGTTCCCTTGATGTCTCCACCCCGAGCACGAATATTGTGAACGGACAGCCCCACACCACCCGCCCACTTGGAAATCTGCGCACACTCTGCGAGCGTATTGTAGATACCCTTGATCGAGTCATCCTCCATGTGAACCAGAAAGCACGACGACAACTGGGCGTGCGTCGTTCCCGAGTTGAACAACGTAGGCGTTGCGTGAATGAAAAAACCCTGAGATAGGGCATCGTACGTCTCAAGAACCTTAATGAGATTGCTTCCATGCAACTGAACTGCCACACGCATCCACATGTGCTGAGGGCGCTCACACGGCTTCCCATTGCGAGTCCGGAGAAGATAGCCATTCTCGAGCGTCTTGAAGCCAAAATACTCGAATGTGAAATCACGAGTGTAGACGCATGCGGCATCCAGTACGACTCGGTTCTGGGCCACGTCCCACACAAAGGAGTCGGACAGAATACCATCGTTCGCAAGAGCATCTACGCACGTGGAAAATAGAGAAGGCGTCTTCTTCTGGTGGTTGTCAATCACAAGGCGAGCGGCCAGCTTACCGTAATTAGGGTGGAAACGGGCCTGCATCATCGCACAGACCTCAGCTGCAAACTCGTCCAGATCGGATGTCTTGATTCCATCCTGAATCTGAGTACACACCTTCTGTGCAACCAAATCAGGGTTGACGTGCTCGAGTCCGTCAGCGAGTTTCTGAATCCGAGACAGGACCTCGTTGAAGGAAACCGGAACACGAGTGCCGTTACGCTTTGTTACGTAAATGTGGTCTGACATCCTAACTGCTGTATCCTCCATCCTTACCTGTAAGCGGACAAAAATATGGTTTGTTTTGTCACGAAGGTCTGTCTCTCGCACTTTAGAAGCGGGCGCCGATATCGAAGAGTGCGCCATTGTGCTCACCAGACGGGAGCGCATAGCTCTGACTGTCCACAGACTGAGCCTCCCAGTAATCATGCATCTGGGCAGCCTCGTAGTTGAGCTCCTCATCACTCTTGACCCGCTTGACACGGATCTTGCGACGGACGGTGGTCCATCCCTTGGAGTCATCCTCCATGAATGGCTCGCAGATAGCCGGGTACTCATCAAGGCCATTGGGCATCCTGGCAAAGTATGCCGGATTAGAGCGGCACTGCTCAAGCAGGTGGGTGTAGTCGCCACGCAGGCGGATGTTGCGGGCCCGCATCTCGGGGTACATGGAGTCGGAGATCGGGTAGCGGGCGGCGGCGAGCATGATGAAGTTGGTAGAAGAAGACATTTTGGCTGGCTGCTTTGTCTATAACCGTTAGAGTGTGGAATCCGTTTTCAGACGGACCGTGATATGCATGGCCTCTAGCTCACGAGTATACAGAAACATTGCATACGGCATCTCTAATTTGTCTCGGCTTGTGTCCAGAGTCTGCGATTCCTTGTCGTACAGCACTTCCGTCTTGTCCGATCGTTCCATGAAGCTTTCCACTGTAAACTTCGACATGCCGTGGGCCAGGAGCGCATCACGTTCCATTTCTCCGATACGCATGCCACCCTCGTCTGATCGTCCTTCTAGAGGCTGGTGTGTCATGGCCTTGCGAGGGCCAGTTGCACGATAGTTGATCTTGTCCTCTACCATGTGCTTCATGCGCTGGTAGTAGGTCGGTCCCATGAAGACATCAACCTCCATCTGTTCTCCCGTCATTCCATTGTACAGGACCTCTGTGCCAAACGGTTCAAATCCCTGGGATGTCAGAATTGTCTTCAGCGTCTTGACTCGCTCAGTTGTCGTGCAGGGGGTTGCATCAATGAATGCGCCCTGTTTCAGCGCCAAGCGGCTATACGAGCTTTCTAACCACTGACCAATTGTCATACGGGTTGGCATGGCGTGCGGGTTGAAGATAATGTCAGGGCGAAGACCACGTGCGGTAAAGGGCATGTCCTCTTCGGGGAGGATCATGCCCACAGTGCCCTTCTGCGAGTGACGGCTTCCCATCTTGTCGCCCAGCACGGGATACCGCTCTTCGGATATACGGATCTTGATGCCCCGCAGTCCTTCGGGTGTCGAGAAGCGATAGACTGCATCTACACGTCCACGCTGATCCCGCTTCGGGGTCATGGAGATATCGTGATAGCCTTTCACATGTCCTGTCATGTCGACGACGGGGCTTACCATTCCAACTAACACAGTCGTTCCGGTCACAACCGTGCCAACCTTGACAAGTCCATCCCCATCAAGCTGGTCGTAGTCCATGCCCTCCTTTCGCTTCACAGTCTCACGATATGCCGCACTCGTCAGAGGGTTTACGATATCCGTATGCAGCTGGGTCGCAGGATCGATCATTTCCTCCGTGATCTTGTAGCTGTGGAAGTACACGGTTTGAAACATGCCTCGCTTCATGGAGGATCCGTTCATCATGACCGAGTCTTCCTGGTTGTAGCCTCCGTATGTTGTGATGGCTACCATTGCATTCTCTCCGTATGGCATACAGCCACCAGGCCCCATCATCTCACGGTACATCCACGTGTGTGCTAACGGCTTTTGGGGCGTAACACACATCAGCGAAATCGTATCGAACCGTTTCGTGTAGTTGGTGTGGTACCACGAGGCTGTCTGTTTCGTCTGTGCAATTGCAAATGCGTTACGAGTGCCCGGGTTGTGATCGGAGAATGGAGTCAGGTTCGTCAGCGCAGACAGGTTGAATGACATGTGTATCTCCGAACGAAGGGTCGGGTGAAACGGTGTTAACGACAGTCGAGAACAATCGGATTCGAGAGCATCGATGTAGTCAAGGTTCTTTGCAATATCTGTCCACGTCTTGGTTGCTCGCATTCCGTCGATGGTTGTACCTTCACGATAGACGGGCCGGATAGGGCGGCCAGAATCGCAGGAGATACGCAGCATGTTGTTGACGCCGCTCCAACCAATTGAAACGGAACGATCCAACACGCCAGACCGCCGAGCATCAACGAGCATGGCAACCAATGTACGAGCATTCCCTGTGCATGCACCCACCAGATCTGAATTGAGAAAAACAGGCGTCCAGCGGGGATCCCATGAGGTCGGATGGATGTCGGCCAGCGGTCGAATCAGCTTGGACACGGTCAGAAGTTCACGAACCTTGCTGGATGGAAACGCAGTTGAGATCTGTGCCATTACAGTCAGGGATTTGATGTACCCAATGTTGCGCCCGTCGGGGGAGTCCACGGGGCACATCAGACCTATCTGCGATCCGTGATACCGACGGGGTTCCGGCTTGTTCGATGTGCGGTCCATCGCCAGATTCGTACGACGAAGATGGGATATGACACCCACATATGACGTACGACTCAGCTCCTGCGCAATGCCATCCCGTCCTCCCCACGCACCCTTGAACGACTTCAGGAATTCATTCATCATGCGATACGGACGCCAATAGAACCCAAGTGTTTCGGGTTGGAACACGTTCACCAAGTTTGCCCCTGCATATGACTGGCGCTCGAACTGGTTGACCTTCTTGTCGAGTTCCAGTAACATGTTCTTGGACGACTCACGGAAGATACGCCGAAATTCACCGAAGCACAGATCACCTGACGTTTCTAACCGTTTGAATTGGAAGTGATCACGGTCAGATGGGGGTTTGATTTCGAGGATCACATCCATTGCGCTTCGTAACATCAGTCCCAAGTGATACGCCTTGCGGCGGAAGAGCCCTCCAGTGTCGCCCGATCCTTCGACGTGAGGGAACATCATCTCGTGAAGAATGCGAACAACTTCTACACGGCTGCGAGAATGTGTCTGCTTCTTCAGAACATTCATGTCAGTGTCATTGGTACGCTGGAGGAAGGCGTCGTGGCTCATGATCAACGTGGCAATCAGATCGTCGTACACATTACGCTGCGATTCAACTACATCAAACAGTGTCGTCTCGTAGATATCACGGTCTGAAGCACACCCCAGTGCCCGAAATACACTGATAAGCGGCACGGGCTGTCCAAACCCCGGCAATGTGATGGACGGCACACGGTTGTGCTGTCCGAAATTCGGGGGGCCACCGCCTGTTTTGGGATTTTCATCATAGGGATTCTTGTCGGGGATCACCAAGAAATGAGAATACGGTCCACGACTCGCATCCTCGGATACAGAGCGAATGCCCGTATAGTATTCCTTCGAGGACTCAAATTTGGCACCACCTGCAAAGTCGATCGCACCTGCCTTTTCACGGAGAGTGCCAAGCTGTTCCGACGGCGGCGGCTGGGCCCTCTTTCCAGAATACATCATGTTGTTGCCGAGCTTCTCTTGGGTCAGAAGCACCTTCTCGGCCCCGTCGATAATAAAGTACCCTCCCAGTTCGAATTTACATTCGCCCACTTCGAACCCATCCACACCGGTCAGGTAACACAAACGACTGCGCAACATCAGAGGGATCTTGCCGATCAGCACGTCCTTGAACTCACGTACAACCGTCGGATGCCCGGGCATGACATACTCAATCTCGAAATCCGCTGTCAGGCTAACTGAATAGGTCATGTCATCAAGGCGACATCCGTGAGGGAGGATTGCGTTTCCCAATTCGTCCGTCGGGCTTGTCCATTTCATTCTGCTTGCATCACGGCCACCGATGAAGACACGAATGTATCGCCCTTCGGGAAGTTCGAGTTCATGCGGATTCGATGCCTTCATGAATAACGGGATGCGTGTCTCTAGCATGGCGTTATAGGAGTCTACATGGTGCTGGACCATCGGGAACGAAGTGTCTCGAAAGAGACTTCGCAGAACGTGCTGAGGGACGTCCATTGTCCTTTCACAAGCATTTTCTCGTCTTACTTGAAACTCATGTATGTGGAGTGAAACCCAACGCCCTCTCGTACTCGAGGAAGTGGTTGGACACACGGAAGTAAAAAGTCGGTTGCGGTCGTATCTAACAACAAAACCACATTCAAGTGTGATTCTGCTTCACGGGCCACCGGGTATCGGCAAGACCACAATGGCCCTTGCATCGATACGGAGTTCGGGGATGGAGCCGTTGGAGATCAATGCAACTCAAACAATGCGGAGTCATGAGGATGTATCTCGCCTCGTGTCTAGCTATCGCAACAACAGGAGCATCTCCTCCTTGTTGCGGGGCGATACAAAGACATCCTGTTTGCTGCTGGATGAGATTGACGGGTCGGATTCTCATGCACAGCGCAAATTAGTTGAGTGGATTTCGTCGACTGATCGCACGTTGCCGATTCTACTGACATGCAACGAGGTGCCTCGAATTTTTAAGACATCGGAAAAAATTGAAGTCCTTCGTTGTTTCCCTCCCAAGCCCTCGGATTTGATTCCCCTCTTTCCAGGCCGAGACATTGCCACATTGGCAAAGACCTGTCAACACGATGTTCGGCGCATGTTCCAGCAGCTCCAGTATGGGGAATCAGACGTGCTGCCTGCACCTGCACCCCTAACCAAATTTAGTCACGAGCTGAACGAGATCCTTAGACAGAAGGTGTGGGTCCAAGAGGATCCACTGCTCGCTGCACTCGCACGTCATCTCGGCACACGGGGCACCGTGAACTCGTCCCAAGCCACTGCGTGATGCATGCTCGGTGGAAAACATGGCTGCAGTTCCGAAGGCGTGTACCGACGGAGACTGTGTCCTGACACACTGCGCAGTTTGCATCGACAACGTCTACATTGTGCTCGAATGCCACAAGAAGCTGAGTGTTCGTCGGGACGACGGGTACATCGTCAAAGTTTCCGCTAGGCACCTGCCACTCGGTTCCACCCAATGGAATGTTTACAACAAACCGCTGGGGCTCAATGGGCTCGAGGATGGCTCGCATAAGCATGAGAACATCGTGTGTCATACGGGCCCGGTTTCCGATGACACGTCCACGCATGGGCTCTGGGAGTGCGACAGCTAGACGAAAAAAGATCGTGTCGGCTTCGAGTAGGTCTCGAACGACGGAGATGACGGCAAGCGAAGTGGTTGCCATTGGGTTGCTATACCTGTTTGCTCGAAAGCTACTTTCCCAAACAGTAGAAGATGTAGTCTGGCTCATACGGATACGGGTCTTCGATTGCCTTCAGGTACTCGGCATGGTTGAGGTACTGTGAAGGCGTTCCCATCCGGATCACATGAACCCGTCTCCAGGCTTCAAAGACAGCGTCGAACACAAGTGATGACGTCATTAGGTAGCAATACTCAAGGTGAAGCTTGCGCTGCTCAACAACAGAGTCGAGCTCTCCCTCGTTAGTGACTTCGATCTCAGGTCTTGGTGTCATTTCGGCTGCCATTCATATTGTTTACTTGGCGGTTTCCGTTTTCTTGAAGAACCCGTGAATGGTTGGCTGCTTCGTGAAGATAACACTCTTCAAGAATACGAGGGAATCAACCTGTGCCTCCTTGAGTTTCAGCACTGCACGTGTTGCTTCCTCGTCGAGATCGTCCATGCTCAGATCCGGTTGTTTCTGACGGATCGCCTCTCGGTTTCTGACATACAGGTTTGCATACGACGGAGATGGCTCATGATATCCATCGAGCTGCTCCACACAGAGAGCGAATAACTGGAGAAGCGGACTCTGAACTTGGTTTGTGATGTAGAACTTGATATCCGGTGCAAGGGAATGCAGTCGAACATAATCCACGTGCTCGATGCGATCGCCCTGCTTTGCATTGTTGCTTCGCTCCTTGACGAAGATATACCGGACACGATCTCCAACCTGTGGGGCAGTTCCGGGATCTCGGGCAATCATGCGGTCTGCTAGCATCCGGTGGGGCATTTCAACCTTATAGTTATCGCTCAGCGCCTTGGTCATGATATACTTGTCAAGTGGAATCTTGTTGTCCACCATATCCTTGAGCATCTTGTTTACGAACTCTCGGGCACCACTAACGGTTCCGCCTCCCAGCAGGATATCAAGTGCTCCACCGTACACATCCTTTACAATCGGTGCACTGTCTCGACGCTTCAGTGCAATTCCCATCGACATGCGCTTTGCCCTTGCGGGGTTCGGGTCCTCCTCGTACTTCATACCGACGTAGCGCTTGCGACAGAACAGAATGAATGGATAGAAGGTCTTCTCGTATGCGATCTTGTACGGCCGGCGACACTGCTCCGTGATTCGCTTTCCCGCCTTGATACCCAGATCGATGGAGGTTGCAAGGTCTTTGGTGGGGAACTTGATGAAGATAGAGTCTGTGTCTCCGTAGATAACCTCTCCGTTGAACTCGGACTCCACGATGTGTTTTGCGAGGAACAAGGCCTTTCGTCCAGCGGCGGTGGTGCAGGCGGCAACGCACATCTTTCGGATGGGAGACGTACGACTACCAGTCTGCCCATACACGCTGTTGGCGACGACCTTGTAAGCAAGCTGAAGACCATTATAGACAGAGCGAGCAGCATCATCATATTTAGGATCTTCCATCATTTGTTTGTATTCCTTTCGTTTTGCCAGCAGAATCTCGAGGGTCTTGGGCAGAACGCCCGTGAGCATCTCATTGTCCTTCTGAGGTTGGACGTAGGTGCAGACCGTCTTGCCACCCGTCTCCTTGTTGTCATACTCGACCTCATCCAGTACGTACCCGGCTGCCTTCAGCTTCTGCATGGCCAGATACGTCATACCTTCGCACTTGTCGTCGACCTGCTTATCGTCGACATCGAAGACACGCAGGCTCACCAGCGTATCCGGTGAGATATTGTACGCAATCATGTTGGTCGGGTACAGCGAATTGAAATCCAGAACAGAGACCGGCTGGTCGAGGTACATTCCGATCTTCGGGCTAATCACCACCGCACCCTCGTAGCCAGCCTCGTCGGTATTGAAGCGCTTCGTCTCAATAATCTGGTTCCGCTGAGCTGCATAATACACGACAGCCGAGAAGATCTTGATCCCCTGTCCACGGATCAGCACGAACTGCATGGGGACCTTGCATACATCCGCCATACCACGTGCATTGATGATCGTATCCAGCTTACCCATCAATGTCAGGACCAGATCACAGTCCTGAATACAGTAGCGAGCAATACGTGCTCGACCTGCCGAGCCGCCCTCACGGTGGAGACGAAACAACTCGTGCGGTTCTACGTCGTCCTTGGAAAGAGTCCACTCCAGATGCGCTCGATCCTTGCCGGAGAGTTCAGTAAACAGGGAGTCTCCGCCACTGATGGTGAAGGTGCTGCTGCTAACCGCTGCAATACAGAACTTTTCCCCGTCTCGATAGGGGTCTGTTGTGTTTCCGACCAAATCAAAGCGCACGTAATTACCAACCCGTAGCCCACGAGTACTCTTTGTTGCAACGACATTGTCTTTATAGGACAGAACCTTGTCTCGGAGAAATACGCTTGCCACATTGTCTAGCTTGAACGAGTCCAGTGAGTGCTCACGCCGCATGTTCAACAGGAGGTCAATGCAGAGGCGGCCCCGCATAGCAATCATGCGGAGATCGTACTTGCCCGACGCCAGCTCGAACCGCTTCGTGTCCGAGAACTTGGTCGAGTACTCTCCGCTCTGACTACGGGCCTTTGCCGGCGGCGCACGAGAGAAGTTGACGTCATCTACGATGCCCAATTTCCTACACCGGTCCTCGATATAAGCGTCATCAAAACCGAATGTATTGTAGCCAGCCATAATGTCCGGGTTCTCTCGGCGCACATTCGCTACAAACTTCAAGAGCATGTCCGCTTCTGTCTTGCACTCGATGAACTCGGTATCGGGTTCAGTAGACGGATCGCAGCTGCCCAATACAAAGACCTTCTTGGACATTGGCGTCATCAAATCGTCGGACCAACGGTAGGACACTCCGATTTGGACGATCGGATCCTTGGCTGCCATGGGGAAGTTGTTGCCCTGAAGAGGACACATCTCCAAATCATAACAGGCCACCTTCATGGAAATATTCCCGGTTGCAGGCTTGACGCTCACCCAGTCGCATGTGTAGAAGACATCCACATTGTACAATGGCTCCTCTGAGTCCGGATCGACCGGGACGTCAGATTCGTCGCCCACAAACTGAATGGGTGAACCAGGTCCGAGATGCCGATCATGCAACAGTCGAATGAATGGAGGAAGGTTAGATTCGTAGAATGCATGCTTCTTCCCTGTAGTCAGATCACGGATCTTCGTATGAAACTCGGACAGTGTTCTGCATGTCACCTTCCACACCTCCTTCGTCTTCAGGCAGTCGAATCCGGCCATCGCATCATACTTGGAGACCTTCGTTGCAGAACCGGGGTCTGGACCCGAAACGTAGAAATACGGCTTGAACCCAGTGATTCGCACGCATGCGACAGACTTGTCACGCAGGCGTCCAAAGACATCGACGACGTATTGCCCCCTGTTGTCATGTTCGTGCCAATCGGATGGCTGCATTTTGCTTTCCGTCCGTCCTATATAGTTGCTGTCCGTTTTCCATGAAACTTTCTGGGTTTGATGATAAGAGTATGTCATCGAACACAGTTGACTGGTTTTTTGCCAATACACGTGGGAGCGTGGACCAGTCCCACGTAATGGAACACAACTTTGCCAATGAGTCTGCGATGGGCCGACAGACGTCGTTCTTCGGAGGCGGTGACTGCACCGGTGCGTTGAGCCCCGCTGCTGCCATGTCTGACCAGCCGGGCATGATTGCTCGTGGCGGGTACGGTCTGGGTGACGGATGCACCATTGATACAAATACCGATCTCCGTTGGGGTGATGCAGAAGGACTGCGTGTCAAGGGCCCGAAGCAGCTGTGGATTCGCCCCTTCCCGACCACGCCGAATCTGGGACGTGGCCGCCAGTCGGACACGGTAGGGGACGAGTCAAGCTTGATCCACGCCCAGCTCCAGCGAGCGAAGAAGGAGGCGTCGACCATCATGGACAAGACCATTCCGAACTACTACCAACCGCTCATACCCACCAAGCAGTCGGAGCACTCGAATCCCAGTAACTGGATCCAATCATGGACCTGGGGCGGTGATTCCTCACGCTTAGTTAAGAAAACTCGAGTCGGTGAGTCTACATAATGCGAGTCCTCTTCTTTGCTAATCGAATGCCTGATTTATGTGGAGCGTTTCTCCACGACATTGATCTAGCCACTGAACTTCAGAAGCGTGGGCATACGACCATGTTTCTGACGATTGAAAAACCAAAGGAAGGCGTTAACGGCGGAATATGGGAGGGCTTTAGGTTCATGCATTTTTCCGCAGGTTCGTCGTTCCTGGATACAAGTGATCTGTGGATATGCCCGCACTCGCCCTGTCTACCCTATGTACGGAGAGTCAACTCTCGTGGATACAATCGTCCAATTGCCGTCACTGCGCATTTCGATGGACGGTACAATGTCCTCACGGATCTGGTCTCAACGAGGTGGGTTGAAATGTTCCTTTTCATCAATCATACGATGGAAGGGCATTTTCACAAGCATGTGAATCCATTTCCTTCCAGCATTGTACGTACGGGCGTCGTTCGTCCGCTTATGCAGGAGAACAAGATACGTATGGACACACTGCCCGACGGGGATGCAATTACACTGGTAAATGCGAATGTGAACAAGGGGGTTCATCAGTTTATCGAACTCGCAAAGCGGATGCCCTTGCGGAAGTTTCTCGGTGTCCGTCCCTACTACGGGGAGCTTTGGTTGCCCCCGGCTCCGTCGAACATTGAATGGATTCCGTTTGACAATGATATTCGCAACATTCTGAGCCGCACACGCATCCTCCTGTTCCCCTCCTACTATGAGAGCTTTGGTCGGATTGCTGTTGAAGCAATGTATAACGGTATTCCTGTCATCTATTCTACGCCCGCAACTGAAAATGTGGGCATTGTCGGTAGCACGGAGGGTGTTGAGGAATGGATCAAACCTGCCGGGATTGGCTGCCGGCGAGATGCTGCGGATGAGTGGATAGCGGCTATCGAGGCGCTCGACAACACCGATACGTATGCGGCCAAACGGACAGAGGTGATCCAACATGTCAAGTCAATGGACATTTTTTCAGAAGCGAATCGGATTGCCAATATGATGGAGGGTTTCCAAAAAGAACATCCTATTGCGGCTGAGCGGACGTCATCTCAGACTCCGGCAGTGGTTCAGGCTGAACAGGGGACACTGCCTGTACTGCGGCCCCCGCCAGCGACTGCCCGGATCGGATTTTCGAGTGGGCGGCTGAGGCTACAGCGGTGAGCTTGTCCATGAGCGCCCGACCCGTGGCACAGATCTGCTGCTGCTCGGCGGTCATACCCCGATCGATCTCACGAGGGGCGGGAATATGCCTACTGCCTGACACAACCGGTACCTGGAGTAACTCGTCAAGGGCATGGTAGATATTTTCATTATGCTTCGTAAGTGCCTCCGCTGCGACCTGCGATGTACAGCCGATAAGAGACACGATTGTTTCGACATTGGCATTCATCTTTTCTTGATTCAAGTGTAAGTACGTGAAGATGCGTTTTATCGAAGCGCTCTGCCCCCCGGCTCTGCTATACCTAATCTTCTTAGTCGTCCAGCTGGGACTCGACCTCGCATTGGGAATGTGGGTAACGGCTGCGATCAAGACAGTCCTGGGCCTGGCTGTCGTCAAGGTACTCGACACCTTCTGCGGCATTGGTCTGACGCCGGTCTCGTGGTTCATTGTCGCTACACCTTTCGTGATTACGGCCCTCGCAACGGCGGTGGCAATGGGAACCAATTTCGATGAGAATGTTTTTGTGTATTTCCAGCCCAGTGACACCAAGGAGACGTTCGTAAGCGGGTCATCGAGCATGCGGCAGCCGAATCCCCCCGGAGCAGGTGAGCCCCCTGAGCCCGGTATCACCCCCGCTACCCAGTCGTGGACAGAGGGTGCTATGGGCAACAAGTGGGGAACCGAGTACGATCCCAAATGGGCACGGGATGCATCGAACCCGAGCGGCGAGGTTCTGACAGCAAACCACAAGTCGATTCAGATCGGTTTCCTCAACACTCTCTAAAAACGAATCCGATTCCGCCGACCGAGATCAGTTCATTCAAAATGTGCATCTCTCGTATTCTCATCGCTCTTGACCGCTACCTCTCCAGCTACCGTACTGACCGTGGTGTCATCTCCCGGAAGTATCTTCTGGGTGAGTATGAGGAGTTTGACGAGTCCATGACCCACGTTCCCGAGGACTGCATCTACGTAGAGGAGTGGGTCAAGGGAAAGGAGACCCGTCGCCGAATTATCTACGAGCTTGAGGAGATCACGCCATATGTTGGCAATCCGTTCGACACGTTTCGGCTGCCGTGGACGTGGATTGGAGATGTCTCGACTGACGTGGATATCACAGATGCCGTCAGCAAGTATCTCATGCCCGGCAATGAGATCAGGCTTGATCTCCTTCTACTCTTCCTTCGCCCACATGACAAGATGGAGATTCGCTACGTCCATCCGGCGTCGGGAGACGAGTTCTTGTTTCCCAATAGTGGAGTAAGCATCGGTTCGTATGGACCTTCCTAAGAATCCATTCAAGGTTGCGGATCGATTCATAGCCATCCGTGACATCTGCCTTCCGCCGACGTGGACCTCCCAAATGCAGCGACTCAGCGACATGATTGTCATGCCGCTGATCACGCTGTGTCTTTTTTTTACGGGTAGTAGTGATATCTTCGTGTTACTGTCGACGGCGGCGACTACGTACCGAGTATGGGCTGAATGGGTCGAATATACTGAACTTCGATTTGTTATGCAGAGAATGCGCATGCGAATGGCACAGGTGAAAGGGCCGTTTATCGTGACAAACAATCCCAAGTACATGCCTTATGTGTGGGCCGATGCAGTGGTTCGTCACGCAGTGCCCGGGGAACCGGTGTAGACCGCCTCACGGCCAGCAATGCTCCAGTTCGTCCCACCGATCGGTCCGCTAAATCCAGAGACGATGCGGCTGCCAGCATCACCTCCGGCGCCCGTACCACCGCCGCCACGCATACGATGACGACGGGAACGGCGTGTCTTGCGGCTACGACGGGAACGGCGACGGCCACCACCCTGCCCCGCAGCCGCACCCGTGTTCGTCACGGATGTAGCTCCAGAGACAATCTCTCCCCTGAACTCCATACCTGCAGGCTGACCACCCTGTCCAAGCACGGCACCAGACGCACTCGCAAACATGCCACCACGGCGGGTGCGGTGACGACGGTGCTTCTTACTACGCCGGCGACCGCCGGAAGAACAACCATGTTGCTTAGCCATTTACTTCACTACACGAAAAGACTCCAATGCTGCCGGGCAGGTCGTCATAATACTCATACCCACGAACCAGCGTCCCCGCAGGCGCATCCGTGAGTGTGAACAATGCCGTCAAATCAGGCTGATGAAACAACCGCAAGGCCTCCGCAATCCACTCTTGACGCTGAGCCCATGTCGCCAATGGGTGCACGATTGTACCGTTGAGTGCCCATACATCGCACACAACAAAGACATCCTTTGATAGCCTAACTGTGCGAAAAATTGTATCGCAACACATGCGCTCGTCCATGACGATCGTCAGTTCCTCCTGATGTCCACCCTTCTCATCAATGCTGATCGCAACGGTCTCACTCGAGGGTTTTTGGGTCAACAGCAACCAACCAGGCAGGCCGTTCAGCTGCGGCGCCCGATGGCTTCCCGCCTTCGGATCGCCCTTCCTCACGAGGGGCTTCCATGGGTACAGGCGGCGCATACGTTGGTACATTCACTTCCTGGTTAAGATGAGGAGGTTCCGTGAAAGGCGGAGGGGGTGGTGGGGCTGCAACAGGCTCGGCGAAACGAACTTGGGGAACAGGCGCCATGGGCGGGTACAGCCATCGCACTACACCAAATACAGATACATGAATGAGGATCAGCATGATGAGGGAAGAGATTGCAGTCACAAGGATGTCGTACGGATCCATTTGCTTTGTTCCCGCCTTTTCTTACGATGAAATCCTACGCAACTCCTCAAAGTACTGCGTCGTTGTCGGCGTCTCCTCCTTCCATCTGCGTGGGTTCTGCGAATACTCTGTCACTGTTGCATATTCAACACTGTAGGATCGGGACACGACACCGCCGGGAAAGGGTCTCTCGTAGAGGAGTATCGACGACTCCGACTGAAAAACTTGGTAAAGTTTCGCATGAGTGTTAATTCGACCATTGCCCGTATAGAGAAATCGTGTTTCATACGTCGTTCCTGGTTGAGCCGCCCACGCAGGCGGGTCCAAGGTTATCTTAAGCTCCATTCTCGACTGTATTCTTGAAGACGAGATCCTCTAAGCGGGATGCGTCAGCGAGGATATCCGACATCTTACGGGCGGCCAGGTTCAGGTTAGCCTCGATATCCGCCCACGCCTCGAGATCGTTACTGTACACCGTGGTGCGAGTGGGGTGCTTCGGAAACTTCTCGATCAGCTCGGAGTCCGTTGCGTCGAGCATCCGCATGTACACCCGCAGCTGGATGATATCGTAGGCCGGAACCTCGGGAAAGAACCTCGTCCGATCCTTCGAGTCTACCACACGCTTCTGATCGGCAACATATCCATCCGTGCGTCCAACCAGCGTGAAGAACTCCGTCTCCATCCGTAGCATACGAGTGTTACGCTCCGTCAGAACCACCTTGCGATCCGCCTCATACGTGTTCAGAATCTTGTCCTCATTGTTGAGGCCACGCTTCTTCGACACCTCTCCACGTGCATCTGCCAGCAGCTGTGTGGCCATTTCAGATGACATGTTCGGCGTGCTGTCAATAACCTTCTGACATGCAGCCTCCACCTTGTTCAACGTTTGTTCGACAGTTGGAATTGCAGCAACAGTGTCGGCTGCCATCTTCTTGGTAACCGCCGCCTTCTCCACCTCGGAGCGAGCTGCATCCTTCTCCTCATGTGACACCTCAATGCCGGCGGCAACCTTTAGGTCGAGGGCATGGCTCTTGGCCTCGGCGTCCCAGAGAACCTGTGTCGCAAGAACCTCATTTGCAACCGCATCATCTGCGGTCTTACAATCATCCAGTGCCGCAAACACGCTCTTCTGAATGTCTCGGTCCTTCAGGAACGCACCCTTGAAATTCTTGGACGGCTTGCGGTTGTGGGCATGCTCAATTGCCTCAATGATCTCGGCGGCCTTCTTGTCCTTCTTGAATACCTCGTACATGGTCTGGTCGATGGTCTGGAACGGGAACTTCTTGCCGATGACGCCAGCGACTTGGGTTGCGGAGAAGCAAGGACGGAACATTTTTGAATGGACTCTGTGTATACTCGCACGCTTCCGTTTTCAGGCGAAGCTCCGCTGCATCTTTACGATGGCGTCGATCCAGCCCGGCATTCCATTGAGAACGTTTGAAACCTGGAGCGTCGGTGTACAGGGTGTGCTGTCGAGCTGTCCCTCACAGAGGAGTGTGGTGGCGGCGATCAGCAGCGATCGCTTTCCCTTATCGCTCGGAGACCAGCGCAGGGAATGAATGCGATACAATACGTCAATGTATTCACGTGTTGCGGGCGGCGCATTCTTGCGGAGCGCCTCCCAGAAGATCCAGACGGGATGCGTGCTATCGCCTCCCGACACAAATTCATCGGTTCGAGGAGCGAATAGCAGGTTTGTCTTTGTCTGCTTCTTATGCTCTCGGCAAAAGGTGAAGACCCATGACATCCAATACATTGCCCGGGTCAGGTCTCGTACATCTGATCGAATACAGTAACAGAACTCGTTCATCGGCACTGCCACGGGCATGGGGTCAGTTGGCTTCAGCACCTGCATTCCATACAGACGAGAGGGTGATTTCAGACTCTCTTGAATTGTCACGGGATCAAAGTCGTGCGCAGGCTTCAGAGTGGGAAGTGTTGTCAGTTTGTTCTTGCGACACAATGCCAGGGTAGCGGCTACTTCGCAGACCATCTTGCGGACATCCGGGTGATTACGAATACGTGTCATGTTTCGAATGTCGTAGCTGTTCTCAATAGGGGCATATGCCTCGTACGATTTGGCTAGATACAGAAACACATTGGGCTGGGCTCGGTTGATATGAAGGGCCGCAGCTTCAAACAGTGAATCCCATAGACTATGCACAAGACCAGAGCAGAGCAATTCAAGCGTCCAATAACATGCATAATCTGCATGTCCCAGCTGGATCGTCTGAATCAACACTTTCCGCACGTGCGCACGTGGATGGCCACAGAAGGTTGTTTTTTGGAAGTCTGTTACGGGGCGTGGATCTACGACCTCCATTACCAGATCTAGTCCTTTTTTGCCGGTGTTACTGACGCAGTCGTGTGAACGAGTTAAAGAACTCCGCCGTTTCTGGTGTAGCCGGTGCCCGAGCAGGAGCTCCCTGCGAGGTAGTTGTCGGCATCTTGACCCCACCCATCGCCTTGCTCCCCACTGCAAAGATCGCAAACAACAGTGCAAGGACAATTGCAATGTTCAGACCCATCGATAGCCACTTACCATAGTCTACGGCCTGTTCACGCTTACGTTTGTTCAGGTTGATCTGATTACGAATATCATTCACCTGCTTGTCGAACGTACCGACCGAATACTCCATGTCATCCTTTATGGTGAAGAGGTTGTCCTTGACGCTATTGATAAGGTCAAGTGTACTCTGCTGCTGTGACGCCTGGTTGCTCAGAAACTGGTACTCGGAAAGGAAGTGGTCGGTTGTCTTTCTCGCATCTGCCGTCGCAACCTTGTCGAGTTGATACGAGACACTATCCGGATCACCCGTGAGTGCCATGTACTCAGCCTTGGCCGAAGCCGTTGCGTCGCCAGGTGCCGCATTCTGAAGTTTCAGAGCGGCTGCAGCAACCTGTTTATCGTGGTTGACGGCGGCAAGTGCTGTCACCAACTCCGCCCCAAACCGGTCGGCTTCGGCTCTGTAGCGCATACCAGCATCCGAACTGGCATTCAAATCAGCAATTTTGAAAAGACTGTCATCTCCAAGCGGTCGCATCACGGCGGTTTGGGGAACGAGATGAATCGTTACATCGGGATCACTCTTGTTGACACATCGTTGGGCTCCCTCAATCATTCGGAGCTCAAAGCCATCGGGGCAAGACATGACACATGAGAGCGGTGCCGCCCCATGTGTTGTCTCGGCCGGACACTTGAACTGCTGATTACCCATTATATACTGGAAAGATAGATTGCTATCGAGAACCCAACACAAAGCGTGAAGAACGCAATGCCATGCACGACAGATGCCGGTAACACCAGATATTCAAGCAATGCAATGACAACGAAAAACAGACAGATCTGAATGGTCCGCACGTCTTTTGCCAGTAGATTCTTGATGCTAAGCTTGGCGTTCATGATGTCCTCTGTCGGCTGAGTCGGAGGCCGGAACGGGCGAAGTTCGACAACTGCCTCTGCATACGCACCCGCAACGCCATTGGAGGACGCACCGGAGTCACGGGGAGTAACTGCTTGTGCGCTCTTTGCCGCCGCCGCCTCCAACTCTTCCTGAACCTTCTTCGTGACCTTGATGAAGTCCGCCAAGAACCGTGCCTGCTCGTCAGAGAAGGCGGTTGCCGACGAACCCGTTGGGACTCGCTGCAGTTTCACATAGTACTTGTTGTTCGAAGCGGATACACACTTCTCATCGCCTGCGTCATTGATGTATTTATACGATGCGGGGCACACAACACGGCATGTAGATGATAGACCGACTTCAAAGCCCGCTGGACAACTCATTACTTATTCGCAACAAACGGTCTGAGGCCGCCAAAGATTGTACTAACGAAGGTGGCGTCTAATGCAGCCGCTTGACTCTGCCCGTTGCGAGCGAATGGGCGGTTGAACGTTGTAGTGTTGTTAATGTACGGCGCAACAGTCGCCGCCATCCGGACAAACCGAGTGTATTCAGACGCATCGACTCCTCGCATGTGGCGGGCAGGGGCAGAGGGCTCAAAGAACGATTGGGCGACCGGCATTTTATTACTCCTACAAGATAATGGTTGGGTGGCTTACTGCCCTTTTGGTTGCGCTGGTTGCAGTCTCTGCACTGTCTGTGCGTGAGCACGCCACTTTCGATGCGCCACCGCCGTCGGGTAAAGGAACTACCGATTCGATCTCCCCCGAATACCAGGCAATGCTTGACGCATATGCCGTGAACTATAGAACCTACGTCCGGACGAATGACACGGGAAGCAAGACGGCTGTAGATAAGCTAACCACACACATAGAAGGAACTCTGGATGATATGCGCACGCAGATCGATCAGAACCAGTTTTACATCCAGTCATTCTTAGATAAATACCAAAACATCAATCCTGAACTCGCCGATCTTCACAAGAAGGCGCAGGCTCTCAAGGAGAAGGGTCCCAAGACGGCAGATGAGCTCGTGACGTCATCGCAAGATCCGCCGATGGCTGTGGATTACGGTGCACTCACAGTTCGAATTGTTATTCTTGCGGTGATTCTGGGTGCGGCCCTTGCGATCAATGCGTTCGCGTAACGATCACGAGCAGTCCAAGAGCTGCAATTAAAAAGGCTGCTCCGTACAACTTCATCTCGGTGCCTTCTCGCACGTCCGTTATCTGGTGAATGCGACGGAGGGTCTCGAGCTTGTCTGTCGCAACTAAAAGACCGTTATAGTCACGCTGAATCTCCATAATGCGAAGAATGAGCATCTGCTGCTGCGATTCCGTCCCCGACTGTGCCGACAATGCGAGCATCTTATCAAGTGTATCACTCATGGCCCTTTTCGCTGTCATAATCGCATCTGCCTTGGTTGAGTCGTTGGTCGCAACGAGTTTATCATAGAGCGCCTTTCGCTTCTGATATTCGGATTCCAAGTCGGCCATGTTTCCCGCTGCCGTCGGGTCTGGAGTACCTCCCATTGTATTCAAGCAACATTTACATCGGGCACACAATAGCGATAATACACACACTTACCGACCGTGTCACTGTGCCGAGTGATCTCGATAATGTCGCCAGGCTTAGCACCAATGAGACGAGCTTGGATATCCTGTGAATCAATCCATGGCAGCTGATCCTCAGGCTTCACGACCCGATTCTTCTCAAGCACAACCTTTGCCTCGTCGGGTGGCAGAATCCGATGAGGAACAGACATGCGATGTGTCGTGATATCCATCTGGAGCTCACGGAGATGGAAGAAGGATACGTTCCCACCCGTGTGCTGAGCCCGGATAATGTTCGACAAGTTCTCGGACAGCTTTGAGAGTGAAACGATGACAGCGTTCTTCTCGGCAACGTATGCCAGATACGTCTTCACGTCACGCTCAAGCATCTTGTCCTTCTGACTGAAGATGATAATCGTGTCGCCCATTGTATATGCACTGACGTCCTTGAGCTCGGTTGCGAGAGGCTTCGTCTCCGTTGCCAGCTTACGACGCTCGAAGAGGATACGCAGAGTTGCAAGTGCCTTGTCCTCCATTGTGCCCTTTCTTTCATAGGGAGGTAAAGAGTTCGTTTTTTATCGCCCGAGAAGAACAATGCTTCCCATCATTGTGCTGTTAGTTGGAGTAGCTGCATTATGGGCTGCGTGGAATATGTCGGGTGCGCAGGAGAAGTTTCAACCCGAAATGCTCGACAGGTCCCAGGCCGAGCTCACGCAGGAAGTCGAGCATTCCTCGCACGAACAGCGAACGAACCACATGCCGTTCATGTCGTTTGTTGAGGCCGCAACGGGTGTTCCGACGCCGTTCCGCATAAACGCATATACAGCTGTGAGGTAGTAAATACCAATGAGCACCAAGCATAAGATCCCAAAGGCACTGCGTGAACAGGTTTGGTTGGTCAAGGTAGGTCGAGTCTTCGAGGCGAAGTGCAAAGTGTCGTGGTGCACGAACAAGATGACCGTATTTGATTACCAGTGTGGACACAACATCCCCGAAAGCAAGGGCGGTGCAACGACGCTCGATAATATCGTTCCCATCTGTTCCCGATGCAATGTCAGCATGGGATCCCAGTATTCAATCGACGAATGGAACGCCAAGTTTGCTACTCAGCATAAACCCTACTGGAAGCGTTTTTTCAATTGCTAGTACAATGATTCCCTTTTCTTACTGCATTCCCGATGAATTCATCGTGAACGCTGTTCCCGAAAAAACACAACTTCAATCGTTCATTGTTCCGGATGTACGATACTCATTTGGACCAGGAGAACAGCAGCTGTACTACAATGAATACCGGCGGTCTCGCTTTGCAGTCACACGGAAGAAAGGTGGTTGGGACTGTATGCGCCATTACGAGATTCTTGCAAATGGATGCATTCCCATTTTTGAGAACCTCGAAGCATGCCCGCACTTTACGATGACTACGTTCCCGAAAGAGCTGGTGCTCAAGGCCAATCGTGAACTACTGCCGTGGGACGATGCATATATTCCGAAGTACAATGAGATTGTCGGACAGCTACTCGAGCACTGCCGGCGATACTGCTCTGTCTCTGCACGAGCAGAGTCCTTCTTGGCACTGTTTCCGGGTGCGAAGAATGTTCTCATGATATCAGGTCCGCATTATACAAATTATCTTCGTGAAACACTGGCGATTGGGCTTCGCAGAAAACTAGGCGCCAACTTCGTGGACTACCCTAAGATCGAACCACTGTATGAGACAGCGAGTATGGTGGGACAGATTGGAAATGGGTTCAGTTACGGCGGGTTACTATCTGATATTCCAATTGATCGAAACGTTACGAGTGCGAGGATTCGGGCTCACGAGTTCGATGTAATTATCTACGGAAAGGTTGGATACGCAGAGAGAGGCCCGATGGGAAACTTAGACAGACTCAGTGTACCGGCGAATTACCGACCAAACGAGGTTGCATTCCTCTACGGAGGCGATGGACTCCAAGACACGAAAGATGCAACAAATCCCTTCACACAACACCTTGCATTGCACTGCAACCGGGGGCGCTGTTTTGTTCGTGAGTTGGATTAGCAATTACATGAAATCACAGGTAACTACAGTAATGGCCTTTTACATCAATCTCGATCGCCGCACGGATCGCCGCACGGAGATCGAGAAGGAGTTTGCAGATAGAGGACTTGTAGTCGAACGATTTCCCGCTATTGAGCATCCCAGTGGAATCGTCGGATGTGGACTCTCTCATATTGCGGTTCTCAAACTGGCACAGGAGCGTGGGTACGAATCGGTTATGATCTTCGAAGACGACTTCGTCTTTCTTGATAGTGATACCGATTGGAAGGCAAAAATTCCGCAATCGTATGATATTGTTATGTTGTCCTATCGAGAACTTGAACCGTCTACGCCTCACGACGACATCTTCAATCGTGCGCAAAAGGTGAGCACCACAAGCGGTTACATTGTTCATTCTCGGTTCTACGCTACATTGATCTCGCAATGGGAAGACGGAGATCGTCTCCTACAAGAGACGGGTATACATTGGATATATGCACTGGACCAGTATTGGAATCAGCTCAGTCCCCGCTGCGACTGGTTTGTATTTAGAAACAAAGTCGGTAAACAGCGACCGAGTTTCAGTGATCTTGCGAACTCACACGTTGACTATGGATGTTGATGGAATTGCGAGAATGGAATTATCGTGATCTGCTGCGTACCAGTCGCACGTCCACCCGATACTCTCTAGATAGGCCCACGTGTTGACTTCCCATGTGAGCTTTGGAAGGTTCGGGTACTCACGGAGCTGCATCTCGTAGAATTTACGAAGTGAAGCAGAGTCCCCGAGAAAGAAACCGCCACAGAACCGCCAGTTCACATTGTCCCACACTACAGACGGCCCCCAACAACCGGGTACATACATGCATGTATCCGGTAGCTGCATCTCATCTAGCGTTCGGAGCTTGTTCGATGCAACCGGATCACTTAACACGTGATAGATATTGAAATCAATCCATGCATAGTGGGTGGACGCATGTTTCCCCGAACCAATCGCTCGGTTCACAAGCTCGATCTTCGCATTCATCAGGATGAGAAAATTGCGTGTATCCTTCTCTGGAGTTCGTGTATCCGGTAGCCCGTGTGGGGAGATAGAATACATCTCTAATTCTTCGAGCGATATCGTCTCAACGACACCGTTCCGCACGCTGAATTTATTGAGATGTTCCGGGCTTACAAAGACATGCAACCGGATCCCGGTTGCTTCGAGCATACGAAAAAAGTCGATTCGTTCGGCATCAGACCGGCCTACCGGCCGTGGTCCGCACAGGTCCAAGAATGCCGTGACGAATGTTACCATTGCATCTAGGATCGCATACGGTCTAAACGTGTACGTGCTGCGGTTAAATCATTAGGCGTATTCTTGGCGTTACACGCAATGTGGGAGTTTGTCGATAAGGTGGTCTATATCAATCTAGACAGGCGAACAGACCGAGACGAACGCATACGGGGGGTCCTATCGCCGTTTGGTGACAAGGTCGTGCGAATGTCTGCTGTTAGAACAACCCCCGGTTACATTGGCTGCTTAAAAAGCCACATCGCCGTCCTGAACGCTGCAAAACACTATGGATGGAAGAATGTCCTTGTCATGGAGGATGATGTTGAGTGGGGGGATGTGGACGTGGCATATCCGATTGTGGAAAAACTTTCATCTTCGCCGTATGACGTCATTCACCTTGGGCCATCAAATGCTCACATCGATCCGATTACATATCGACTTACCGACGGTCAGGCAGTGTCTTCGTATCTTGTGAACGGCCCTTACGTTGATACATTGCTGGCATGTTATAAAACCGCACTTCCGAACCTCATCTCGACACATGACGAAGCCATGTATGGCACCGATCAATGTTGGAAAGTACTAATGAAGCGAGATAGATGGTTTTCTATGTTTCCGACACTAATGCACCAACGAGCCGACTACAGTGATATACGAGAGCGTTTTCAAGACCATCGTATTTATTGGAAAACACCCCTAACTGTGAATATCATGGGTGGGCTTGGAAATCAGCTCTTTCAGCTTGCGGCACTCCTTCACGTTGGGAAGCAGGCCCATCGTCGTTCGTATCTACAGACGCTTGTAAATCCATCGACACATTCGTCCGTGTCGTATTTCGATACCATCTTCAGGGCATTTCGACACCTGCTCTACGACGTGAAACCAAGCGTGCGAATAAATGAACCACGCCTTGCGTATGCAAACTGGAAGGAGCTTCTGCCTGCACTGAACACAGAAATGAGCGGTTACTTTCAAGATTGGCGTTACGTGGACCCGGAGTTCATTCCGTCGCTTTCTTTCCCATCGGGTATGCCCGAGAAGTACCCCAATGTGCGCACTAGTATTTTTCTCCACATACGTGGTGGCGACTATGTCGGAAATGCGTATCATGACATTGGGTTGGATGGTTACTATACCCGAGCCATTGCGCTGTTCCCCGATGCTCACTTTTTCGTGGTGACGAATGACGCCGACTATGCAAAGATGCGCCCGTTCCTGAAAGACATATCTTACACGTTGATAATCGAACCTGAACTGGAGACACTGTATCTCATGAGCCTATGTGCGGGAGGTATCTGTGCAAACTCATCCTTCTCGTGGTGGGGTGCATACCTGAACCCTAACCGAAAAATTGTCATGCCCGACAAGTGGTTCGCAGATCCCGCTCTGGCGACTGAGGGCTACTACTTTCCCGGTGTCATCAAATGTCAAGTGTGAGGACCTTCGGTGGCGGCGGTGGAGGCTGCGTCCCAGCCGCACGATGATGCAGCACTTCGTTCCAGAATTCACGCAGAGCGGGAAGATGGCGGGGTAGCCACGTAACGTCCTTCGGAAGAAACTCCTTCTTCACCGACAGCAGACACCAATAGATGTACTGCGGTTCACGATCTGTCACGCTCGCTTGCCATTCGGGAAGCGGCATGTCTATGGGCTTGTACTCCACAGATTGATCGTCAAAGACCGCAAAGACACTCTTGATACCCGTCGACTTGAGCCATTCAGAGGAGAAGACCTGCTTGAACCTGAATTCAGCATACTCGCATTCATCAATGCCCGTACACTCCATTTGCATCTGCATTTGGTGGACGTAGGCATCCGGAATTCCCTCCGACACGGGTCGGGAGATAGGACACTTGAACTCGATCAGTCGTCCACGACGCCGAACATCCGTGTCTAGGGGGAAGATGATACCGTCCGGAGATGCGCCCAGAAATGTGTGAACCGGGTGTTGGACACAGGATACGTCTACAATGCGACAGTTGGTCTCTGTTTCGTACATGGACTTTGCAATGGGCTCGAACCTCGTTCCCCAGATTAGGGCGGAGATTGGCGGACCGTTCGCAGGTTGCGGGGGTTCCAATTTCCGGATGATCAGCGCTCGTCTCGTTTCCCCGCCTGTAAAGACACCTGACACCTCAGAAGCTGTCACCATCTCACCCCGCTTCGCATGCCATGCAGATGTACGCTGATCGTTCATTCCGTAGATTCGAATGGTTCTACGCACACACCGATCACGCATCCAGGCGTGGCCTAGCGGGCCCTTCATTGCCTTCTCGGTCGCAGTCAATACGCATCGTCGTGCCTGGGTATAGCTAACTGCAGGGGCAAGAAGGGTCAACAACATGATCAGTGGCTTCAGGCGGTTCTTCATGTGAGTATACGGGGGGTCCTTCAGCCATTCGGATACAACAGCCTCCATTGCGTTCAAGTATGTGTCAAACCAGAAAACTCATTTTCAGTGCTGGAACACAGAATCAATATGGAGACGATTCAGAGCAAAGATCAGTGGGTGCTTCACCGCCTCGAGGGGTTCTATGCGAACCCCGAGAACTTCCGCCGCATTGAGGAGATCCTCACGGGTAAGTCGAGGTTAAGCCTGCGGCTGCTGGATTGGTTTGTGACCAACTACTCAAAGAAGTACAATGTATCGTTCATGGCTAAGTCGAACCATCACGTCATTGTGTACTTGGTCTACAAGTCCCACCTCAAGGCGTACAACAAAAAGATGTTTGACCCGTTCTGCAGGTGGAAGCGAATTCAGTTCCGCGGGCTGGATACCACAGTGGGGCAGCTGAACTTCTTTGAGTGGGCCATTCAGGATGAGGTGCTCGACTACCTGGATGCACACTATGACGAGGTTCACGGAGATATGGAGGAGTGTTCGCAGGTGATTCAACCGAAGGACGGTGAGCGCCGCAAGCGTCACGAGCTAAGCCGATCAGCAACCAAGTCCGTGCGGGTTCACGATGTACCCGTTAAAATTACGTTTGATTGAGTCTGCATAGAGAACAATGTTCTCAGTCATTGACCGGTCTGTCATCTACCCGATCGATACAGACATCACAGAACATGACATCAATATTGTATCTGATCTGTGGACGATGGAGGGACGTCAGGTTTATCGGGGGGCACGAGACCCGAACTATACCCATGCAAATGTGTATTGGCTTTACGATCCCGATGACCTCGACCGTGTGGGCGTGTCCGAACACAGACTGGAGAATCCAATTGACGTATCGCTCCTGTGGCACCGAAAGACTCCATTTGGTACCCTCCTTCAAGAGGACAACTGGACGGAGGGTGATACAATATGGGGAGAGTTGAGTGCCAATGCATACGAGCAGTTTCTGGCCGAAGGGTGGACAACACCCACGTCCTTCTTAGAACGCTGCATGCGGAGCACTCTGCGTGTCGTCACGCCTGAAATGCTAATGAACCCAGTGTCCGTCCATTCATGTGAAAAATGTAAGCGCATCTCATTAACCCCGTTTGCGTGTAGCACTGCATCCCCCATGTCCTTCCCCTCAAAGGAAAAGGTGTTTTTTATTGATGATCGAATGGTTGTTTACACCCCCCCGAAGGGTTCCTCTGTTTGGTCCTTACTTGGCTTTACGACACTGCCTGAGCCTTCCGAGCCTTCTTCGGAGCACTCGGTGCCACTGCAGGCTGTGGCGCAGCCGGAGGCGTCTGAGCACGAGGCTTCACCTCCTCATTCGTCTCCTCCTCCTCTGGAAACGAATCAGCCAGAGGCAGGTTCATCGCAGCAGGCTTATCCTCCGGATCATCCTCCGGCTCCTTGATGTCGGCAAACGCCGCCTTTGCACCAACACGGGACGGCGGGAACACCTTGGCGAGAACGACACGCCACGTGACACCGAAGCCCGTGCCCGTGACGTACACACTCGGAGCCAGAACCATGCGACCCTCCATGCGCTTGGCGAACACCTGCTCGAGGTTGTCCTCCGTGAGGGCAATCGCATTGCCCTTCTCATCAACCGCATCCATCCCGACCTGGCCGTCCCAGATCGAGACCTTCATGCGGAGAGACGGCGGATACTTGCCATTCGGAACCCACTCGCCATTGACCTTCTCAACGCTAGGCGTCAGGATAGGCTTCATGGTCTCACGGAGAACAGCCTCGGACTTGGCCTTGCCAAACCACTTGCCAGAGTTCACCATTGAGTGCTGAATGAGCTTCTCCTGGAAGTCCAGACAGAAGTTGTAGAAGGCACCGACATCTGAACCGTCAGCGCTACGATCCTTTGCATAGGAATCGCAGCCCTTGAGCGAGGCCAGTAGACTGTAGCTCTTCTTGCCCTGCTCATCCTCACGAATGAGAATGCCAGTGGGGTAGTAGATGCGAGGAATGCGGACCTGAAGTGCCTGACCATTGTACTTGATCGGAACGGTCTTGCCACCAGCCTTATTCGGGCGGATGTCGCCGATGCTGACGCGGGAGATGTCCAGGTTCTCAGAAGGGATGATTGCAGTGGTGGCCATTTTGAATGTTGTGGTATCTACTGACCTACTGGCGAGTGGATTCGTTTTCCGTGCACGTTTCTAGTTTCCGAGATAAGTAATGGCACAGTGTGCATCCGTAAAGAACAAATCGTCCACCGACAGGTGCATGTACGGAGCACTTCTTGGGTATACTGTGTGCGGTCGCCATGCAAAATGCAAGACGATCCGTTTGTGGGCCGATGTAAACCGGGACAAGATCCTTCGCTTCACGAAAGTTCAGGCATTGTATCGTGGTTGGTGCGTCCGTAGGGTCTTAGCATGGGCCGGACCCGGTGTATTGAAACGATCTGCATGTGTGAACGACGAGGACCTCGTGACATGCGAAACAAAGGATCGACAGCATCCCATGGCATATTTTGGATTCGAAGAGGCTGGGAAAGTGTGGTGGTTCGATTTTAGCACGGCGTGGGAATGGAGTACTCGATCGGTCACACCACTGAACCCGTACACGAACATTCCTATCCAACATTCAGCTCTTGCTCGGTTACGAAAACTGCACCTCTATCGTCGTCGTAAGCGCCTGCCTGTACCGGCGCCATCGAGAGATCTACCTGAGAATGTTCAACGCAGATGGACGGTGGTCGCTCAGATCTTTCGCAGTTACGGATTTGAGGATACACATCCCCAGCAGTTCGCCAATTTGAACCACAACAACATCACTGCAATGTTCGGGTTTCTGATTGATGATATCAAGGCCATGCCGGTTCCCAATCGCCGGCTACTGGCACTGTGTTCAAAAGGCGTACTTGCTGCACACACGTCGAATCTGAGCTATCTTATCAATTCCCTTAATCTGTTGACCATTGCATTGACCGATTCGCAGTCGTACGACTTTGTGTTTCTGCTCTTGTCAGCGTTGTACCGTTGCTAAAATGGATTTATACACCCTACGTGCCAAGGGTGACTGCCACCATGAACATCTTCTTCCTATCCCTCGACCCCACCGAAGCGGCTCGCCTTCACTGCGACAAACACGTCGTGAAGATGATCCTCGAAACTGCACAGCTATTGTATACTGCTCACTGGGTCTACGAGTCACCGGTTCCCGATGGGGCCTACCGCAAGACGCACCCGAATCATCCGTGTGCACGATGGGTTCGTGAATCGCTGGTCAACTACACCTGGCTGTGTCGACTCGGAATGGCACTCTGTGAGGAGTATTCGTTTCGCTACGGCAAGATCCACAAGACTCAAGCACATCTGGAATGGTTAACCGCTCACACGCCCGTCAGCCTGGTCGACGTTGGCTGGACACTGCCTCGACTCGCCATGCCCGATGAATTCAAGGACAATGATCCCGTGATTGCATATCGCAAATACTACATCGGCGCCAAGTTGCGTTTGTTGGCCTACACAAAACGTCTTATGCCCGACTTTCTGGCACAAGTGGTTTACATGACCGCCGGAGGTAAGAGTATATCAGTGCGTTAGAAATGTCCTCTTCTTCTGCCTCCGTTAAGGCAAACAAGATGCCCGCTAAGAAGTCCGATGTCAAGTCCGTCGCCGCCACCCCCGCCCCCGTCGCCGCCGCTGCGCCGGCCGCCCCTGTCAAGGCCGTCAAGGCCAAGGTCGTCAAGGCTGAGAAGCCCGCCGCCCCCTCCAAGACCGTCCTGACCGTGCCGACGGTTGAGGCACCGGTTGTCGCCGCCGAGGCCGCTGAGAGCTCGGATGTGATCCTTGCCAGCCTGGCTGAGAAGCTCAAGGCGCTCAGCACGGAGCTGACGACCCGTGTCCGTGAGGCGACCAAGAGCGTGGCCGATGCGATCAAGGCGACCAAGCGTGAGGCTCGTGAGATCAAGAAGAAGAAGAAGAAGAACCCGGCGGACATGACGCCTGAGGAGCGCAAGACGTGGGAGGCTCGCCGTGCCAACAATGCTTTTCTTGTTCAGCGCCCGCTGACGGATGAGCTGTGCCACTTCATGGGCCTCAAGTCGGGCGAGAAGCGTTCGCAGACGGAGGTGACCAAGTTCATCTCGACGTACGTCAAGGAGCACTCGTGCTTCGACCCGACGTTCAAGCGTCGCATCGTGCCGAACTCGGTCCTGGCCAAGCTTCTCCGTGTGTCGGACAAGGATGAGGTGACATACCTGAACCTCCAGTCGTTCCTGAAGGTCCACTTCATCAAGACCGCCCCGAAGGCGTAAAGAGGAGTCTTTCCGACGACGTACGTGGTGTTTTTTTGTGCGTCAAAGATAAATGGATCCCGAGCGCGAGAAGCAGCTGACGGAGTACACGGATGAGCTCAGGGAACTCAATAGAAAGGCGCTTGAGGACTTTGATAATGCTCGCGATAAGTATAACGACGCTATGTTGAAGCACGAGCAGGGCGTTGGACCTAAGCCCAAGGGCAAGGCGCCCGAGTACAAAGAACCCAAAGTACGCAACGTCCGGAAACGATTTCCCCGTCTGAAGCACGTCGGTGGTCGCACCCGTCGCCACCGCAAGTCCCGCTACACTCGTCGCCGCTGAAGCCGTTAAACGCTCGTGGTAATCAGTTCATGCGGCATCTCCATGTACAAGACCGTGCTGAAAAAGGGCGACAACCGCTCATCCAGCACCAGTGCCCGTTGCTTGTCATTGTCTGTCAGGGTCTTTGTCAGTCGACGTAAAATCTGAGTGCGGTCGACTGAGGAGTCAACCTTGATTTTACACACACTTCCCTTCCACCCACACAAGGATGACGTATTACACGCGTCCTTTTGTTGGAACTGTCCACACGGTGTTCGCACCTTATTCACAAAGGCACGCGGGCCTTGTGTCGCATCCCAGTGAGCCTCCTTCTTGAGCCACGCGGTGAGTTGTTTGAAGAGATTGGGTCCACGCGTGGCAATCCCTTCACGGAGGTCGGAATATTCCGTTGTCTGAATGTCCTTGGATAGCGAGAACATGAGAAACTCAAACACTTCTCCCTGATACGAGATGGAGTCCGCTTGAAGGGCATCCTCCGCATTCAGATTGCCTTCGACGAGGTCCTTCTCGGGGTTTCGGGCCATGGTGGCCAAGACCTCCTTCGCAGACCCCACATCCCCCGCTTCCGCGTGGAAAGGGGCACGGAACTCAGACGCCAAGAGCGACTCGACAAGCCGACCCTCGACATCGCGTAAGTCTTCTACCCATTTGAATCCCTTGTGCGTCGTTCCATCTAGGAAGGTGCGTAACGCGGCACGTGTTGGGAGTTCTTCGGGCCGGATATCCGCATACCCAGACCGAGCATGAACTCCAGGCATCTCTTCGTACGGCGACGGCTGCACTGGCAAGACCACAACTGTCGGCACAAACACCGCCTGAACACGATTGAATGGGTCCAGCACAACTTGGAAATCGTGTCCCTTGCTACGCAGCTCTTGTAACGCATCAGCCAGGCGGGGACGGTCAGACACACACGCACGCGAGTGGAGAGACGTGATGGCAACCAGGGCCGGCTTCGGGAACTTCGGGTCCCGGATATTGACCGTGTACGCATACTTCGCAAACCCCTTGGCCTTGTCAGTTCCGCGAGAGACGTGGGCGAGAATGTCATCATCAATCAACACAATCGTGCGTTCGCGGGGGCTGACAGTCTCGGACCAGAATCCACACATCACCGAGGACGTGGCGGTGTTGACGCGAATCACCGCACACCGAAGCACAGATGTTACATACTCCAGCTCATCAAGAATGGTCAGACGGCCCTCCTTGTACGCAATCTGAATTCCAGACACAATGCGGTCCACCTGAGTTTCTCCTTCACCCATGTCTGTCCACGTCCGTGCGAAGGAGCAGAGCATGACGCTCTTGGGTGCGTCCTTTGGCTCAGGGACAAGTGTGGCATCCTTGAGGAAGAGTGGAAGTGTCTTGGACGGACGACCGAGTCCCACGCGGAAGAAATCAGCCTTTCCGGTATCCAGACGGCTCTTCTTGATGGACTTGTCGTATCCGAGCGGGATGCGAAGAGAGGCCGCCAGTCCCTCGTTCAGGTATCCCATTCGCATCGCGGGGGTCTTGGCTGAACTCAGAACATACGAGTCATCGCTCTTTTCGGATTTGGGGACGAGCAGCTCTTTGAATGGGTGTTCGACCTTGTAACAGCAGGGAATCTGCTTGTCCTTGATGGTGCCAATGTAATTCGGAAACACCGAGGCCTGGTCCCGCTTAATCACGGAGAACTCCACCACATCCTCATCCTTTCCAGAGCGGACCTTGCCCCTACAAATGGGACACGCATTCTCAGCCAGCTGGTCTTCGCGGAGAGGAAGCTGATCCGTCATGCACCAATACTGGGGGCATGTGGCGATACCCTCCTTACCATCGGCCGTTGTCAGCGGCAGGAGGTGGACATTGTAGTCGTCGATACCTTCCTTTTCCTTGTTTGCCTCCTTGACCTTGGTCTGTTTCGCAGTTTCGGGGTAGTTGCGAGGATTGTACTCGGGCGGGAGTTTGGCTTCATCATCCGCAGTGAGGACGACAACCTGCTTGTTCTTGTCGCAGCTCTTGGGGTACACGGCACTGTCAAACGTGGTTGAATCAAACGCTTGGAGACGCTTGTTGAAGTAATTGTATGTCGACACTGCCTTCTCGGCGACACGCACGCGTTTCTTCCCCGGTTCAGGAGCGGCCGCAGCGGGTTCGGGGGCAGCGGCTTCGGGGGCGGGCTCACCTAACCCGAGTTCGGCAAGGAGGTCGTCGTCCACGGCAAAGTCACCCTGCTTAACCGCAACCTGTTGGGGAACTGCGGCGGCGGCCTCCACGGCCTCGACGCGACGAGGACAGGCTGCATTGACATCCGCATCGTCGGATGTGAGAACATGACGAAGAATACTCGCATACTTGATGGCACGCTCAACCGTTGTGACTGCGGAGAGAATCACTTCCTTGTTCGAGAAGCGAAGGGTGGGAAATCCCTTTAACACGCGGTCCAAATCCAGGTCATCTCCGAGATTGACAAACTTTGTGAAGAGTGCCTCTGCGTCATCTGGAGTCATGCCAATCTCCGTTAACGTGGCCACGCTCGGTTGTTCTGCGTCTTGGAGTGCTTGAAAGGCCTGGACCTCGAGAGGTGTAAAATTCTCAGCCAGACGGTCGGCACGCATAAGGCGAAAGACTCCATCCTGATAACTGAAGAGCGACTGAAGACATGAGAACCGACGCAAATCAAATTCGGAAATGTCCTTGGTGTACGTTCCCAGCAGACTGAGGTCCTGAAGCTCCCAGCGAGTACTGGCCATGTCATTGGCCTCGATGAACGGAGTAATCGCATCCATCGACTTCAGCCAGTCGTATACTCCAAGACGAATCTCATCCAGGTCTCCCTTCGCATCCTTTCCACGAACAATGGTGCATTGGATATCACGCGACGTAATGGCGATACGGTCAAACGAGGTGCGAGATGTTCCGCGGTACAGCAGAATCGTCGGGAGACGACGCTGGGGCAGAGTCGTCGACGTCCACGCCTTCCACATGGCCACGTCCACCGACGGAACCTTGTTCTTCGGGTCCTTCACATAAAACTTGTGGCGTATCTTCTCCTGTTTGGAGGTGAAGAAGCCAACATACGGCGTCTTGGGAGACAGCGTCAGTCCATAGAACATTTGCTCAAACTGGGCACGGGGTGCGGGAAGGGACGTCTCGACGAGGGGAATATACCACTTGGCCCGGAGAATCGACGTGTGCTTCGGCTCGGGCGTGGACAAGGCCAGAAGTTTCGTAAGTTGGTCCGCATTGGTTCGGAGCGAACGAACGGCAGAGTCCGTTAACCGGTTGGGTGTGTCTTCGCGAAAGAGGGGAAAGTAGACACGCTTCACGGCCGGAGATGTATCCGCTCCAATCTCAGTGGCCCGAAACGACACAACGTCTGTGTACAGTGTCTCAAAGAGCAACTGGAGGTTACCAATGGGAATGCGGGTCGAGGCTAATCCAGGCAACTCCTTTGCCGGCAGCGGGAGGACGATGGAGCGGTCGCCGGTCACACCAAACACACGCCACTCCGAGAATCCCGCACCCGGTGAGCTCAGTTCCGAGAGTGCATCCGGGTAGCTGTTCCAGTCTTCGCGTGACCACGGTCCTTCCTTGACTCGCGTTCCCGGACGATGCTGCTCCAAATATGCCTTGAACAATCCAGTGTCGATACGCACTCCATCCACCGACATGCGAAGGAACAAGGCGTCCCAGTGACGAGGGTCCTCGTAATAGTCCTCGGGGAGATGGACATTCACCTCAAGGAAAAGGCGGTCGGGGTGAGAGTTGACAGCAACTGCGATATGTTGCCTTATAGTTTCCAGGGTATCGTCCTCAAAGAACGTTACACTCGAACCTGTTCCTGCGACGGGGACGGTCTTCGACATTATAAATGGGTTAGGTTTTCTGGTAGCGAGCTTACAGTGGTGAGTCCGTAATCGTCATGCCACAATACGGCGTCGGCTGATGCGAATAGTTCACTGGTGTGTAGATACCGGCCTTTACGGCATCGTGGAGGATTCGCTTGAAGTTTCCCCAGAATTCAGGTGTGTGTCCGATCGTCTCTGTCATCAAGTGTGCCATCTCGTGGAGCATCACAAACATGATGGTGTTGATATCAATTAACGGATACTGAGGAGGCTTGGTCTTGTCGCGTAAACACACCACGATTCGCTGTCCCTTGTTCTCTGAATACGATGTGTCTGCGGAACTCATCGTGTTCTCGGAAAACACATCAGGCTGATAGCGAGCCACGAACCGAGCCACAGGTGGATCATTCATCATGGCGGGCTCAGCCGAGTATTCATCTCGCAGTTTGGTCAGGTTTGCCCGAATCTTGGACATGAGCTTCACGGCCTCTTCCTTGTTAGGTAAGTTCTGCATATCGTATTCGTGACCATCCGGTCCTGTCATGCGAACTGAGTTTCCCGTGCCGATGAACTGTGAGACGACTGCGACCCCGACAACCGCGGCGGCTACGGACAACATTGTCTAGTACTGCGAGTTTAACCCTGGAGTCCGTCCAAGGCCCGGTTGGCACGGAAAGGGTCGGGGTCAATCGTCGTCTGGAGGAAGGGGCCGATCTTGGCCTGGGGGTTCGGCGTCTCCGAGCGGATGTCGTACGTCGGGTTCCGGTTGGTCTGGGCAATGCCGATGATGTTGACATTGGCGTGGTAACCGGCCTGCAGGAAGTTCTGGCCATCAAGGTCCTTGCTGCCAACCGGGTTCACCGCGGCCCACGAGGCACCAATCTCGCCCTTGGGGAGTAGCTCACCCGACGAGAGGACGTTCTGGGTGTACGTCTGCTGCGACGACGGCGTGCGGCCCTGCATATCGTCAACCGCCACGGCGTTGCCCCCGACGACCGAGGTCGCGACCGACATGGGACCCTGGTCCGACTGCGGAGGCATGGGACCCGTGCCGCCATGCTCTTCAACCCAGAGCTTCTCGCCAACGGCACCCTTACCGCCCGAGTACGATGAAAAGAGAGAATAGACAACAACGAAGCCAACAAGCACAACTCCGAGGCGAAGAACTTTTCCAGATGAGAGCTTCATACTTTATTCATCTCGTCAGACAAATTTCCGGAATCCGAAGGAAACAGAAGACCGACCAACTGCTCGCGACGGAGGCTCCAGAATCCACGCACACCCTTTCGCTTTGCCTCCTCGCGGAGCTGGGCAATGGTCATCTTCTCGATGATGAATGACTTCGGGAGTTCGGGGAGTGCGAGGAGCTGAATGAGTTGGACACGCTTGAGAATGTAGTACTGCTTGATACGACGCTGCTTAGCGAGCTGCTTGAGCTCGACGAGAGACATAGAATCCATGATGCCCCTCTCTCACCTGGCCTCGCCGGAATCCGTTTTTTTCCGGACAACAAGTAATGCTTCGTACACCGGTCGTTGTTGCCTTTTTCCTTGCTGCGGCCCTTGTGGGCATGATGCTTCGCTATACCGATATGAGCGGTGGAGTCGAGACCTTCACGCTTCCGACTGACAGCCCCGCCCCGCTCGACACGGTTGCGTCGCCTCTCAGTGGCACCGGCACTCTCATGGGTAGCGAGGCCAAGCCCGTACCCGCTCTGCCCTACGATGTTGCCGATGACAATGCCCTCGGACAGTTCATGAACAACAAGGTCGGACCCGACTGCTGCCCCTCGCCCTTCTCCTCGGATGTAGGGTGCATCTGCCTGACAGAGTCGGACAGGAAGGGATTCGCGTCCCGCTTTGGAAATAAGAGTTCTATGTAAGAATAATGGAACATCTTCGTGCCTTCATCAAGTGTCTGAAAGATAAGCATCCTGACATCAATTTTCCGCGTGCGTCTGACGAAGTGTACACTCGTCTGACAGACGTGATGACTCCTCACGCAATGAAGATCATGCACCGCGACGCCTCGCTCTTTCTCGGTGCCGATGCTCCCCAGCCGTTTGAGGGTGTGGACATTCGCACAGTGTGGGTCGAATCCGAGGAGACCTGGAAGGCTCTTCATCTAACCCTGCTCTTCTCGTTCCTCCGTGGCGACCCGAAGGAGAAGGTATCGCAGGTACTGGAAGCGATGAAGCACGTACTGCCGACCACTCACCGCGATACCGATGAGATTCTCAAGACTCTCGAAGCAGAGGAGACCAGCTCAGCCATGACGGAGATCTTCGAGCTGCTGATGAAGACGCGTCTTGCGTCCATCGTCGGCGACATTGCGGCGTCGATCAAGCTGGACGACATTGGCATTGATTTTGAGCGTCCGGAGGAGATTCTGGAGGCTCTCCAGCATCCCGAGCGTAGTCATGCGGTTCGTCAGGTCATGGAGCAGGTCAAGACCATGCTCGAGGAGCGTATCAAGGCGGGTAAGATTAATCAGCAGGAGCTTATTCGCGAGATTGAAACCCTCAAGGCCAAGTTCCAGTCGAGTTTCGGCAAGTACATGAACGAGATGGTGGGCGTGGCCCGCGATGGACCGGCTACAGGCAACACGGCCCAGCAAATCATGTCCAACTCTCCTGAGGCTCGCCGTGCTCGCATGCAAGCTCGTCTCCAGCGTAAACTCCACGAAAAAGGTCGCAAGTGAAGATAAGAGAGTAGTACCATGGCATTTTGGTTTTCCGATCCGAGTATACTATTCCGTTCCGACACGTGGTTCGCATTCGTGCCAACCGCGGGTATGAGTGTGGACGAGGCATTGAATTCAGTGGTTCGCTTTACAGTGTACCTCAGTCTCCTCCTGTTTACGTGCTCGATGGAGGTGAAGTACTTTGTCTATGTTCCGGTTGTGATGGGAATCACCGTCGCACTCCACCAATTATATCCGAACACCAAGCGAATGACGGAGCCGTTTCGTATGGGAACGGCAGTGAGTTCCTTCGCGGGGGACGGAGTGACCATGCCGACTCAGGACAATCCGTTCATGAACCCCACTCTGATTGATATCAATGAGAATCCGAAGCGTAAGCCGGCGGCTGACCCGACGGACCGGACGGTGCGTGACCAGGTGAACAAGCAGTTCGCCCAGACCTCGAACATGTACATGGACACGACCGATATCTTCCAGACCATGACGGCCCAGCGTAACTTCTACACGGTGCCCGAGGATGACCACGCGGGCCTGCTTCAGTTCCTGGGCAAGGGTGCGGCTTCGGGCAAGCTCCTGAATGAGGGATATGTGGTGACAAAGGGCTCAATGCCGCGAACGCCGGCGGCGAGTGTGGCGACTCAACCGACGGGAACTACGCCGGGTGTTCCGATTGACCAGTCCGAGCTTCCGGGCGATCTCACTCGCTGAGGCCTGCTGACCAGATAAAACACGCTCACGACCCTTGGCCGGCTTGTACTTCATGGTTGGAAACCCAGAGACATGCTCATCGTAAGGAACATTCGCTGACTCAATTTCCTCCACTGGAATGTGGCTGTACTTCTTTTTCATCTCATCCCACATCGGCTTGTTCGCTACACAATGCGAGCAACCGTCCATGTAGAAGAGAACGAGGAGGGGCCTACGCTTGAGGTTGGCACCGCCGTCATAGAAGTCGGCATCCCGAATAGGCCGCGGGTTGTTGTCGAAAACACCCATCTATTTATATCACCCACTAGAAAATGGCGTGCCTCGATGAGCTGAACCAAGAGCCGGACAAGACATGGGTAGGTATTTCACGCACAGGTGAGATGCGAAAGTTCGAGACACTGGGTCAGTTTCAGCAGTACCAGGAAGCACTGGGATGTCGCCCCATTCGTCCGTCTCCGTATGTCAAGTCTAACGCAGGACAGAATACAACGCCCACAGGTTTCCTTGAGTTCAAGCCCCGCGATGAGGCGACACAGGCCCGGTTCGATGCGACCTCTGACCAATGGGAAGGCGTGAATGCCTCGGATGCCGCCGTGAAGCAAGGACTCTTTGTCGAGGACTCTGCGGAACCTGCGAATCTTCGTGAGAAGAAAGCGAAACCCATGATGACTCCGCCCCCCACGCCCACACCTGCCCCGACAAACGATGTTTGCTCAATACAATGAAGTGGGCATTGCTCGCACTTATTGTCGGGCTTCTCCTTGCGGCCATGGTCGCACAGTCGACGGAGTACTTCACGGACCCCGAGTTCACATCGGGAGGCAAAGCGGGTGTCGCATCCGGTGTCCAGCGACCATGTGAGTGCACCGGTGCCACATGTTCGGACGCTGCTGGCGGGTGTCGTCAAACGACATCAATCGCATGGGCGAGCAAGATAGAGTCGTTGGCACCCATCGGATATAAATCGGCCGATTACCTCGCTGTTCTTCAAGCCTTCTATGATAACGTATATTCGCCGGCCACGACCAAGCCAACTGAAGCTCAGGTGGATACGTTCTTGGCCTCTTCGGCAGGCACGGTTGCCGGTGTTGATCGGGCATCTGTCAAGGCAATCATCATAGATGGATTCCATATCGATCGAACAGGAACCGCGGCGGGCCGCGAAGAGAAATCGCAGATGTTCAAGCCATCTGATGCGAACCTGGCACCTGATATGGGTCGCGACGAACTCCGGACGCGAACCGAAGGCGGATACTCGGGAGTCAACCCCACCTCGTCTACGCGATTCTCTGAGGGAGACTATGGACCCGTGAAGCAGTCCATGCCGAACAAGCCGGGTCAATGGGACGATGGGTCCATGATGTGGAAAGGACCACGTCCCGCATCTGTTTGCCCCTGTGCCGAAAACATCATGTGAGTTAGGGATAATGGGGAAGTGGATTCTATTCGGACTGCTAGCGGTGCTGGTATGGATTCTGTTTACGCAGCGTGAAGGATTCCAGGACACCAATGGTATCAAGGGTATCTATACTCTCGATGGCAGTGGCTCCGATATGTTCACAGGGTCATCGGCCGAACAAGTGATTCGACTCATGCCGGCAACACTGATTAAGGCACTCAAAGATGCGAAGCCAAAACACAAGTGTCCCAACCCGCCGGCAAATGACCCACTGAAAGAGTGTGCGGCAGACGAGACGACTGGATCGGGTGCGATGGTGCTACTAGGTGGCGATATCAATAACATCATGGTCGCATTTTACATGACCGTCTATCAACCGTCCAACGCCACTGACGGCATCAAGACGTCAGATGTTGACACGTTTCTGAAGACATATCCCATGACTCCGTTTCTGACTGCGAATAAGGAGGATGTGAAAGCACTGCTTGTGGCATATTTCGTAACACAGACTCACGGTGCTGCGAACACAATGTCTGCCGCACAGACCGCATCGGCCGGTGCCGCGGCTGCTCGTGGATACAATGCGTATGATATTCAAGACACACTTCGAGGTTCGCTTCCCGGGGCCGTCAATGAGCGGGGTGTTGCGGGTGAGCCTGCGGGCGAACGTCCTATGACCGGCCCTGTCTTCGGAGACAATGGTCCCTTCTCAGGACAGGCGGGAACGGGACAGGGGACAGGTATGAATGCCGCTGCGACGTTAACAGGCAGCACATACGCTCACCCTCCGCCGACCGAGGCTCGGCTAGACCCGTATGACATGTGGCCAGGGACAAGGGGCACGACACAACCTGTTCTCACTGGAACAAACATGGATGTGCGGGGACCCACGTGGGGTGGACGAGCTTCTGGTGGCGGATCCTCGTCGGCGGTAGCAATGACGGCTCAATTATACGGTCCTACGGCTGGTGATACATCAACTGGACTTGGATCGGGTCATTCCCAGTTGAACAGCGTAGATACGAGCATGCTCCCCGACTACAAGACGACGGGGTCCGACTCTTCGAATCAATATATGGGTACATCGCGTGTTCCCGGCGACCAGGATCTATTTCCACCATCATACGCACAATCGTCCAGTTATTCACTCGCAAATGGTTCTCAGAAAACGGACCCCGTTCCATTCTTGACAGATTTCTCTGTATTCCAGTCATAATATGGCGTCCTTCGGTCTTCGCAATCAGCGTGGCTCGTGCTGGGTCAATGCAACACTTCAAGCCGTATTTCGAATTCCCGACGTCCAGACACGCTACATTGCAGAAGCGGCTCTGGATACGTCTCCCGTCGATAAGGCACTTCAAGAGATTTGGGCAAGCAAGGGCGACGAAGGTCTCAAGTCCTTCTACGAATGCGTAAAGACAGTCGTCATGCCGGCGGGGGAAGGTATTGGTGATTCGCACGAGCTGCTTGAGTTCCTCTGTGACAAGCTGCCGTTCCTCGACAAGCTCTGTCGCTTCAAGATTGGAAACGCAATCAAGTGTACTTCGTGCCCGTACACGGATACGCGAAGCGATTCCCTGATTGAGTTCTCAGTTACACCCACACGACGTAAGCAGAGCCTGACGGATTGCGTACTGGAGGCCGTGACGCCGGTCAAGATTCCGGACTGGACATGCGAGAAATGTAAGAACAAGGGCTGCACCAAGCAGTTATTGATGGCATCGTTTCCGCAGATCTTCACCTTCCACGCAACGTCAATGAATACGTCTGTCTCGTACTCAACCATCCTGGTTCTGAATGGCTATCGGTACGCCCTATTCGCAGTCGTCTGCTTCAATGGCGGACATTGGTGGACGTATGGCCGCGACATGCCACCTGGCAAGCCGTGGGTGGAATACGACGATTCGAATCTCCGCAACCATGGCCCCGAACACTTCCCCTTGACCGATCATATGCGTCTGCTATTCTATTATCGCCTCAAGGAATAAGCAAGAGGATGTCTGACACATCAACCAATGACCCCGCAGCGGCGACCACGAGTAGTGGTTATGTAATTCCCGCTGTTCTCGCAGCGGGTCTCGTCTTAACCTTTTTTGTTCTTCTGTCCACCGGGTCGATTCTCGCAGTTGGCGTGTTGTGGGTTGTCTTTGCAATGATCGGGTTCCTTCTGAATGTATATGGATTTATCACAGCGGACGTTCTGTCTCCACTGCTGGCGACCCCGTCTCCTCAACCAGTTGGATCGGCTACATCCTCGCTGACAAATGTCAACCTTGTGGGCAGCGAGGTGTTTCACATTTCCGACAATAGCTTTACGTATGATGACGCACCGGCTGTGTGTGCGGCATACGACTCCCAGCTTGCGAGTCTCGAGCAGATTATTGATGCGTACAATCACGGTGCCGAGTGGTGTGGCTACGGATGGTCGGCGGGTGGAATGGCGTTATACCCCACGCAAAAGAGCACCTGGGATGCTCTCCAGCAGGAGGTTGACCAAGGAAAGAAGACGGCGTGTGGACGTCCGGGTGTGAATGGTGGATACTTTGACCCGACCTCCAAGTTCGGTGTGAACTGCTACGGAATCAAGCCGCAGGGCAATGTCAAGCTTCCGAGGCCTCTGCCTGGAACCGACCAGTCGGCATTTAACTCCGCGGTGGCCAAGTTCAAGTCGATGATCAAGTCCTTCAATCTCGACCCGTATTCTCGATCGACCTGGTCGGGGTCGGGAACCGCACCTGCGAGTGGAGCTCTGTCGGCTGGCAAGCAATTCATTCAGGGCGTAACCACGGAGCATTTTACCACAGGCGGTATCCCCGATATGGAGGTGATGCCTGGCCAGACCATTGCGAATGTTGGTCTGCCCCTCGGGTCTCCGTATGGACTTCGCGGCGAGCAAGGTGATCTGGGTCCGGCTGGACCGATGGGACCGGCTGGAGCTGCGAGTACCGTGCCTGGACCAGGTGGACCGACTGGACCGGCTGGACAGAATGGGTCTCCGGGAGCTGCGAGTACGGTTGCTGGACCTGCTGGACCCAAGGGTGATACAGGCGCCCTCGACGCCGCCGGCAGCTCACGTATTGACCAGATTGCCTCTGCGGCTGCGGTTGCGAACTCGACTGCCAATGCGGCCAAGACTGCAGCAAGCACGGCTGTGCAGCCGACTGCCCTTGACGCGGTGAAAACGACTGCGACGAATGCTGAGTCTGCGGCTGCTGCGGCACAGACTGCGGCAACTGCGGCACAGACTGCGGCTGCCGCACCCCGTCCGGCTGGACCGGTGCACCTTGGAAGTCGCTGGGTTATCGAAGAGGAGGCTGAGAACCGGGCTCTCGTCTTCCGTGATACATTGGCACCCGACAAGCGGTATGCGATGTGGGCGAACACAAGCCGGGATCTGTAAGTTTACCCGAATGGCGGGAACGCATACTTGCCAAACAGACGGAACAGACGAGGCGGGTCGCCGACACCGCGGTCGTACGACAAGGCACCGCCCTTGTAGCACAGATAGGGCATGCCCTTCACACGCTCCGGGTACTCTGGAGGACATTCATTATAACACAATCCAGCAACCTCGGATGTGTGTTTGCCCGACCCAATGAACGCAAGGTCAGCCTCTGTCGCCGTTCCCTTTTGCTTCTTGTCCTCGGCAGCTACATATTTCCAATAGGCTCCCGCATAGTCTTCCCCGAAATCAGAAGAACCTGGGCATTTCGGCTGTTTCGCCTCGACCTGACCGCCGTGACAACCTCCGCCCGTCCAGGGGAAATGGCTGGTATCAATGGGGTCGCAACGAATCGGATTCCGGCACAGAAGTCCATCATCACTCCAGTCTGGAGGACACAGCGAAGGAACTTGCCGCTGATAGGACGGGGGCTGGGCACCCGGATGGACGTATCCAGGAATGACTCCCGATCCAACATTCACACTATCCGCATAACAACTCGTCATGGACCCGTGATATCCGGGGTCGCAGTTGTTGTAGCATAACCCTGCTTCCAGTGAGGTCTTCTGGCCAGTGCAGGTGTTCGGGGTGGTATTCATAACCTCGACTCCAAAGATCTTGACTGGACTGATGTACCACGCAATAACCAGGAAGATGCCGAACAGCACAAAAATGATTATGAGGATATTCAATGGACTCCATGCACCCGGATAGGGGTATGTCTTCTCACCGTAGACGACGATGGCATATGTGATTCCAAGAATCCACGCCATTATCCACACAAAGGAGAACCCGGGCCATAACCACTGCAACAGGGGGTCCCAGATCTCTTTGGGGAACAAGAATGTCAATGCGTCGCTGATGTTCGGAATGCTCTGGTTTGTCCAGGCCATTGTCACCGCAGCGACAGCCGCAACTGCCAGCGATGGCACTATGAACTCTGCCATCCAATTGTTTCTAAGACAGAAAACAATGGACACCACACAGCCCTTACTTACGAAGTTCACAAAGGCATCGACGCAACAACAAGTGACGGTGCCTCCGACGGCGGGGCAGGAACTGAACCGCTTTGTGTGGCTGTTGTTCCGTCCCCAGGCCCATGCGATGAAACCATTTGAAGCCGACCAGTCCGCACGACAGGAGAAGTACAGACACACGAAATAAACTCCGCTCAGATACGTAAATGGACGTTGTTCTCCTCATGGGTCTCGCAGCACTTGGCTACGCGATGGCCGTTCCCAAACGGCGACGTGACGCCCCCGCATCCGAGGCCATTGTGGGCAAGGAACTCTATACACCGCTCGAAGAGATGGAACTGACCATCATTCAGGCGGCGACGGGCCACAATAACATGATTCCCTTTTTCGGTGCGAACCGGACGCAGACAACCTTTTCGGATGGTCACGAGAGTCTGCTTGACAAGTACACGGGCATGGGTGCGAACACATTCTTTCGCAAGGAAGAGGCGGGTGCGTTCTTCAAGCCAGAGGCGGGGCGTGGTAACCCGTGGAAGGCACAATCTGAGACGGATTTCGAGCAGTCACGCCAGGTGACGAGCATGTCGATGAAGAATGTGGCTCCGATTGACCGTGTTCAGGTGGGTCCGGGTATCAATGACGGCTACACGAACCTGCCGTCCGGTGGTCTGAACCAGGGTATCGAGTCTCGCGAGTACCAGCTCCCCAAGACCACGGATGAGATTCGTGTGGCCACCAAGCCCAAGCTCACGTACCACGCCGACCCGGTGCCGGGTGGTCGCAATGTCAAGGAGATGGGTCTCCAGGCCCCGGTCAAGAAGAACAAGCCCGACCGCTTCCAGGTCTTACAGGCGGAGGATGGTTCGCTTCCTCACTTGAACACCACAACGGGTCAGCAGATGGCTGCGTCGATTTACCCCGAGTTCATCATGAAGAGCCAGAACCGTCCCGAGACGGCGGCTCAGTTCATGGGTGGTGTGGGCAAGAGCACGGGTGGATACGAGTCGTACATTCGCTCCTTCACCGAGCCGTATCAGCAGTTCATGAAGCTAACCACCGAGGGTCGTGCGGCTCCGGGTGGACCGGTTGGCGGCATGGGTGTCAGCTCCGGACCCGAGGCCTACACCATCCAGACACACCGCGATGAGTCGACGCACGTGAACTACCGTGGCTTCGAGACGCCCCTTGTTGGCCGTGGTGGTCAGGCCCCGCAGGCGTCGCTTCAGGGCTCTGTCAAGTATGACGAGCCGGTGGGCCAGAGTGTCCAGATCGACCGCGTCACAGTTCCTGGTCTGCTTGATGCGTACAAGACGAACCCGTATACACAGAGTCTGCAGTCTTCTGCGTAATGGACTCGTCTCTTCTTCGATACACTGCGACACAGGACATTTGCTTGTTTGAGTCGACTCGCCGCGAGATGCACGATGTTGTTCGGTCCGTGGCTGTCCACCCCGACAGGATTCGCGTGTGCTCGTGCGTGGCCGACCACTGGATTCGGTCTGCCTTGTCGTTTCTTCACGTTGTTTGGATTCCCTCGTTTGAGCAATGCAAGCAATTGAAGACGCCCTCCTTGCCCGCCGTTCCGAGATTGTTCAGTCAACCTCCCTCATCTTCAGCACAATAGTCTTAGTCGTTGTCTTGGGTGGGTTCGGGTGGTTTCTCTCGGTTCAATATGAACTGAACGCACAGAAACCGGAGGAGAAACGCATTCCCTTTACGCCCACTGTCTGGTATTCTGCGACGCGAAAGGTTCGCAATGAAGAGTATGGAAGCCAACTCCAACCTTTTGAAATTGAAACTCGATATGGTGTACCGCGACCTGACGATGGAAGTGGCCCAACAGAAGTTCACGGAGTTGACTACGGCCCCGCCACCGAAGCCTGAGGCTGCTCCGCCTCCAGCTCCAGCACCTAAAGTGAAACGCAAGAAGTTAGTGAAAGCTGTTCCTGATACTAAGTAAGAGGGGATGTCCATAACTGTGGTCCCACCGCTGGCGACAAATACAATCTTCTACAAATACGAACCCTTCGTGTATACCTTCACGGGCGGCTCGAATTTCGCAGTGTCAGGCACACTGACCACGTACTGTGTGGTCAATACGTCTAACGTTGTCTTTTCTACCTCAAATGGATTTCAATCAACCGGGTCTCCGTTGGGTGAGACGCTTGCCGTGACAAGTAGCCTTGGAACCGTTCCATACACACTTTTCATCAACGCAGGCCGTTTCCAAATTTCCCCGGCAACTACATCGCTCGTCCTTTACCGTAGCGAGCCTGTGAGCTATACGTTCACGTCAGCCGTGCCGCTGACGACGCCCAATGGAGCCTACTCAACTCCAACCCTACCGCCAGGGTTGACCTTTACGAGCAGCAATGCGTCTGTGTGGATATTGTCGGGAACGCCAACCACAACGGCGTCGAGCAGCAACTACTTGTTCCTCGGTTCGAACTACACAAACGGTAACATTGTCTCCACATCGCTACCAATCCAAGTGGTTGGAGAGCGTCTTGTCATGAGTTCTGGGCCAGCGACCGCAACCGCACTGACTGTAGGAACGCCGATCACACCTATTCCATTTACGATTCTGAACTACCCACTCACTGCGAGCAAAGCGTCCTTCATGGGATCGAATCTTCCGCCTGGACTGGTCGTCTCTAATCTTTCGAGCAACCTACCAGGTGCGAATGCAGTGATTAGTGGGACACCCACGAGCAATACGGCATCAACTGTGACATCCACCGTGACGGCAACTGCCAGTTTGCTGACAACATCTTCAACAGTTTCGTTCACGTATTCGACTGTCGTTGTCTTCACCGCACCTGTGCTTTCGACTAAGACGTTCTATCTCGGTGTGCCCGCATCCCTTCAGGTAACTGCGATAACCCTGTTTCCATCGAACTTGCCTATCGGGTTGTACACTGCAGACGTTCTCCCAGCTGGATTGAGTATCTCGACCACCGGGCTTATTTCGGGGACGCCAACGGCACTTGTAACATCCAGTGCGACCGTAGTTACGGCAACTACATTGAGTGGATTATCAGGGTCGAACACTCTGAGTCTGACAGTTGTGTCGAACGTGCTCTCCGCCACATCCAACGTCCCTTCTCGGAACTTCACGATTGGGCTTAAAATTCAGCCGATTACAATCACCTTTACGTCATTGGCGGGGGCACCGAGTACGATGACATCCAACGTTCCACCCGGTATTGTTGTTAGCTCAAATTCAACCTCGACCGTCTTTACGCTGTCCGGAGTTCCCGCAACGCTCGCGACAAATGCAGTCATGTCGGTGACTGCGAATACATTGGGTGCGTTGCCTCTCACAGTGAATATCACGTACTCCACCAGCAATGACACGTTCATTTTTTCGTCTGTGCCTTCTTCTCCCTTTACGTTCCGTCAGAACGTTGCGATTACTCCCGTTCAGTTCTCGGCCGTGGCCTCGAATCAGAGTGCACCAATCGTGTACTTCACGAATACGAATGCGATTCCGAACGGACTGTACGTCACACCTGGAGGAACCTTGCAGGGGACGCCCACCGGAGTCACAACCACCACCGCACTCAATGGGGTATCCGCAACCAATGGATACGTTACGGTCCTATCGCCGTCTGGGTTCGCATATACTGTTCTGGCGGATGAAGTACTTGCCACAAGTGCGAGCGTGTCAAATATGCTTGTTCCAAACACACCTGTGAATATTCCACTCACAGTTCGTGCACTAAGTGGAATTGTTCCGACGGGAAACATTGCCTTCTCTTGCTACTCGTATGGAATCACTGCGACAACAAGTGCGATTGGAGGTACGTTAGGTGCGTGCGTCTACCCTGGCATTGTTATTCCAAGTTACGTTGCATTGCGAGGCGTTATATCGAACACTGTCCCCGTTCCGGGTCTCGATGGACTTCCGGTGGTGTTTGGTCTTGCGGCGTCGAATGTTCAGAAAATTACACGGTACACACTCCGCTGGAACGGGTCGAATGTATTTGTCTGCAAAGACGATGGGGCGTTTGGATACGCATCCCCTCCACTGGTGTCCGCGAATACGTTCACGGGATATCTTACTGCAGACAATGCAAACAAGTATCGTTTTCTTACGATAACCTCGGGGGCACCTACGACTCCGATGCCGGCGGGTATGTTACTTTCCGGTACCATTCTCGACCCCACTACGACGGTCGTGTCTGGTGCCGGTACGACATATCAGGTGGTGCCGCTTCAGCCTTTCACTGGTCCATCTGGTGCGGCAACCATTTTGTATTACCTATTTCCGGGTTCTAACGTTCCGCGAGACTTCCAGTGGGGAGGGAGTACATTTGTGGTTGCCGACGGTACGTCAAATTTATTCACGTCGAGTAATTCGATGACATTCTCGCGTGTGTCCCCCGACAACCTCAGTAGGTTCTATCAATGTGCGTACATGAGTACCGTATCGAGGTGGATTGCACTCAGCTCTAATTTCTTTAGCGTCTCATCGAATCCAGACCCAACTCTGGGTTGGTACGCGTCAAACACATTCAGTCTCCCCGTACGAGACACTGACGGCACATACCTTCTTCGAACCTTCCCAACTCCTAATGTGGTCGGTTCTACGCGAATTGCGATTGGTGGTCGTATACTCAGCTACGCAGATATACCAACAAGTACTTTGCTAGCCGATGGGCCTCCGGGAGGCCCTGTATTCACACCCTTCACTATAAATCTAATCAATATCTTGGCGTTGTCAACAACGAAAAAACTCGTGATGGGTGGTAGCCCCGCCCCGACAAATACGCCAACGATTCAATATTCATCGGACAGCAATACGTGGTCAAATGCGAACAACTCCTTCACGACGCGTACAACTGAGATTGTCAGTGGTGGCCCGAACGCAGTCCTCGGATGGTTGGCCATTGGGTCGAATGGAACAACCCCGGGTGTGAAGTATTCGGCAGACGCAATCACCTGGGTTGATGTGGGACTTTCCTTTCCGACCGGAACTGTGCTTGGTCCGATTCAGTTTGATGGGACATCGTGGTGCGTATTTGTGGGGTCTAACGTATATCGCCACGATGGGTACGGGGGGAACATTGCGGACAGTACGACTTGGACAATGACGCAAGCACACTTCGACGGATGGGATTCTTCAAAGGACGTACTCTACACATTCCCACCACCCATCAGTACTGGTGGTCCGCCAACAGTTACACTGTATACCGGGGCAACGCCGAATGGTCCTACGTTCACCTCTCCCACGGGTTCTATCTATGAGCTATACCAGTATGTCGTAATACCTTCTCTTGTGTTCGCAGCCACATCGAGTGCAGGAGATATTCCTGTTTACTTTTTAGCGTCTACGCCTCCTCCAGGTATGCTTTGGGATTCGTCAACAGCTACATTGTCTGGGCGGATTGTGCAGTTGGGCACCTTCTTCGTGGATGTATACGCCCAGTCAAAAGACGGTGTAAACAAAAAGACAGTATCCTTCATTGTGTCGCAAGTACTGATTTCGCATAAGACTCCCACGGCCGCGACGTATACTGCGTACCAACGTACTAAGGTGATTGCTGATGCCGCCACAGCAACGGTGAATGACCACGCAGTTCCGTTTGAGGTGGGACCTTTCCTATTGGCTCGCCCGCCAACCAAAACAACTGTGCCAGAGATCTGTTGCGACAATCATGTAAAAATTGAGTAAGTGAGGATTTGTTGTTCTACTCCAAGTCGGGCATGGTCATGCCCTTGAACTCATTCATTCCGAGCATGCCCACAAAGACGTGGACACCATTTCGCATCTCGTACACGCGGTGGGTCTTGACCCCCACGTCATAGGTTCGGAGGTGCCAGCTGATTTCGGCGAGATCCTCCTCGTCATCCTCTGGCGGGATGACCGGGGCGGCTGCGGCGTTGCTGACCGTCGGCTCGGAAAGGCCGAGGAAGTCACGCATGTGGTCAATAAGGGACTTGTCCTTGAAGGCCTCGACGGGGAGGCCATTCATGCGGGTAACAAACATCTTGTGGAGAGCCTTCTCGTCCATGGTCTCGCCCACCTCATGGGCCAGCTCTTCCAACTTCTGGACCTGCTGGCGGTTGAGCTTTTCGATATTGGCGGCGGGCGATGGGGGTGGGGGTGGCGGCGTTGCTGGCCGCCACATGTGGGCAGCGACGGCGTCGGCAAAGGTGGAGGGAAGCTGAAGCTGGCGGCAGGCATTCTTGATGGCGAGGTTGATAGTGGACTGCATTTTGGCCCACACTCTTGGACTTGGTGTGACCCTTCCGAATCCGTTTTCGGAAAGTCGAAATTTCCGGCGGAAAACGGATTCCCTCTCAGACAGGAGTAAGGAGACCATTCAAAATGCCCCGCAATATGACTGGAGGCTCCGGCCACCGCTCGCAGCGTAACTCCGAGTCCAACAAGACCAAGATGAACAACAAGATCGGCGACAAGATGCTGGACGACCTCATGGATGAAGAGAAGATTGACGGGGCCTTCGTGGGTCGCGTCATGCGGCGTCTGGGTGATGGTCGCATGGAGATCTTCTACGTTGGCAAGGAAACCATTCAAGGCAAGGAGCGTACCGTGGACAAGCTGATTCAAGCACCCATTCGCGGTGGCATGCGTGGTCGCGGAAAGAAGGATGTCTGGGTGGACGTGGGCAGTGTCGTTCTGTTTGAAGAGACAGGGTTGGGAGGTATGGCGACCCACCGCATTCTGTCCGTCTTTACAGAGGTGCAGATTGCCCGGTACAAGAGCATCATGAAGGACGCGGACCCGCGTCTGTTCCTCAAGGCTGCGAGCACAGATACGGATGTCCAGGATGGAATTGAGTTCGCAGAGACGGAGGATGTCAATGTTGATGACATCTAAGACATTGCGTCGAACAAACACACTACTTTTTACATTGTGATAGAACAATGTCGCTCATAGGTCCGACAGGCCCGACAGGCTCGACTGGGTTTGTCTATGTCTACGCACCTCCTGGACAACAGGGTATCCGGGGGTATGACGGACAACCGGGTCCTATCGGCAACACGGGACCCACCGGTCCTACGGGATTTACTGGATTCAAGGGCGACACGGGACCACAGGGCATCCCCGGATTTGCTGCCAAAACAGGTGCGACGGGTGCGACCGGATTCACGGGATGCACTGGCCCCCCCGGAGTGGGTTCTCAGGGTCCACAGGGTATTCAGGGAGTTGCCGGTTTCAACGGCCAGGCCGCGAACACGGGTGCGACGGGTGTGACGGGATTCACCGGTCCGACGGGCTTCACGGGATTTACCGGACCCACGGGAATCACGGGTAGCACGGGTAGCACCGGACCCACGGGCTTCACCGGGTTCACGGGGTTCACTGGACCCACGGGAATCACGGGTAGCACGGGCCCGACGGGATTCACCGGGTTCACTGGACCACCCGGCACAGGATTTACAGGACCCACAGGCAGCACGGGATTTACAGGACCCACAGGATTCACCGGGTTCACTGGATCCACAGGAATCACGGGTAGTACGGGTTTCACCGGACCCACTGGATTCACGGGATTTACCGGACCCACAGGATTCACGGGATTCACTGGCTTCACCGGCTCAACGGGTTTCACAGGATCCGGTCAGACAGGTAGCACGGGATTCACGGGCAGCACTGGACCCACAGGCAGCACGGGATTCACGGGCTTCACGGGACCCATCGGAATCACGGGTAGCACAGGACCCACAGGCAGCACGGGATTCACGGGACCCACCGGTCCTACGGGTAGCACGGGACCCATCGGTCCTACGGGTGCTGGACTTACAATCGCGAACTATTCGAGCACAAACCAGGTTGTAACAACATCATCTAGTGCACTTAGCGTAACTGCAAATGCGAATCTGACACTAAGCAGCATTACCGCCACTGTCATTGGAACCGGAGCCGTGGTACCTGGGTATGCGAGCTTCCAATACCCATATGGAGTCGCCGTGCTTCCAAACGGCAACATCGTCGTGGCCGACAATACCAACAACAGCATCCGGTTGGTCACACAGGCGGGCGTCGTGACGACGCTCGCGGGCAGCGGCAGCTATACGCTCGCCGACGGCACGGGCACAGCCGCGAGCTTTGCTGGCCCGTACGGAGTCGCCGTGATCCCCTCGAGTGGCGTGATTGTCGTGGCCGACCAGGGCAACAACCGTATCCGATTGATTACACCTGCCGGTGTCGTCACGACGCTCGCGGGCAACGGCAGCCCTGCGTTCGCCGACGGCACAGGTGCGGCCGCGAGCTTCAACTACCCGTTCGGAGTCGCCGTGATCCCCTCGAGCGGCGTCATTGTCGTGGCAGACACGTACAACAACCGCATCCGGTTAATTACACCGGCAGGTGTAGTCACTACCCTCGCGGGCAGCGGCACCGGCCAATTTGCCGATGGCACGGGCACGGCCGCGAGCTTCTACAGCCCGTCCGGAGTCGCAGTCCTTCCAAACGGCAACATCGTCGTGGCCGACCAGGGCAACCACCGCATCCGGTTGGTTACATACCCAGGCGGTGTAGTCACGACGCTCGCGGGTAGCGGCACAGGCATCTTCGCCGACGGCACGGGGACAGCTGCGAGCTTCAACAACCCGTTCGGAGTCGCCGTGATCCCCTCGAGCGGTGTGGTCGTCGTGGCCGACCAGTGGAACAACCGCATCCGGTTAATTACACCGGCAGGTGTAGTCACTACCCTCGCGGGTAGCGGCACAGCCACCTTCGCCGACGGCACGGGCACGGCCGCACGCTTCTACTTCCCGCCAGGAGTCGCAGTCCTTTCAAACGGCAACATCGTCGTGGCCGACTCGTACAACCACCGCATCCGATTGATTACACCTGCCGGTGTAGTCACCACGCTGGCGGGCAACACCGCAGCCTTCGCAAACGGACTCGGTCCCACGGGTCCTGCCCTTCTCGTTTCGGGAAGTTCGACATTCGCAGGACCAGTGAACATCACGAATCTGCTAGGAAACACTGGACCTATACCGAATATACCCGCATTGGAAGTCGACGGAGATGCATTGGTTGCCGGCAATATGATTGTGACAGCCGGCGCATACTCCATGCCGCCCACCGTATCGGGAAGTGTGTACAGTACATCTGGCTTTACAAACACTCTCGGAGCGATCACTGGAACATATTCGGGACCAATACCATCATACGATGCAACTGTATATTCCTTCACGGGCGGCGGAGGCGGGAGATTCAACTACCCGGACGGAGTCGCCGTGATCCCCTCGAGCGGCGTGATCGTCGTGGCCGACACAAACAACAACCGCATCCGGCTCGTGACGCCCCTCGGCGTCGTCACGACGCTTGCGGGCAGCGGCGGAGGCTTTGCCGACGGCACGGGCGCGGCCGCGAGCTTCAACGGCCCGAACGGAGTCGCAGTGCTTTCAGACGGGAATATCGTCGTGGCCGACACAGGCAACCACCGCATCCGGTTGGTTACCTACCCAGGCGGTGTAGTCACGACTCTCGCGGGCAGCGGCAGCGCCGCCTTCGCCGATGGCACGGGCACGGCCGCGAGCTTCTGGACGCCGACCGGAGTCGCCGTGCTTTCAAACGGCAACATCGTCGTGGCCGACGCACTCAACAACCGCATCCGGTTGGTTACCTACCCAGGCGGTGTAGTCACGACTCTCGCGGGCAGCAGCAGCGCCGCGTTCGCCAACGGCACGGGCGCGGCCGCGAGCTTCAATTACCCGTACGGAGTCGCCGTGCTTCCAAACGGCAACATCGTCGTGGCCGACCTGAGCAACCAACGCATCAGGTACGTTACGTATCCGGCAGGTGCCGTCACCACGCTTGCGGGCAACAGCAGCGGCAGTGCCGGTTCCGCCGACGGCACGGGCGCGGCCGCAAGCTTCTATGAGCCACGCGGAGTCGCAGTGCTTTCAAACGGCAACATCGTCGTGGCCGACCTTGCCAACAACCGCATCCGGTTGGTCGCGACATCCACCTACACATTAAACTCGGGTGTCGTCACGACGCTCGCAGGCAGCAGCCAAGGATCAGCCGACGGTACGGGCGCGGCCGCGAGCTTCTACGGCCCGACCGGAGTCGCCGTGCTTTCAGACGGGACCATCGTCGTGGCCGATACATACAACCACCTCATCCGACTGGTCGCGACATCAACATACGCTGCCAACTCGGGTGTAGTCACGACGCTTGCCGGCACCGCCGGCACTGGGTCCTTCGCCGACGGCCAGATCGGGGGAACGTTCGTGGTCCCCGCAGGTGCTCCGGTGATTGTGGATTATTTGGTGGTGGGTGGCGGTGGCGGCGGCGGGTACTATTTTCAAGGTGGTGGCGGTGGTGGTGCGGGCGGATTGGTCTACGCAAAGGGTATTCAGCTTCCCGCGGGAACATATACATGGACGGTGGGTGTTGGCGGTGCGGGAACGGTAGGACCCGCGACGACTAACGGGACAAATGGCAGTCCATCATCCCTTTCAAACGCTTCCTTCGGAAACGTTGTCGCATTGGGTGGCGGAGGTGGTGGCAGTACTGCAGCGGCGTCAGATGGAGCGTCAGGTGGAGGCGGACATGGTGGAACACTTGTATCTGGTGGTGGCAACGCAATCGGACAAGGTAACATTGGAGGCTCTAATACGGCTGGCCTCAGCATCGGCACGGGAGGGGGTGGGGCGGGAACACCAGGTGTGTACACCAACACGTCCCCATATATCACAGGAGGAAGTGGACTCGCAATCCCGATCACTGGTTCAAACGTATATTACGCCGGCGGCGGCGGTGGTGCGAATGGTTCGGGCATCACAACCTACTCACCTGGCGGCGCTGGGGGTGGTGGCAGTGGAGCGTACTATGTCAACACTTCTTTAGTGAATGGACTCGCTGGAACAGCAAACACAGGAGGAGGAGGTGGCGGGGCATTGAAATACTCTTCGACATATGGAACCGGTGGTGCAGGCGGCTCCGGTGTGATCATTCTTCGCGTGTACACCAACATTGGGTCGCGTCTCCTCATCGGTGATGGGTCGGGATATTCGCTGGCACTGTCCGCCCAGTCCAACGCAGTCACTACGGACGTCATGACAGTCACTGATCAGGGCAACGTAAGCATTGGATTGAGCAATGCGTTGTTCAATGGAACCTATGGCAACAGGTTCGATTCGCTCGGAAATTTGTACGTCGCAGACAGGAGCAATAACCGTATTCGGAAAATAACCCCGAGCGGTATTGTCACGACGTTTCTCGGTAGTGGAAACGCCTTCGCTATAACAGCGGGAACGGGAACGGCTGCGGATCTCTCACAGCCACTAGGTATCGCGATAGGAGTCATGAATGGGGTTGAAACACTCTTTGCCGCCTCGTCGCACGCTGTGATTGCAGCTCCTCTGTCTACCGGTGTTATGACTATCATCGCCGGAACGTATGGAGTAGCGTCAACTACCGATTCAACGACGGGAACATCTGCGAGGTTTTCCCAACCGATCGGACTTACATTGGATACCACGAATGGATACGTCTTTGTCGCAGATAGTGTTAATAGTGCTATTCGGCGGATAGCGTACACCGGTACATATGCCGTAACTACACTCGGTTCAAGCGGGTTCTCTTCGGGTGCCACTCCTGTCACTCTTGGAGGAAGCGTGGTGAAGAGCGTTTTATTCGACGGAGCTTCTACGATTTACTATGTTGCAAATGCTGCATATGGAAAAGTAACAACGGCGGGTGCAAACACCACATTAACAACGAGTGTACTCTCGGGTCCGTATGACCTTGTCTTCAATAGTACTAAGACGGGTGTATATATAGTAGATGCATCTTTGCAACAAGTTCTCTCAGCAGGACTCACTGCGGGATCACCAACTATAATTGCAGGGACATCACTGATAACAGGATCGATCGACGCAACGGGGTTGAGTGCAGCTTTCAACATTCTTCGGGCTTGCACGCTCGATCCGGCGGGTTCAAATTTGTACATTGCTGACGCCTCCAACAACAAAATCCGCAAACTTAATCTCGCAACCTCGAACGTCACAACCTATGCGGGAACTGGCGTTGGCGGCTTCGCGGACGGGAGCGTGCCGACGGCGACGGTTGTGAACAATTATCTTGGCGTAGGAACCACTGCACCGGCATATCCACTGGACGTGGCTGGTCCTATCCGGTCGTTTGGATCATCGTCTACCTATAACGGCGGAGTGTACTATTTTAGTAACACGACGACTGGACTCACGGCCGCGTTGTTCGGTCCCGATGCAAGCGGCAACGTAACCATGTCGAACGGAGCCCTGGGGCCGTATGTGGCACGAAGCGGAACGAGCTGGACAACTCCCTCAGACTCTCGTATGAAAGATGTATTGTCCAATGTGTCCAATGCAACAGACATGCTATCCAGTATCACGCCCGTATATTTCACATACAATGCCGACTCGAACAAGAAACGTCACATTGGCGTGCTCGCCCAGGAAGTACTACCGGTATTTCCAGATATTGTCGCTTCAAACGCAGATCCAACCGCGATGATGGGTGTTGACTACGGTGCTTTCGCAGCCCCGTTGATTACAGCCATCAAGGA
>Ga0304728_1000064_pt1 | contig 80220 bp, 82 predicted proteins | sample C_130625_MF_Meta_FD_190476 | JGI IMG/M metagenome (GOLD analysis project Ga0304728, IMG submission 190476) | Freshwater microbial communities from Lake Croche, Canada to study carbon cycling - C_130625_MF_MetaG (v2) (version 2) | ecosystem: Environmental > Aquatic > Freshwater > Lake | place... | reverse complement strand
TTAAAAAAAAAATATTTTTATTAAAAAAAAATATTATAATATATAAGAAATGACAGAAAAGATTATTCATTTTTTATGGTTAAATTTTAACAATTCAAGTGATGGAGTATTAGATGAAACACTTACTTTTTTTAAAAATAGAATTGAAATTTTACACCCTGAAAATAATGGATGGAAAATTCATTTTATATATAGATGGAATGAATGTTTAAAAAGTATTGAAGATGTACCGTGGCTTCAAAATCTTTTATCTAATCAATTTGTATCTCCTGCACATAAATCAGATGCATTGCGTTATTATTATTTATATACAATGGGAGGTGTTTGGATTGATATATCAACATTTTTAGTAACTTCACTTGATTCATTAGTTGAAGAAAATAACAAAGGATTTACAACTTATTATATGCCCAGTGATAATTGCGCCAGTTGGCTAATCCAAATATCTTCTCATATTTTTGAAAGTATAAGTGCTAAAGAATATAAAAATAAAATTATTCCTGAACAAAAAAAATATATTGATATTAAAAATAAAGATTTTGATTTTATTACTGAAAATTATTTTTTAATTTCATCAAAAGGAAATGAAGTATGTGAAAATGTTTTAAAACAACTTGAAATGTTTTGGACTAATGCATTACCTAGTATAAATTCAAAAGAAACTAATGATTTTGAATTGAATAAATTAATGTATGATTTATTACAACAAGTTTATAAATTAGATGTTAATCATTTACCATATTTTAAGTTAATAAAATTAAGATCAACCGCATCACTCGCCGCCAATAAAGAATTAAATATGACAATTTTAAAAGATTATTTTGAGAATGGTTATTTTTTTAATTATTTACAACTTTATTTAGCAATAGTAGAGTATTCAATTAAGAATAATGGAAGATTAGAAGTTTTACCACTTTCTGATAATAAAAAAGAATTAATAAATCATTCTAAACTAAATACATTTTCTAAAGAAGTTTGTGATATTGATAATTGCAATAATAAACAAATTAGTTTTAGTGATAGTAATAAAAATATAAAATTATTATCCGCTGCATACAATCGTTTGAGCAAATGGAGTGATAATAGAGAAAATCGCATAAGTTGGGAAAAGACTTTTGCTGGTGATATACTCGATAACACAGAATATAGCCCCAATCAAATTTTGGAAATGTTAAAAATTATGGACATAACACAACTTAAATATAGTTCTTATACAAGAGGTAGAAGTAAATCTATTGAAAGATTAAAAGAATTATTTAATAAACCATTACAATATACATCAATAAGAAGAAGTAAATCATCAAGAGGATCAGCGCAACTTTTACCAGTTGATGAATAATAAGTTTTATTTAAAAAGACCCCCAAATTATCTTTAAATGATGATATGTTTGATTTCCATATAATATTTTTTTACATCTTGTGGTTTTATTTCTTTTTCTTGAAATAATTTCAAATAGTTGTTTAACATCAATTTAGTTTTTTTATTTTTAGTAATTTCTAATCCTTTATTTACTAAATGAATTAAGCTATTTCTAAATTTATTATTGCATTTATCGATTTTGCATTGAATATAATAAACGGCTTCTTTCTTTTTATTTATTTCATTTAAAATCTTATTGCTTTCTTTCTGATATTTATCTTTAGTTATGAAGCCATTTGAATGTTTTTGAAATAATATCCCTAATCTTCTATAGCCATTCATTTGTATTTCTGTGTATTCTTCTGTTTCTTTTTTGCATTCTTTTAATGAACAATCCACTAATTCTATTATAGCGTCCAATGATGCTTTCTGATTTGTCATCCTATCTCTTTGAATAGACAAAAATTATCTAAATCGGTCCAATTGGTTCAATCAAATTCATATTTTTGATGTTTATATGCCAATTATAATTATTATAATAAATATAAATCAGAATATTATCATCAAAGATTAATGAATTTTTTCCATAATTATCAGCATTCAATTTTAATTTAACCAATTTCAATAAATTGATTTCTTTATTACTCGGAATAGTCATTTTAGCTTGACTATTATGATCAATCATATAATCATTAATAAAATGGACAATATCATCAATGTCTGATAATTTCATTTCTGAAGTTAAATTTAATTAAAAAAGAAGAAATCATTTTTTTAAATATTTTCTAATAATAATATCAATATTTTTTCAAAAACAATAATTATATTAAGAATAAATAATTCCTAATTTAATAAAAATAGTTATGATATCTATTGGATTTTTTATTTTTATATTTTTCATATTATTAGTTATGATTATGTATTTTACAGCATTCATAACATAACTATTACAATTAGCCATTCTACATTTAATAAAATCAATAGTTTCTTTTCGATTATTAATCTCTTTAATAATATTATCTTTTTGTTTTTGATTTTTTTTTAATTTATTATAAGCAATATCTTCAACTTTTTTATAAGCCTTCATTTTATTATTGCATTTTTCATTCGAACATTTCATCAATTCCATTATATCAGATATTTGCGTTTTTTTCATTATTTATATTAAATGAACAAAATATTATTTATTCATCATAATCTGAAATCTCATCATCACTAACGCCATCATAATCCTTGTATTTCTTTGAATTAATCTGCTGTTCAGTGTTTGAAATCTTATTCAATTTGATCTTCATATCATTGACTAAAATGAAATTTCTAGTAGTTTTTGCATTAAATTTATTAGTTCTTACTGTATTTCCAGTAAAGATACCGTTTTTGTAAGTCTTATGCATTGATTGATAATTATTCATATAAAAAAGACAATCATTTTTTTTATTTTTGGTTTCTTTTATTTGCTTTAATTAAAAAAAATGAAATCAAATATTTTAAACTAAAAAATACAAAATGGCTGAAGTTATTGTATCAGCATTTGGAATTGGTTTTGCAGGTATTTGTGCTATAAATGCAATCGATGCAAAAAATGCATCAGTAAAACGCAGAGAAGAAATAATGAAAAAGATTAATAAAGAAAGAGAAGACATAGAAAATAAATTTGCCTTAGCATTTAAGAAAGCAGATAAAGTCACATTTATAAATAAATTTATTGACGAAATTCCCGAATTGTCTTATTATGAGGCAGCACAATTGAAAAAGAAATTGGGCAATATTTATTTGGAATGGAATGACAAATGATGTTTTCTAAAAAAATAGTCAAAAATTTTTGGCTATTTAAAGAGACCCACAAATATTAGTTTTTTCTCTCATAACTTTAAATAATGGTATAATATCATCTGCATCACCATTGTCTATTAAAGTTTGATAATGTTTTTCTAATTTTTTTAATAAAACCTTTTTAAGAGCTTTAATTTTAATATCATTTATAGTTTTTTCCATTTATTATAATATTCATAAAAAAATATTTAAAGAAACCCCCAACTTATCTTTAAGTCATTTATAAATAACGATATAAACATATAACATTTATAATTTAATTGTTATTCCAACAATGATTATTGATGATTATTTGAATTATCACGATGAGTATCGTGTGAAGTATGGAGAAAATACGGTAATTTTAATGCAAGTAGGTTCTTTTTTTGAATTATATTCAATTATTGAAAATGATCCATTTATGTCAAGGATTTCTGATATCTGCAATATTATAGTTTCTAGAAAAAATAAAGCAATTAAAGAAGTTTCAAGAAATAATCCAGTTATGGCTGGTTTTCCTTTATATACTTTAAATAAATTTGTTACTATTTTAACTGAAAATAATTATACTATTATTTTAATTGAACAAGTTTCGGCACCTCCTAATCCTGATAGAAAAATTACAGAAATTATTAGCAAATCTACTTATATTAGCAATGGCACACCTTCAACGAAAAGTAATTATATTATGGTTATGTATTTTGAAGAATTGAAAGATGGTTTGCTTGTTGTTGGAATAGCTGCCGCTGATCTTACTACAGGGAAATCTTTTGTTTTTGAGAGCGGAGCAACAAAAACAGATAAAAACATAACATTAGATGAGGTTTATAAATTGCTTACTATCTATAATCCAACCGAAATTTTAATATTATCTGAAAATGAAATTAAAAATAAAAATCAAATTATTGAAATTACCAATTCTATAAATTCCATTGTTCATCAGAAATGGAATAAATATGAGCTTTTTCCAATTATTAAAAAACTTGATTATCAAAATAAAATTCTTGAGAAATCATATGAAAATAATTCTCTTCTTTCCATTTGCGAATTTTTAAATTTAGAAAGAATGAATTATGCAAGGTTGAGTTTATGTTCTCTTCTCCAATTTGCCTATGAACATAATGCAGATATTATTAAAGAATTGCAAATCCCCACAATCTTAGAGCAATCTAAAATTCTTAATATTGAATATAACAGTTCCCTTCAATTGAATATCATAAGTAACAATTCAAATGACAAACCTTTACTAGATATCTTAAATAGATGTTCAACTGCTTTTGGATGTCGTCAATTCAAAGAAAGACTTTTAAATCCTATCACAGACCCTGAAGAATTAAATGTGAGATATCAAAAGATTGAAGAACTTTTAAAAAATAATAAATTCAAAATTATTAATAAATATCTTAATCAAATCAATGATTTGGAAAGAAGCAAAAGAAAGATTTTATTTAAAAAATTTAATCCCAGCGAATTTAACTGTTTCTTTAATTCCCTCGAAAATGCAATTGAGGCTTTTAAGGTTGTTGATAATTCTAATATCATTATTAAAATAAATTCTATTATTGATTATTTAAAAGTTTTGAATTTAGATGAATGTTCTAAATATAATATTATTGATATTAAAACTAACATCTTTAATGTTGGCTATCTTCCTGAAATAGATGAACTGACAACAACTAGAAATGATAAACTCAAACTTTTAAATTCTATTTGTGATAGTATTAATGAAATTGGTGATGAGACTATAGGAAAACTTGAAAATAGTGATAAAGAGGGTTATTATATCTTAATTACTAAAAAGAGATATGAAACAGCTATGAATAAAAATAAAAAAATTATGTCTAAATTTGAAAAGAAAATTATTAGTTCCAATAATAATAATCTCAAATTAACATCTAATGAAATTAATGAAGCTTCTGCAGCAATTGAAACAATTGAAACAAAAATGCAATCAATTGTTTTAAAAGAATATTTAAGTTTCTTGACAAAATTTTTAAACGAAAATAAAAATAATTTAGATTTCATTATTAATGAACTTACAGAACTTGATATTAATAATTGTAATGCCAGAAATTCATTTGATTATTGCTATCATAAACCAACAATTTCAACAAATTCAGAAACGGCTTTTATAAATGCTGAAAATGTAAGACATCCAATTATTGAACGAATTTATAGTGATATTGAATATGTTGGTAATGACATCTCTTTAAATCAGAATGGAATTTTATTATATGGAATTAATGCTTCTGGGAAATCGTCATTTATGAAGGCTGTTGGATTATCAATAATTATGGCACAGGCTGGAATGTTTGTTCCTTCTACCAATTTTCAATATTATCCTTACAGACATATAATGACCCGAATTTGTGGTAATGATAATATCTTTAGAGGAATGAGCAGTTTTGTTGTTGAAATGACAGAACTTCGAAATATTCTTCAAAGGGCTGATAATAATAGTCTCATAATTGGAGATGAAATTTGCTGTGGGACTGAAGCTATTTCAGGTGTTGCTATTGTTTCTGCTGCTATAAATGAACTTGTTTCTAAGAAGGCATCATTTATATTTACAAGCCATTTACACGAACTAACAGATATTTCAATAATTAAAGAAAAGATTTTAGAAGATAAATTGAAAATATTTCATATGCATATAGAAATTAAAGATGATTTAATTATTTATGAAAGAAAATTGAAAGAAGGTCAAGGATCAAATATTTATGGTATTGATGTTTGCAAGTCATTAGATATGCCATTAAACTTCATGAAAAATGCAGAAATGATTAAAAAAGAGATTTTAGGATTGAATACAACTATTATAAATCCTAAAACTTCAAATTATAATTCTTCTATTTATATGGATATTTGCGAGGTTTGTAAGAAAAACAAAGCAAATGAAACACATCATATTAATTATCAAATGAATGCAGATGAAAATGGAAGATTTGATAATTTTAATAAAAACATTCAACATAATCTTATAACAATATGTGATGAATGTCATAAAAATGAACATAATGGAAATATAAGTATAGTAGGTTATAAAATGACAAATAAGGGGAAAAAACTAGAAGTTGAAAGTAAAAGTAAGAAACTTATTAAGCTTGATAATGATGTTTGGTATTATAGGACACGAATGAATGCAAAATGGCATCCAACAACAGAAGAAGATTTGATTTTATTTTATAATAAACAGATGAAAACAACTAAAACAGGTGCCGAAATTTTAGCTGAATTTCTTTAATTATTTATTTTTTCAATAATATTATACATCTTCATGATTATATTATTATCATTAACGATGATGATCGAAACTGTGTATAATACTAATAAAAAACCAACATTACTAAAAGATGGATTTAAAATATTTAATCATGATAATATCGAAGAAATAATTTTATTTTGCTTGATTATGAATTTATAATTAAAGGATGTACATTATCAATATTTCATAGAGATGTAACGTCAAGTGCATATATTTACAAAACTAAACATCCAGTTTATACAATCATTTCATATTATAATAAAGGACAATTATTATCAGTATGTCCGGAAAGTCATTCAACAACACCATTTGTTATTCAATCGCCAGTTATTATAAAAGGAGAACCTAAGACATCTATTTTATTTAATTGTGATTTGGTTCATTCTGGTGCTTTAAATAATATAGGAGAAGAAAGATTAGCAATTCAGAGAAAGGTATGTCATAAAGATGATATTAAAAAGTTATCACATTTGATAGGAATTAAAAAAATCAATTTTGGAAAATGTGATAAGAACAATAAAAATTATTTTTATTTATTGAGAAAGGTATTATTAATATTTTCATATGTATTCAACCATTTATTAACAAAATATTTACAAAATAAACCAGAAAAAGATAGTATAAGCGAATATTTAATAAATAAATATTATATTGGTGATTTTTATAACAAATAATTAAAAAATTGATTATAAATTTTTATTATTAAAGGTATATAACAATGTTTATAACTAATCTTAAAATGATTGAACCGGCGACGGCATCCATTGCTGTATATTTATTATCAAATACCAATAAAATTAAACCAACTATTTTAAAAAAGGAGCCATTTTTCTATAAGAAAAAGATATGCAAATGGATAAAGAAAAATAAACATTTGATGATTGAAGTTGGAATTGAAGAAATTTCAGACTTTATATTTGATGTTGCAAATTATATTCATTTTCTAATTCCAATTTCTGTTCCAACAATAACATTAGCATTAACATTATATTGGATAATAATAATTATTTTTATATTAGTATAAAATAGTATAATATATGAATAGTAGCAGCAGTGGTAGAAAATCATCATCCGTGCAAAATGCGAAAAAATTAATTAGTAAGGAATTGGCAAAACGAGAAAAGCGTTGTAATAATAAAATCATTTATGAATATAAACGCCCGACTGCTGATCCTTATGAAAAATATGATAATCTTGATTTATTCAAACAAGATAATCCTTTTGACACTGAAAAGAGTTGTAAAGTTCTTATTAATGATAGAAAAATAAAAACTGATAAAAACTCTCAATATTATAAAGATATTTATACTAAAGCTCGATGCAGAACAGCAAAAGGTGTTTGGAATAAAAAAACAGTAAATAGAAATAATACTTATGATATGGGTAATTGTTGGGTTGATAATGATGATGCAGAATGTGGAGAACTACTTGAAGATAGTAAATTTTTAAGAGATGGAGAAATTTCAAGAGATGAAATAAAAAAAGCTCAAAAAACTTGCAATTCAAATGATAAATGTGATTTAAAACGCATTTCAAGTAATAAAATTGATTGTGTTGCTAAATCTAAATTTAATAAAGAAGAAATTGAAAGTAATGATAATAATGAAAGTAAGAAATCATCTTCTTCTAGAAAATCAATATCTGGAAGAATTAATTTTAAAAATATGGAAAGTTCATTATATGATTTATATAATTCTAAAGATGCACCAGAAACTTTAAAATTAATTGGAACTGGGAATAGATGTGTAGAAGGATATACCGAAGAAGCTGAAGAAATTCATGATGATATTAGAGATGAATTAATAATTGAAAATCCTAATAAAGATGAAGAAAAACCAGTAATTGCACAATTAGAACCAATAAGAAATATAACTTCAATGAGAAAATATATGGTTTTTAATTATACAAATTATCTGCGTCATATTTATTTTTTAATTATAAATACATATCCAGATATATCTAATCAATCTCATGTAAAATTATTAAGTTTATATATAAATCCAGATCCGAATGATAATTCAATAATACTAATATTAATTAAATTTAAAACTGCGTTAGATGCATATATTCAAAAATTTAAAACAAATTATTTTATGTCTCGAAATAATTTTGATCTTATTGATAAATATGCAGGAGCATTTTATGATAAATGGTTCACGTCATATTTTTATGATCCATTAACAAAAGAAGGATTAGATAATTATGATTATTTTCAGAAATTATTTATAGAATATTTTATAAAATTATTAAATCCTAATGTTGCAGCAGATGTTGTTATACTCAAATATTATATGGGAGATATTGCAAAAGAAAGATTTGAATATTTTAAGAAAAGTTATAATCGTTTAATAAATGAATTGAAACAAAAATATGAAGAATTAAAGAAAAGCCCATTTGATGAAAAAATAAATGAAAGAATTCAAATATTAAAATTTGATGTTGAAAATTTATATTTGCGTGATTTCAAAAATTACTTTACTCATGAATTTTCAATGGAAAAAGAAAGAAATAGACAAATTCACCAAAAATGCATTAGATATTCAATATCTTTAGCTAATCCAAGAGAAGAAAGTTTTAAATTATTATTTGCTAAACATTCAAATTATGTTCCTGTTAGTTCAAGTATAACTGCTTTGGAAGAATTTATTGAAGAATATGACGAATTATATAGAAAAAGAGATACAGATCTAGACAAATATTTTAATATTTATAATAAATATTTTCCAGATTATTTTACAATAGAAGAATTATCTTTTTATAATAATTTTGTTAAAAATAAAATTATAAATTTAGATCCTAATAATACAGCTGATTATATAGATTTAGCTAAATATATTGATGATAAAAATAAATTAAAAGAATTCAAACAATTTTATAATTTAATTGATAAAGATGAAACTTCTAATTTTGATAATCAAATGAAAAAATTATATAAAAAATATTTTTCTCATTATTTTGAAGATACAGAACTTAGATCATCTTCATCATCTTCTTCATATGTATCTTCTAATTCATCATATGGACCATTATTATCATCTTCGTCAAGATCATCATCAAGACCTGAATATTCATCACCTGAAGTTTTTGTTCCTAAAAATCCTAAATTGCCAACTGTTCCACAATCAATAATTAATAATATTTGTAAGACTATTCATAATAATGATTTAGATAAACGAGGGATGTTAATTTGGCATTCTACAGGAAGTGGAAAAACTTGCACTGCTACTTCTATAATGGACGGATTTTGGGGAACAGATAAGAAAATTATTTATTGTAGTAGTGTTGAGGCTATAAGCAGCAATCCTCCTATAAATTTTTATAAATGTGCAACTGACCTATTTCCACGATTTGCTGGAAAATCTCTTAAAGATGTTGAAAAGAGTTTTAAGAATGTTTTATTTTTAACTTTTGCAAAATTAGCAAATAGAATAGAAAAGAAGCAGATAAAATTGGATAATTGTATTTTAATTATAGATGAGGTTCATAATCTATTCAGACCTTTAATAACTCAAAGAAAACATCATCAATATTTAGAAAAATTATTATTGTCTGGTTCTAAATTTCCAAATATGAAAGTATTTATATTAACTGCAACTTTAGGCGATAATCCTTCTGAGATATTTAAATTATTAAATATAGTCAGAGATAATCAAACTTCTGAATTTGTTGAAAGTGATTTGAAGGATGTTGATCATTTCAAGAAGAAAATAAGAGGATTAGTGTCTTATTTTGATATGTCCAATGATACTAGTAAATTTCCAGTAGTTGTATATGAAGAACCTAAATTTATTGATATGTCTAAGAAACAGTTTGAAGAATATGTAATTAAATATAAAGATGTTAAAGAAAGTGCCAAAGATTTTGACAAATTATCAAAACTCAATTCTTTGAATAAATATTGGGCTGCAGCTCGTCGTTATTCAAACTCCCTTTATAATCTAGAAAAAGGAATGAAACTTCGAGATTTTAGTGCAAAATTAGAAGAATTATTATTAGAAGTAGATAAATATCAAAATAAAAAACAATATATTTATTCTGCATTTTATGAAAATAAAGGTTATGGTGGTCATGGTATTTTAGCTATTTCAAAACAATTAGAAGAGAAGGGATATTCGCGCCTTACACCAGGAGAAGCCATTAAAATTTTAAATAATCCAAATAAAGAAACTGAAGATAAGAAGCCTAGATATATATTAGCAGTTAGCACTCAATTAGGAGTTAATAAAGGCGATGATTTAGATAAAATGAGAGCATTATATAATGCAACTTTTAATAAAAATGGTGAATATGTGCAATTGTTTTTAGCTTCTCAGAATTATAATGAAGGTATTGATTTGAAAGCAGTTCGCCATATTCATATCTTTGAACCTCTTATAACTTGGGCTAGTGATAAGCAAACTATAGGAAGAGCAGCTCGTTTATGTTCCCATGCAGATTTAGATAAAGGAGATTGGAATGTTCATATTCATCGTTATATGAGTAATTTTCCTACAAATAAAGTTGATCCTGAAAATGTGGCAAATCGAAATTCTGTATTAGCAGCAATTGCTGAATTGGAAGCAGAAGAAGTTAAATTGAAAAATGGATTGAAAAAATATACATCTGAAAATAAAGATATTTCAAAACAAATAACTAAACTTAAGAAAGCAAAGGCTGATTTATCTGAATATGAAAATAAATTTTCTACTAATAACAGTATTATTGATAATATTAAAGAAAGAATTGAGAAAAATAAAGATGAATTAAAACAACAAAAAGTAGAATTAAAGAAATATCCAGATGAATTGGCACCACCTAAAGGAAGAGGTAGAACAAAGAAAACAGTTGATGCCAGCGATGTTGAGAATATTGATAAATTTATTTATAAAAATTCAATAGCTAAGATGCAACATATACTTTCATTATATCAAGCAATGAAAGAGGCGGCGGTTGATTGTCAAGTATTGAAAAATTTCCACAGTTCAGGAAATCAAGAGATTTCATGTCATAAATATTGATAATTATTTTTTATTTTTTTTATAATTATAGAATAATGACTATATACGATTGTATTATTATTGGTTCAGGTCCAGCTGGATTAACTTTTGCAACACTAGCAGACAAAAATGAGAAAATTATGATAATTGAAAAAGATAAATTTATTGGAGGTTGTCATAAGGTTAATAGACAGAAATATGAAAATGAAAACTATTTTTGCGAACATGGACCAAGAGTTTATTTTAATAATTATATAAATTTCAAAATGATTTTGAATAAGATTGGATTAAAATTTAAAAATGTTTTTGCTAAAGGTAATTCATCTTTAAGTGATTTAATCTATGAATTGTCAGTTAAATATAAAGTTTATGATTTTCGAGAAATATGGTTAATGACAGTTGAATTTTTTAAATTATTATTGGATCCTAATTATGCAAAAAAACTATCATTAAACGATTTTATGAAATCAAATAATTTCACAGAAAAAGCTTTTAAATATACTGATCGTTTTGTTAGAATTAGTGATGGAGGAGATATTACTAAAATTTCTTTAAATACTTATCTTCATTTAATAAATGAAACCCTTTTATACACAGCATGTGTGCCAAGACTTCCGAATGATGAAGGATTATTTAATATTTGGAAGAATTATTTAAATTATGTTGAATTTAAATTTAATACTGCTATAAATAGAATTGAGAAAGATAATAATGGAATTATAAAATTAATATCAGATGATAATAAAACTTTTCTAACAAGACGATTAATATTAGCTATTCCTCCATTGAATTTATATAAAATTCTTGAAAATTCACCCGAGGAATTAAGAACAATTAATGATTTAGCGGAATATTCGGAAAAAACAGAATATAATGAATATGTTTCTATTACATTTCATTGGAATTTTGAAATAAAAGAATTAAAAGATATAAAAGAGAATTTAATTAATGATACGGATTGGGGAATTATCAAAATCATCTTATCAAATTATATGAAATTTAAAGAAAGAAATTCAAAAACAGTTATCAGCTGTTGTGCATCTTATTTAGATAAAAAAAGTAAGATTTTAAATAAAACTGCAAATGAATGTAAAGATAAAAATGAAGTTATATATGAGATCTATAGACAATTAAAAGAGATATACCCATATCTTCCTATACCAACATTGGCTTTTATAAATAATTATTATGAGAATGGTGAATGGAAATCTAAAGAAACTGCATTTATAAAAACTGTTAATTATAATTATCTCAAAAATGATAAATTAAGTGATAATATTTATATTCTTGGAACACATAATGGAAATGCTAAAAATCATTTTACTTGTTTTGAAAGTGCAGTTAGTAATGCGATAGCATTGATTAATAAAATTTATAATAAAGATTATCCTATAAAAAAAGCATTTACAATTAAAGATTTAATAATGATGATTATTATTTTTATTGTCATATTTTTATTTATTATTAATTATTAATACAAATGGCAGATAATAAAGATGATGAGGTTATGATATTGATTGAGGATAGTGCTACCACAGCTGCAATGACATCTAAATTAAAAGCCGATTTTGTAAATATATTACCAACAACACCTGCATCTAAGGAAGACAGATTATTAACCTTATATGATTTTTCAGAAAAAAATCAGAATAAAGATTGTCAGACAGAAACAAGCGATGCTTCTAATGAAATTTCATATCGAAGAGATAAATTATTGAAGTCAATTAAAGAAAATAAGAAGAAATTGAATACATCTTTATATATTATTTCATCAAAATATGATTTAATTTATTTCAGATATAATCGCATTTCATTATTAATATTAATTGTATCAACAATAACCACTTTTATAGAAGCAATAAGATTGACATTAATCAATTATCAAAATGACACAAAAGATAATCAGATGCAGATGATAATTTCAAAAGAGACAATATCATTAATAATAAGTATGTTTTCATTATTTCTAGGAACTTTTCTTACAATTTTAAGTTCAATTGTTAAATTTAGAAATTATCGTGAAAATATGGAGAAATTGAAAAACATTCATGATATATTATTTAATTATAAGATTATGTATAATAAACAATTGGATCTTATTGAATTTTTCACATTATCAAATAATTTAACTGTTGAATTATTTGATAAGCTTGTCGAGAATGTGGAGATAATTAATAAAGAAATTAAAGATATAAATATATTTGAAAATATCAGAATAAAAGATATTATTAAGTTTAATAAAATTAAAGCTGATCATGATGTTCAATTAAAGAAATTATCAACTAAAAAAGAATTAGAATTTTTGAAATTGACAATTGAATCAACACGAAATAAATGTTTATTCGAAAAACAAACAAATGAAATAGAAGAAGATGTTAATAATCTAAAGAAAAATAAAGTAGGATGTTTTTAATTTGAATAAGCTAAACCACCCATACCTGATAGGATACGAAGAACATTATAATTAACAGTGTAAATATAAATAGTGCCATTTACTGAAGAAGCAACAGATAATACAGCAGTATCTATACGAGACATGTTAAGAGTTCCAGAAGGTTGATGATCTTCTGGCTTGATGGCAAAGGAATAAACATTGATGCCATTATTGTAAAGATTGGGAGTATATTCGTGATGTTGATAAGGTTGAACAAGGTTGAAATAACTTCCTTTGCGTTCAGCAAAACGATCATTGCCATTTAATTGTATCTTGGCTTGAGTGATAGGATTGCGACCAAGAACATACTGATTATCACTATTACGATCAGAGAAATTATTCCAATATGGAGTGCATAATGCACCAGAAGCAGTATCAGGCTTAACAACCCAGACTAATTCCTTACAGGGATGATTGAAATTCATGCGAATAGACTTCATTGAATTGGTAGTATTTCCAGAAACAGTATCAGCGCCAGTAAATTGAAGTTGTTCAATTAGATACTCATGAGATAGTTGAGCAAATCGTCGGCGTTCATCAGTGTCAAGGAAGATATAATCAACCCATAGAGAAGCAGCACTTAAACTTATATTAGTAGCAGTTCCAGTTAATTGAGCATTGGTATTTCCAGCAGTAACAGGAGTAGTATAGGCAGCATCATATATATTAAAAGCACGATCAGAATAATTTGCACCAGTATCAACAATATTTGATACAGATTCAAATTCTATATTTATTTTTACTTCATGATATTGAAGAGCTATTAATGGAAGAGCTAAGCCAACATTGCGACAGAACCAGAATTCAAGAGGAACATAAACTGAATAGCTATTTGTAGCATTTAGTAATATAGAACGATTAAATTTATCACCACCAACCATTAGTTTATAGCCATCACGCTTTCCTACTGGAAGTGATAATTCATTCCATATATATAACCATTCTGAATAATGCTTATCAATGCGTTGTCCGCCTATTTCTAATTCAATCGTTTTTAATAACTTAAGACCAAAAAATGGAACTAATGCAACTGGATTATTCATACCTGATACAGCTGCAGTATTATTATTAGTAATAGTACCAGTGAAATAAACACGGCTTATTAAATCACCGTTTCGAGTAACTTGGCAAGTAACGCGAGAACCAAATGAAGAAGAACCATTGAAAGTTTGTTCAATAGCTTCTATTGCGAAATTAGTATGACGGCGATAAGCAACTTTAAAAAAAGTAATTTGAGGATTACCAGTTAAATAAACGTCCTGAGCACCATAAGCAACAAGTTGAATAAGACCACCACCCATTTATGCTATATTCTTTATACTATAATAGGAGAAAAAAAAAGTATATAATTTAATTTGAATAAGCTAAACCACCCATACCTGAAAGAATACGGAGGACATTATAATTAACAGCATATACATATAATATAGAATTTGCTGGTATATAATCACTAGCATTTGTGTTGCCTGTTGCTTCTTCAAAGTTTAAATATAATAAAGCAGTATCAATACGAGACATGTTAAGAGTTCCGGATGGTTGATGTTCTTCTGGTTTTAGAGCAAATGAATAAACATTTATACCAGCATTTGTTGGTATATTCTCATGATGTTGAAATGGTTGGATAAGATTAAAATAACGACCTGGACGTTCATAGAAACGATCATTGCCGTTTAATATTAATTTAGCAGATTTAATTGGATTTGAAGGTAGTGCAGCAGATAAAGCAGATTTTCCTGCTACATAATTTACATTAGTTTGGAATAATTCAGTTTTTAAATCAGTATAATTTCTTGGAAGACTAGAACCATTACTTCCAGGAGTTATATTAGTTGCTGCTGTTGTATAATTAAACCAGTTAGCTTTCTTTGCATCATTATCTTCATTATTAGTTATAAACCATACTAATTCTTTGCAAGGATGATTAAAATTTAATTTAGTTTTTAGACCAACAGTTGAAGTAACAGCCTCTTGACCAGTAAATTGAAGTTGTTCAATTAGATATTCATGAGATAATTGAGCAAATCGTCGGCGTTCATCAGTATCTAAAAAGATATAATCAACCCATAGTGTAACAGCAGATAAAGCAGGAGCAGTAGTACTTGCAGCAACTTTTACACATTTTTCAGCAGCTTCGAAGTTAAGGTTAATCTTAACTTCATGATATTGAAGAGCTATTAATGGAAGAGCTAAGCCAACATTGCGACAGAACCAGAATTCGAGAGGAATATAAAGAGTATTTGAACCAAGTTCTTTTCCACCATAAGCACCAACCATTTCATTATATCCACGGCGTTTAGATATAGGTAGAGAAAGTTCATTCCATATGTATAACCAATGAGAATAATGCTTGTCTATCTTTTGACCACCAATTTCAATTTCAACATAATTTATTAATCGGAGACCATAATAATTATAATAATAATCACTAGTTCCAGTTAAAGTTGGAACAGTTAATTGTAAATACATGCGATTTATTAAATCACCATTACGAGAAATTTGGCAAGTTACACGAGAACCATAACCTGGAGTTCCATTGAAATTTTGTTCAATCGCTTCTATTGCGAAATTAGTATGACGGCGATAAGCAACTTTAAAAAAAGTAATTTGAGGATTACCAGTTAAATAAACATCCTGAGCACCATAAGCAACAAGTTGAAGAAGACCACCACCCATTTATGCTATATTCTTTATACTATAATAGGAGAAAAAAAAAGTATATAATTTAATTTGAATAAGCTAAACCACCCATACCTGAAAGAATACGGAGGACATTATAATTAACAGCATATATATTTATACTACCAGAAATAGATGTAACTCCTTTTGGAGTTACAGCTAAAGTAGCAGTGTCTATACGAGACATATTTAGAGTTCCTGAAGGTTGATGTTCTTCTGGTTTTAATGCAAAAGAATAAACATTAATGCCACGATTGAGAGGAATATTAGTATGATGTTGATATGGTTGGACAAGATTGAAATAATTACCTTTGCGAATACTGAAGCGATCTTGACCATTTAATTGTAATAGACAAGTTTCAAATGGATTTACATTTTTAGTATATATTCTTGCATCTTGTGAAATATCATATGGTTCAATATTATCAATTAAAAATCTATTTTCATATCCTGCAGCAACAGCAGCGGTACTTATATTTGAAGATACAAGATTGCTATTAGAAGAATAATTAAAATTAACATCATTTGGATATCCAAATGCAGTTTCTTCTGTTGCTAATAAATTTGAAGTTGGTAATCCAGTAGTTAAATCAGGTATAGTATAATTATACCAATATGAATTATAAGAGCTCATTTTAGCAACCCATACTAATTCCTTGCAAGGATGATTGAAACTTAACTTGATACGAGATCCAGATGGATTTAATGTTTCTTGTCCAGTAAATTGAAGTTGTTCAATTAGATATTCATGAGATAGTTGAGCGAATTTACGGCGTTCATCAGTATCTAAGAATATATAATCAACCCATAAATTCGGGCTTAATAAATTCTTTCCTGCTTCATTTGCCTCAGTTCCATTTATAGTAGAACCTAGTCTATATGTGCAATTTGCAAAAGTTTCAAAATCGATCTTTAGTTTGACTTCATGATATTGAAGAGCTATTAGAGGTAGAGCAAGACCAATATTGCGACAAAACCAGAATTCAAGAGGAATATATAAAGTAGTTGATACATTTCCTTCCTTTCCATCAGTATTAGTTGAATTATAACCATTATTTAATATATCACGATCAGCACCAACCATAGTTTCCCACGCAAAACGCTTACCAATTGGAAGAGATAATTCATTCCAAATATAAAGCCAATCGGAATAATGTTTATCTATTTGTTGTCCTCCAATTTCAATTGAAACTGCTTTTAATAAGCGGAGACCTAAATAATTAACATATGAATAGGTTCCTGGAGCAGTTAATGCGGGTATTCCTACTTCTAAATATGTGCGATGGATTAAATCGCCATTTCGTGATATTTGGCAAGAAACGGAATTTCCAAAATTTGCAAGACCGCTAAAAGTTTGTTGTATTGCTTCCATAGCAAAATTAGTATGTCGGCGATAAACAACTTTGAAAAAAGTAATTTGGGGATTACCAGTTAAATAAACATCCTGAGCACCATAAGCAACAAGTTGAAGAAGACCACCACCCATTTATGCTATATTCTTTATACTATAATAGGAGAAAAAAAATAATCCGTAAAATATATAAAAGCATAGTCTATTTTTTTTATTATTGTAATATGTTTAAAGACAAAACATCTAAAAAGAGATTTCAAAATATTGATATAACAAGAGATTTATCAACATTGGATGCAATGCATAATAAAATTATTAGTAATTATAACCAGAAAATAATAGATGATCAAAATTATATTGAGAAAATAAATAAATTAGAAATAAATTATAAAAATATAAATGATGAAATTATAAAATATTATAATAGCAATATTAAAAATGATCAATTATATTCTAATTTATGGAATAGTAATATTCAAATCAGGGAAGAATTGAAAAATATTCAAAATGAAATTAAAAATATTAATTATTTTGATGAGATTGAATATTATGAAAATACAAGTTCTATTTTATTTAATTATTATGAGATGATTGAAAAACAATCTCTTATTTCTTCTAATAAATATAAAACAAAATCTATTTTAGATTCGTTCAATGTCAATAAAGAAGAAAATAAAATTGAAGAGGAGGATTTGAAAACAGTTGAAAAAAGCGATTTAGTTGATCAATATTTATCTATTACAAATAAATATCATATCAAGAAAACGAATAATGATAATACTGAGATTTGCACGAAATGTAATATTCCTTTAATTTGTTTGCAACAAGATGCTATAATGATTTGTAGTAATTGTGGATATCAGGAATTGCTTTTAGTGGAACAGAACAGACCAATATTAAAACAAAATAATAAAGATACATCTCATTTCAGTTATAAAAGGATAAATCATTTTAGGGAGTGGTGCAATCAAGTGCAAGGAAAAGAAAGCACGGATATTCCAAATGATGTATTTGAAAAGATTTTGAATGAGATAAAAAAAGAGAAAATAATGGATACAAAGATAATAACATATTCAAAAATGAGGGAAATTTTGAAGAGATTAAGAATTAATAAATATTATGAACATATCAATTATATTATCAATAGAATTAATGGAATTCCTACACCTCAATTTTCAACAGAATTGGAAGAAAAATTATGTTCGATGTTTAGAGACATTCAAGGACCGTTTTTAAAACATTGTCCAAAAGATAGAAAAAACTTTTTATCCTATAGTTATGTTTTATATAAGTTCTTTCAAATATTAGGACTTAATGAATATCTAAAATTCTTCCCATTGTTAAAAAGCAGAGAAAAATTGTATATTCAAGACCAAATATGGAAAAAAATATGTGAAGAATTAAATTATAAAATTATTCCATCCCTCTAAACACCAAAGCCTATTAGGCGGAAACCAGCACCAAGTCCGACACCTTGGCGAGTTCCAGCAGCTATAGACGGAGAAACTATATCAAAGATAGAGAATAAACAAGCTGCGGTTAATGCTATCATCCATATTTCACTGAAGCGTAATTTATGTTCTGGTAGAATATATGCAGCTAGCGCAACAACCATCGCTTCTATAGCATATTTTAATAAACGCATAATTGCCTCCCATATGTCAAAACTATAAGTTGGCTGATTCATACTATTATAATAATAACATTTTTTATTTTTAATAAAAATAAAATTATATAAGAAAATTTTTATTTTATTATATATATATAAAATGGAAGATGTATTAGTTACAACAAAAGATAGAGATTATCTTGATGAAGATAAGCCAATTAAGGGTCAGAATTATTGTCTAGTATCTTTTCTAAGTCCAGAAGATGTTCTTAAGGAAAAAGAGGTTTATTATTTTTCACGATTTCTTGATCGATTTGGAAAGGATATGACAACACTTCTTGATGGACTTCAAAATAAATATCCTGATTCTGCCGATCTTATCAATACTATTCGAACAAATCATGCTTATATATTTGATGCTAAAGAGCTTGACGAACAATATAAATTTTTCAAAAATACCAATAGTGGAGAAATTGAAACTGATTTCCATAGAGAAAATAATTTCAGAACATCAATGAGAGGAATTAAAATCCGTGGTGTTTTTGATAGTGTTGATGAAGCCAAGAACCGTAGTGAATTTATCAAAAGATATGATAATAAGTTTGATATTTATATTTGCCAGGTTGGTTGCTGGTGTCCATGGTCTCCAAATCCCAATGATTTGAATGAACAAGAATTTTCAGAAACTCAACTAAATACTTTAATGAAGCAATACAAGCAAAATATGGATAGTAAAGATGAAGTTTTTGAACAACGAAAGGCTGATATGATTTCAAAAGCTAAGGTTAATAATGTTGCTGATGATCTAGCTAATCAATCTGACCCATGGTTAGCTAATAAGACTGTTAAGGAAGAGACAACAGAAGAGACTGCTACTCCAGAAGCTACTCCAGAAGCTACTCCAGAAGCTACTATTGAAAGAACTCTAAGTGATTAAGTTATTTCTTTATTTTTATATTTTCATTTAATAAAAATGAAATCTATAGCATTATTTATGTTATTTGTAGGGTCATTATTAATAATTAAAAGTTATTATGAAAGTAAATATATAAAACAGGCAGAACCAAAAACATTAATAAAATATTTGCCAATTTCACAATATGAGGAAGTAATGACAGATGAACAATCATTGGCTGACTTTTATAAAGGAATGTTTGAACAGACACAGCCAAATACATATGATTATAAAAAATATATAATTAGTAGTAGTGCTAATAATAATAATGTCAATCCTTGAAATTGGATATTTATTAATAGATAATATCAACTCAAAAACTGATATAAATAAGATAAAATTGATGAGTTCTGTGGGTAATTATAAAAAAGAAATTGAAAATAATAAAAAAATAGAATTAGAATTGAAAAACAAATATATGAATTTATATGAAAATAAGAGAATTAGAAATAAAGTTATATATGATAAATACATAAATGAAAATAAATTATTATTCAATAAATGGAAGAAAAATAATAAACCAAAGGATTTATATGAATATATATCACATAGAAAACCAGATTTAGAAGAAGTTGAAGATATATACACATTAAAATAAATCTTCTCCACTAAAATATAAAAATCCCATAATATAATTTAAAAAATTTATGATTACTGCAAACATTTCACCAATTTTATTGAATATATTTACTATATATAAATAAACATAATACGGAAATTTGAGTATCATCCATAAAATTTCAAATAAACTTAATATTAGAGCTATCATAGGAATAAATATAGTAACAAGAATTCGATTATAAGAAATTTTGAATATAGCACAATAAATAGCAGCAACAATTAAAATAAATATTAAAATTCCAATGATCGGAACTAATATTTCTGCTAATTTCCGAAATATTTCTTTTATCATTTCTTCTAATTTATTTAATTATATAAATTAGAATAATTAATGAAATCTTTCAGATTTAATATTTTTGCGTTTATTATTGCTTTTTCTATTGGTATTTTATATGTTTATATTTCAACTCCTAAGCCTGTTGTAATTATCAAATATCCAACTCCATATAATGCAAATAAAATTGTTTATAGAAATCCAAATTCAGAGATGTGTTATAAATATGAAGTCGAAGAAGTTAAATGTTCTCAAAATACAATTGAACAACCTATTATATAAATAATATAACTTTAAAATAGATATGAAAACCCAATATATAATTGATCGTTTGTTTTATAATGAATATGGTCAAATATTTATTAGTGCTCTGTTTGGTTTATCTTTAGCTTTATTATTTCATCGTGTATGTAAAGATAATTGCACTCTTTATGTTGCACCAAATCATGATGAAATTCAAAATAATATTTTTAAATTAGATAATAGTTGTTTTCGTTATAAGAAAGTTGCGGCAAAATGTAATAAAGACGCTCTAGAAAATAATGATGGAAGTTATAAACCATCTAATCAAATTCAACAACCTTCAATAATGGATAAACTATTTGCGTAAGAATGATTATTATATATATAAATTATAATAATATAAAAACAAGATGGCAACAATCGGAAAACCTAGTAATAATATTATGATTACTTCTATTGATAATATACCAGTAAAACAAAATGGAGATGCAGCAATAACTGATGACATGAATGATGATCCTATTGTCCGCGATGTTTTAAGTGAATTTGAAAAAGAACTCGCCTTAACAACTAAAAACAATTATCAAATTAATTATGATCAACAACAACCGCAACAGCAACAACCTCAACAACAACCTCAACAGCAACTACAGCAACCTCAATTTCAACCACAACCTCAGCAACAACAACCAAAAATAATAAAAAAACAAGATTTTCATATAGATAATGAGATTGTTGTTAAGGTTTTTATTATTTGTATAATTGTTGCATTAGTTACGAACCCTTTTATTTATTCTACTATTTTAAGCAAAGTTCCAGAGAATATATCATTGATTTTAGATAATTATAATTATTTTATAAAATTGATATTAATATTTATAATATTATATTTACTCATCTTTTATAAATGCGTATAGGTATTATGAGAATTGTCAAATGCTTCAAAATGAGTATTATCAGAATTTAAGCCTTGAATGCCATAAGAGTTTTTATCTTGTTTAATTTCAGTATTATAGCTAGTTTCATCATAAATATTATTTTGTGCTGCTTTTAATAATTCATTTGAAATATATGGAATTAGTTTGCTATTATCATTTTTATTTTCTTGAACATAATGATCAGGAATTTCAGGCTGATTTGAATACTCTTTTGGTTTAGTATCTCCAGAAAAGAATTTAAATAATGATGCCATTGGTGAATTTTCAGTGGTGCTGGTAGTTGTATATGGAGCTGGAGAAGATGAAAAATTTGAATTATTATCAAATGAAAGTCCTAAAGGATATGAAGCTGATGATGTAAATGCCTCTTTTTTCTTTTCTTCAGATGGTTTTTTATTTAATTTGCGTTGATAAAATTTAAAATAAATTATTAAAAATATTAGTCCAGTTAAAAATCCTATTATTTCATCAACAGTTAAAATTAAAAATAATATGACAATTGCTATAAACAATTGATTTATGGGGGTGCTTATAATTATGGGCAATTCAAAATCAACTATAATTACGAAAATTAAAATTATAACTAATAATACTCTTATTATATCTTTCAACATCTATTTATAAATTACATATAAAAAATAAATTATAATGAATAATGTTGAAAAAATATGAGTTTAATAACATCTCTGACAAATAGAGGTTATGTGATTAATAAAACTGAAGATAATAAAGAAGCTATCAATAAAATTAAAACAGAACTTTTAATTTCTCCAAAATCTTTTAATAATTCTTTCGCAGTTATTAAAGAATATCCTATATATCTCGAAAGCGACACGAAATTATATATTCCGAAGTGTTATGGAATTGAAAAATTTGGTTATCCATCAAAAGATAATCTCAGTTTTGGCGTTGATTGTCCAAATCTAGTTTTTAATGGTAAATTGAGAGATATTCAACAGGCTCCGATTGATGCATATATTGATAGCGTTATTAATAAAAAGAAGCTTGGGGGGATTATAAGCGTTCCATGTGGATTTGGTAAAACAATTATGGCTATTTATGTTGCCTGTTATTTTAAAAAGAAGACATTATTTATTTCTCATAAAGATTTCTTAAACGAACAATTTATTAATAGTATTAAATTATTTGTTCCAAATGCCAGAATTGGAAAGATTAAGCAAAGTAAAGTTGATGTCGAGGATAAAGATATTGTAATTGCAACTTTGCAATCATTGGCATTGAGAGATTATGATAATAAGATTTTTAATGAATTTGGATTAGTTATTATTGATGAATGTCATCATATAGCTTCAGAAGTATTTTCAAAAGCCTTTCGAAAAATGAATATTCGTATTACTTTAGGTTTATCGGCTACTTTAAATAGAAAAGATGGATTAAGAAGGGTTTTTGAATGGTATTTGGGGAAATCAGTTTATAAAATTAAAATTGATAATGAAGATTGTAATATGATTGTTAATCTTCATAAATATTTTGTCTATGATCTAGATTATAGTCATGTTAAAATGATGTATAATGGAACCCCTAATATCGTAAGTATGATTAATAATATTTGCAATTTTATGCCTAGAACAAGATTTATTATTAAATTATTAAAAGATGTTCTTGAAAAAGAACCGGAAAGAAAGATTTTAATTTTATCAGAAAGAAAAAATCAATTAAAAGAATTAGAACAATTCATTAAAAATGAAGAGATTGCATCATATGGTTATTATATTGGAGGAATGAAAATGAGTGATTTAGATATTTCAGCAACGAAACAGATTATTTTAGCCACTTATCAAATGAGTAGCGAAGGATTAAATATTCCTACTTTAAATACAGTCATTTTAGCCAGTCCTATTGGAGATATTCAACAATCTGTTGGAAGAATATTGAGAGAAAAAAAATCAGAAAGAAAATATATTCCATTGTGTATTGATATTTATGATAATTTTTCTTTATTCAAATTCAAAGGAAATAAAAGAATTAATTATTATAAAAATAATGGCTATAAAATCAATACTTATATTGATGAAGAATTGGTTGTAAGTGAAGAAGAACCATCAGAAAAAGGAGGAAAATGTGCATTTATTGAAGATGATGATTAGGGTTGTCATTATCATTCTTCTTCATTAATTGTTTGAATATTAATTTGATTGTCTATGATATCTAAATATTGATAATTTTTTTTTCCGAATGCTCGTGAAATACCAGTATCGCAATACCAAATTTGATTATCTCTGATTATAATTTTATCAGAACAAGTATGACCTAAGAACATATAAGTTAAATCGAGTTCTTTAAATAAAATTGCTGTTTCTTCTTTATTATTTTCTATTCTATTCCATAAAATACCATTAGAGCCAATGATGATATTATCGACAAGTTCTTTATCTTCTAAATTTATCTTTTCATTTTCCAAATAATTTTTCCAGATTTGATTAATATATTTTAAATCTTTATTATGTTTTTTTAGAAGATTAAGATGTGTCATATTAAAACGGGCATGACAAAATAATAAGTCTCCTATTTTAAAAACTAATGGTCTTTTTGCTAATATCATTGCGAGAGATCCTTTTGGTTTAAATAAATTAGCCCTTAAATCGGATGTGCTATTTTGAGAAACATAAGAAAAATCGCCAATAATATTCATAAGCTCATGATTTCCTATTAAAGATATACAATAACCACCTTTTACTCTGGCAATCATATTTAAATTTTCTGTGAAATAGATCATTTCATAATCTTTTAATTTCTCCCAATTTTCAGTAGTCATACGATTTAAGCTGTCAATTTGATCTCCTAATTGGACAATAATAGTTTCAGGTGGTTCAGCAATCCATTCGAGATTATTATTAATAACATTGGCATGAATGAGAATGTTTTTAAATCGTCTAACATCTCCATGCATATCACCAATAATTATAATTCTCTTATGAGACGGTAATTCATTTAAATAATCTAAATACATTCACTTTTAAATATAATTATTGATATAAAGATTTATTTTATATATCTTTTAATGATTTCAATCATTCTATTATTTTTTCTTTCAACAATTCAAGGATTTATTCTGCCTCAATTTGTTAGAGAATGGCACCCAATAGGAATTGAAAATAACATTGACAGAAGCAAACCATATGTATTTAATATTGGAAAATTACCGATGGTTTTATGGTATGATAATAATGATCCGATTTCAACTTTAAATATTTGCAAACATCTAGGGGCAAATTTAGATAATGCTATTATTAATAATGGTTGTTTGCATTGTGCAAATCATTTGACTGGATATAATCAAACCGATGCATTAGGGAAGGTTATTTCTAAAAATGGGTTGCTTTGGTGGAGTTTTAAGAGTTATAATAAAAATCCACCATCCAATTTTAAGAAAGAAGAAAAAAAACTAGATATTCATCATATTGATATTAATGTAAATTTATTGAATGTTATTTTAGAATTTATTCATAGTAATAATAAAATTAAGGCAATTGGGAGAAATAATAAATTTCTATTTCACGAAAAGTTGTTTAATGCAGAGCATAGATTTTATTATAAATATCCTTATTATTTGAAAGGATCAATTAATAAAAAAATTAATTATACTATAAACTTCTTACCATTAGAGGAAAATAAAACAAGACTATTTATAAGTATTGCAAATAATATTGATGCTAAAGTATTTATGAATTATTTTCTAAATGCAAAATTGAACAATCTTAATAACTATAATTTAAATAGTAATTTGAAATATATGATTATGTTAAAAGAAAATAATGATTTTATCAAAAAGGTTTATTTATTATTTGATAAATATTCATTTCCAAATGAATTCACGATTTCATGTTTTTATAAGTATCGACAATTTTATTAAAAAAATCTTATTTTTGTAAAACGGCTATAAATAACCCGTTATCAATTTTATTTAAAAAATGAATTTAATAATATAAATTAAATTAAATGGATTTATCAAAACTATCAAAAAAAGAATTATTATCAAAATGTGAAGAATTAGGAATTGCAAAATGCAAATCCAAAAATAAAACCGAACTTATTAAATTGATTAGTTCTATTGATGGTAATGATGGTAATGATGGTAATGATGATAATGATGGTAATGATGGTAATGATGGTAATGATGATAATGATGGTAATGATGGTAATGATGATGATATTATCATATTAAATGCAGATTGTATGATTGAATTGGATAAGATTGCTGATAATACTATTGATTGTGTTATTACGGATCCGCCATATTTTATAGATAAGCTTAATGATAAATGGTCACCTGCTGATATTAAAGATGATGTTAAGAATAGTCATATAAAACATTTGCCGAAAGGGATGAAATTTGATAAATCTCAAGTTAAGAATTTATTTGATTATTATTTGAAATTATCGAATTTATTATTTAAAAAAATGAAACCAGGAGCTTATTTTCTGTCGTTTTCATCGCCTCGCCTTTATCATGCAATTGCTATGAGTTGTGAAATTGCAGGATTTGAAATTAGAGATATGATAAATTGGACTTATACGCAAACAATGCCGAAAGGAATGTCAATTTCACATATCATCGAGAAAATGAAGATATCAGAAGAAGAAAAAAGAAAATTAATTGATGAATATAAAGATTTTAAGACACCTCAGATTAAATCATGCTTTGAACCTATTTGTGTAGCAATGAAACCAATTGGAAAATTAACATTTATTCAAAATGAATTAAATTTCAAAACTGGTTTATTAGATTTCTCACAAAAAGTAGGAATAGATACTGATAGAGTTCCAGCGAATATAATAACAACTGAAGAATATAATGAAGTTTATGATAAAAATTTCTTAATTTCTAAACCTACGAAAACAGAAAAAGGACAAAATAATAGTCATATCACAGTTAAACCAATGACATTAATCGAACATTTAATAAAATTATTCAGCAAAAAAGGAGCATTAATTGTAGATCCATTTTTAGGAAGTGGAACAACTGCATTAGCCTGTAAAAATACAGAAAGAAGATGTATTGGAATTGAAATAAATCCTGAATATTATAATATTAGTTTAGAAAGATATTCAAATAATTCTTTATAAGACAGAATTTGTTCTTTAGTTAGAATAAGCTCTTTTTTCTCAATCATTGTTTCTAATTTATTAGGTAATGGAATTTTTGTTAATGTATCTATGAAAATATAATTATCTCTATATTTTCCCTGAATTGGTGGTTGTAATATTAAATTTTCATTTGAACTATCAATTGAACCCGGATTTTTATGCCCCAATTGCCATAAAGAATTGGGAACATCAATATAATCAGCTTTTATTGTTGATTTAATTTTATCAATTTCATTATTTTTTTCTTCTTCTGTTCCATCAAACTTAAAATTCTTTCTCATTTTATGTTTATTTGAAATAGAATAAGGATAAATAATATATAATTTTCCTCTTTCTATTCCACTACTTGTTTTAATTCCCCACTGACTTTGTTTATTAAATAATTGAATACTATCTTTTGTTTTGATGTGAAATTTTTTTACAAACTTATCGCAAGTATCTCTATCCCAATATTTATTTTTATTTTCAAGCATAACAGAAAGAGCTATTCCATTTTTGGTTGTTATATTTGGAGCTTTCAATTCATTCATCTCACAAAATTCATTAAATTCATCTGGATATTTTAGAGGTAATTCAGTTATTTTATTAACATCAATCAATTCCATTTTTTTGATTTAATCTTAAATTTAAAGATTTTTAAGTCATTTTTTATATTTAAACTTTAATTGGGAATAGTTTATAATGAAGTTATTAATATTTGGTTCTAAAGGTTGGATTGGATCTATGTTTATTAATTATTTAAAATCCAATGATATCAACTTCATAGAAACAAATGCGAGGGCTGATAATGAAGCTTTTGTAAATGACATTATTTTATTACATTCTCCTTCTCATATTATTAGTTTTATTGGTAGAACTTATGGGGAAAATTGTAATACTATTGATTATTTAGAGCAAGATGGGAAATTGGTTGATAATGTTAGAGATAATTTATTTGCTCCAGTTGTCTTATCTATGTTAGCCCAAAAACATAACATTCATTATACTTATCTTGGAACTGGCTGCATTTTTAACAATGATACGAATGAAGAAAATCATTATATTTATGATGAAAATGACAATGCTGATTTTTATGGTTCATCTTATTCAATTGTTAAAGGTTTTACAGATCGATTAATAAAATTAAATACGAATGCTCTAAATTTGAGAATAAGGATGCCAATTGTTAATTATAATCATTCTAGAAATTTTATTACAAAGATTTTAAATTATAATAAAATCTGTTCAGTTCCTAACAGTATGACAGTATTAGATAGTTTTTTCCCAGCTATTTTAGATATGATCAAGAATAAAACAACGGGAACTTTTAATGTTGTCAATCCTGGGATCATATCACATAATGAAATTTTAGAAATGTATAAAGAAATTATTGATCCTTCATTTACCTGGGAAAATTTCACAATTGAAGAACAAAATAAAATCCTAAAATCAAAAAGATCAAATAATCATATGGATACAAATAAGATAATTGCATTATATCCAGATATTCCAGATATTAAAACAGCCATTCGAAATTGTTTGATCAATATGAAAGAAAAATAAAAGAAAAGATTATTTTTTAAATTTGGAAATTAAACCTAATGTAATTGTATAAAAAAACAATACACCAATATATATTATTGATGAATATATAAATGCTTGTGTATAATATATATTGCAATAAATTGATAATAAATATGAATATAAACTGTTAGTAATAATAATATTAGCAATCATATTAATATTTTTTTCTACATTGTTATCAAGTTTCATTTTTATAAGATTGTTATTGCGATAGCGATTTACTTTAACTGGCAATTTATTTATATGAGATGCTGTTGGCATTGGCATTATAAATGCAGAAGCAATATTTATAAATAATAGAAATTTTGATAATGAAATAAATGATACCATTTGATTTAATTCATATCATTATCTATTTTTTATATCCAAACATTATTCTGGAGTGTCGTCTTTAAGCTTTGATATTAAAAATAATGTAAGATTATATAATACAAATGAATATATAAATGATTGTGGATAATATATATTCCAACATTTTGACAATAAATATGAATATGTAGTCATACCAATAATATCAATACCGACCTTTACATTATTATCAAGTTTCATTTTTATATTATTATTGTTATAATGATAATGATTTACTTTAACTGGTAATTTATTTATATGAGATGCTGATGGTAATGGCATTATAAATGCAGAGGCAATATTTATAAATAACAAAAATTTTGATAATGAAATAAATGATACCATTTGATTTAATTTATATCATTTGTCTATTTTTATATCCAAAAAGACTTAAGGATATTTTGGGAGTGTCTTTAAATGAATTTGATAGGTGGAATAATAGGAATATTATAAATATCAGCCATTCCAGATATCAACAATTTTATATAATCATATTCATCATAGATAGATATTATAGGAAAATCAATAAACACTTTTTCAATAAAATAATAATTTTCAATAGATACCCAATCAATATAATTATTAAAATAATCTGGAATATTGTTTGTTAAATTATGTTTAATCATTCTAGTTCCTTTTGTTCTATCCAATTCATAATTAATATTTGATGAATAGGCATAAAAATAACCGTAATAATTATCATATGATGCGAAAGAATTATAATTATAATAAGGATGATTGTAATAATTTATATCATAAACATAATTTAATATTTCTTTAATATTATTTTTATTTAGATAAAAACGACAATTTGATGGATTTCCATAACACGAATTTGTATAATATGATTTACCAAATGAATAATGATTATTTATTGTAGGTTTATTATTCAAAGTTCTTGAAGGAATATTGCACATAAATTTATACGAATGTTTATTATAAATTTCATCAGGATTTGAATTATTTATAATTATTTTATTTTTAACAAGAAATTCTGTATATTTATAGTCAATATCGATAGTATTTCCATAATAGTCTTTACGGTCATATTTATATTTATAATATAAATAATATGTATCATTTTCATAATTTTCATAATATTTATCCAAATATCTATAATCATTAAGCTTATCTGAAAATTCATTTAAGCTTTGTTGAAAATATCTAGATTTATTATTGTATTCTTCTGTTAAATTTGGTTCAGTATAAGTATAATCAATTTCTAGATTGTTTTTAATGATTTCATAGATTGGGTTTTTAATTATATTTTCTTTATAATTTCTATAAATATAATGTGAATAATCATAATAATTATTATTTTCATCATAGTCAGAATATAAATGAGTTTTTATAATGTTATCCCTATTCTTATAATAGTCTTCATTTTTGTCTAAATAATTTAATGATACTTCTGATTTATCATAATCAATGTTGATCAAATTATTAAACAACTCTTCATTATTAATCCTAATAATTCTTTTCAAACAATTGAAATCATTTGAATATCCATTTGCTTCTAAATGGGATGATTTCAAATTGATAAGATTATCATAATTTGGAATATAAGATTTGATTAATTGCATTGCTTTCTTTTTCTTCATTTCTTTTTTCTCTTTTTCTTCTTCCTGAAGTTTAAGTTTTTCTTGTTTCATTTGAATATCTTTTTGTTCTTTCTTTTCTATTTCCTTGTTTTGCTTGAAATAATCAATAGACAATCTAATATTTTTAAGTTCATTCAATTCATCGTTTCTATTCTCTTTAATAGTTTCCTCTAAATTAGAAACCATGAAATCACTCATTGTTTCTGTGTAATTGTTTAAAGTATTGATAATTCTTCGTGAATTTGTGGATATGATCTTAACATCGTCTTTTGTATTAATATTCAACAACAATACAATCAAAATTGAAATTATAATAATTACATTCAAAATTATCTTAAGAACCTTTGATTTATTCATTTGACTTGTGAAATCGAATTGCGCGTAATTAAACATTGCTTTTGTATATTTAAATTTTCAAAATTCAAAAATCATTTTTTTAATATTTAAGGATATTTTGGGAGTGTCTTTAAATGAATTTAAAAAATATGATTATTGTTATAATGAAAAAACGGTTAAATGAAATATTTATATATTCAAGAAAATAAAGATTGGCATCACGAAAATAAATTTAAATATGGTTATACTGAAAATCCTAAAAATAGAATTATAAGCGAACAACATTCTTATAAATCTTCTTATGTTGCTTTATATGAATGTCAAGAAACTGATAAATATTTATATGATTATAAAGAATATGATAAAATTATTTCTTCTTTGCGTTTGAAATCTATAAATGATATTTTACAAGAAGAAATTGATTTTAATATAAATTTAAAATATTTCAAGGAAATTAAAGAATATCTTATTTATAATGATGGAGGAACAGAATTTATTTATTCTAATGAAGGAATTGAACTATTAGATAATATATTTTTAAACATCTTTAAAGAAATTGGATTGATTGTAAGAAAATTAACAAAACAAGAAATTGATATTATTAATAATGAAATTATTTTAACTACTACAGCAACTACAACACAAATAAAAGAAATAACAACTTCTAAAATAAAATTGAGAGATTATCAAATTAATATTATTAAACAAGGAATAGAAGAATTAGAAAAATATAATAAATTCTATTTAGAATTGGCAACCGGTGCTGGTAAATCAACTATTATTTATTACATCTTAAATAATATTATTATAAAGAACTATAAAAATGATGTTTATTTTACTATTATTATATTTACACCAAGAATAAATATCTGTTTGCAAAATATTTATAATAAATACATCAATATATTTAAAATACCAAAGACAAAATTGAATGTATATGATAATAAAAAAATAAGAAGAATTAGAAGTTTTGATAAGAATAGTTTTAATATTATTAGCTGTTGCCTACAATCCTATCAATTTATTTATGATAAAATTATTATGAACTTTGATATTAATAATATTATTATTTGGTTTGATGAAGCTCATTATTCTATTGAAAATTGGATTTCAAATATTCATAATTATAAATTATTCTATTTGAAAGATAATGAAAGAATTAAACATCGTCTATTTACATCTGCATCTCCAAATAAAGAAATTATAAAAAAGAACTCTGATATTTTCGGTAATTTATATTATCCAATATCAGTAAGACAATTAATTAAAGAAAGATGGCTAACTGAAATTAGACCCCATATTATGAATTTTGATGATATAAGCTATCCAGATGATATTGATATCTCTAATTTAAATAAGAATGATGAAAATAGTAATAAATATTATTATTATATAAATACTATTTTAAATACATTTCAAAAATTAGATAAGACAATAGGATTAAATTTTCACAATAGTTGTGTAAATGCTTCATTTGCTTTTAAATGTCATTATAATAAATTTATTAATAGTAAAACATATATTAAACCATATTTATTAATAAGTAATGAAGAAATTAAAATAAAAATTTTAGAACATTTAAATGATGATTATAAATATTTGATGGATTTCAATCATTTTCATAATGAAAATAAAAATGCAATTGCCTATATTGTTAATATGTATTCAATGGGATATGATAATTCTAAAATTGATTTTCTTTCTTTTGGAGATCCTAAATTATCTAATAAAGATATAATTCAATCAATTGGAAGAGGTATTCGCAGCGATGGTTTAGACATTGATGGAAAGAATAAAAATAAAATAAATGATGTTATTATTCCAATTTATGATAATAGTGATGATAATTATATTAGATTTAATAAGATTAAAGAAATCTTGCAATATTTGATTTATGATATTGAAATTGATATTAAAAATATTAAAATTTATAATTACAAAAAATCAAAAATAAGATTTAAATTAATTGAAGATACACAAATAGAAGAAAATAAGATAATTGCAAATATTGTTAAATGGGATATTGAACCAACATCCCAAAAATGGAACTTAAAGAATTTAACAACGCATTTATTAAATAATGATATTCATAATTATAATTCATATTTAGATTATGTAGATAAAAATAAAGAATTAAATTTGCCATTAGATTTATTCAAAAAATTTGAAAACTTTGATTTTAATACTACTTATAAATTAAGCCCATATTATAGCAAAAATGAATGTATAAAAATGATTGAAATTTATATTAATGACTTTGATGAAAATGAAGAAATAGATATGAATGATAATAATGAAATAATTGAATATTTAAATAAGATTGATCCAAAAATACCAAAATATTTATTATGGCAATATTACGGAGGATATAAAGAAGAGTATTTAATCTTTGTATAAAACATTCTTTAATAATTGTTCTGCATTCTTTTTATTTATCTCATTTTCTTTTTCCAATGTTTTGATTAAATCATTATTAAAATCAAGATATTCAACAATTTCTAATTGCTTTTCCATTGAAGGAATTGGAATTTTTATTTCTTTAAAATCATTCAATTGTAAATTTAATTGTGCTGTTCCTGTTGCACACATATATATTTTATTTTGATTATTTAATAAATAATAACCTAAATATTTATTTAATAATATTTCATTATTATTTGAAATTATTGTAAATCCACTATCATTTAGATAAAACTTATTATTAATCATTCTTACACATTTTGCAGATATAGCAAATCTTGAAATTATAATATTTAATCCTTCTCTATTATATTTATTTGTATAAAATGAAATATCACCACCTCCATAAACCGGATATTCTCCATTTTCACAATCTTTTTTAACAATTCTAGTTCCATTTTGAAATTCACAAACTTCGCCTAATGTTTTAATTTCAAGTTCTATATTAAAACTAATATTCAAACTTAAATAATATTTATTCAATTTCTTGATATCTTCAATTTTCTCAATATTTTTCTTAATAACATTATCATAAATGAAATCAAGATATTCAACCATTTCTAATTGCTTTTCCATCGAAGGAATAGGTATATTTATTTTCATTAAATTTTCAATTGATAATTTTGGTATCGCAGAACCTGAACTATTATTTTTTATTATTTCTTGACTAATATTTAATAAATATAATAAATATTTTTGCAATATTTGTGAATTATTAATTATAGTTATTTTAACTGCATTTTCTGTTAAAATTGCATTATTTAATTCATTTGGAATAATTCCAACTAATCCTATTGTTCCTGCGATTGTAACAAATATATCATTTACTGATATTGAATATTTATCTATTAAATCATGTGTTTCTTTTGATAAATATTTTATTTTATTTAAACTAACAGTATTATTATTCATATCAGTAATTCTAATATATGGATAATCCGTTTTAGTATCTAATAAACTATGATTTAAAGGTAATCTTTTTCCACTTCTATAATTGCAAATATCACTAAGGGTTTTTATTTCAATATCAGAATTATAATTATCTTTTTCTTCATCTTCTTTATTGTCAAATGTAAAATGAAATTTATCATTTAATTTTTTTTCACCTAAAATAACAGCTTCGCCATTATCTTTAATTTCTTGAAAAATTGTTTCATTATTATAATTATCATTGGTTTCATTGTTCTTGCATTTTTGAATAAATAATGCTTTTGTTTTAATTGTAGTATTTGTAAATAATCCTCCTGAAATATTAATAACTTTAAGCAATTTGCAATTATCTAAAATGTATTTTCTGATATTTATATTATTGTTTGATGTCATTAATTCGCCATCAGGTAATATAATACAAGCAATGCCATTTTCTTTTAATTGATAAATAACAAGTTGAATGAATAGAACAGTTCCAATATTTGAGACTATAGGATAAATATTTTTGAATTCAATTTCTGCATTTCCATTAAATCCTTCTCTAGTTGTTATTGCATTTTTATAATTATCAAATAATTTATTTAAACTTTTATAATTATTTTTAGTTCCAAATGGAGGATTAATAATTATAATATCAAATTTATCATCTTCATTATAAAATAATGAAGGACTTTCAATTAAAGAATTGCATCTTAAAATATTAGTATTATAACTATTAGTAGCCAATATTAAAGAAGCGCAGCCAAATTTTACTGTATCTCTTTCAATATCTGAACCATAAATTTTATTTGGATTAATCTTATCTTTACAATAATTATAAGTATAGCATAATAATCCAGCAGTACCCATACAACTATCCGATAAACTAAAATCGGACCCTTCTTTATTTAAAATAAGGTCTTTAAAACCGCATTCATTTAAAAGAGATTTAATAATAATTCTAGGTGTGAAAAATTGTCCAAGTTCTTTTGAATTTACTTTTCCTTGATATTTCAAGAAACTTTCATGAATATCTCCATTTTTCATAAAGAAATCATCAATAAATTCATCAGTTATTTTAAAATTTGAAATAATTCTAATTAGATGTTTAATATCGTATTCATTAGGAGTATTAAAATTTGCATCTTCTTGAATATAAATATTATTAAATATTTTAGCCATAAAATCATTAATAAAATTTGACCAAACATTTTTAATATCCATTTCTTTTTCAAGATTTTTAATATCATAAATAAATGATTTGTATTTTTCTATTTTTTCAGGTTTCAACAATCGACATTTCTTTTTAATATTATCATCATCAATAATACTCATCAAGCATTCATTATTTTTAGATAAAAGCATATTGAAAATACGAAGAATTAAAATTCTCATAATATCATTCTGAGCTTTAGAACCTACAATTCCTGAACTTTTATATAAATAATCATGAGATACTCTAACAATTAAATCAATATCTGTTGTTTCTGCAATAATGCTTTCTTCTTCGTCTTTATCTTTAATAAATCCCATTTTTCTCAAATTATTAATAATTGTTTTCTTTGACATTGGGCTTTTTGCCTTTGTTAAAAAATTAACTCCTTTTTCTTTGCAAAATTCAATTAATTCATCTTGAGTTTTATTTAATAAATCAGTCATCAATAATAAAGAATATTATATAAATATTAAATCATTTTTTAATAAATACCAAAAAAGACATTTAAAGAAACCCCCAAATTATCCTTAAATGACAAAAAATTAATTTTGCCATTTTTATCTTCCTTGCATTTACCTTGCTTACTTAACCTTCATTGCAGTTTTGATAATACTATACAATTTCTCATATAGAAAATTATCAATGCTGATTTTGGTCTTTTTGCGACTGGTATGCTCGGCAATAAACAGTTCAATAAATACATGACTATTATAATCAGCCGAATTTGATTGCACGAAATTCATGAAATATTCATTAAATGATTTTTCGAGATCAAACTCAGTTTCAGTGTAATAATCAGATATGAACCGCCAGATGAATTCGCTTTCGTCAAAATGATAGCTTGCAGTTGTCATTGATGTAAGAGACATAATAACAATAATAAAAATAAATAATCCTTTTTTTAGGTTTTATTAATATTTCAATACAAAAAAGATTTAAAGAGACTTCCAAATTATCTTTAAATAAAAAAATGAAATTTAGATTAATTGTTTCATTATAATGGGTAATTATTTTACGAAAAATAATAAATTCTTAAGAAATCAAATGAAAGATGAATATTATAAAAGAAAACATAATATGAGCACTATTGGTAATTATAAGCCATATCAATGTTTTATTGGTGAAGAATTGAAAATATCAAATACTATTTTAGGTTTGAATTCTTTATGCGATTGTAATATTCATATAAGCATCGGAAATAAACCAACAAGACTAATTTTAAGTTATGTCGATATTATAGAATTAAATAATTATAGGAAAGGACAGACATTTCATATATATAAAATCGAATATAAAAAGATATCAAATGTTGAAGAAATAACACAATATGACATTTATAATGCTATTCAAGATTATATTTACAAAAATAAACATTATCCCAAAAATGATAATATTATTGTAGCCACCTAAAAAAGAGATTTAATCTCTTTTTTGTTATTCCTAAAAATATATTTAAAAAGACCCCCAAATTATCTTTAAATAAAAAAATGAAATTTATCATTTTATAAATATTATAAACAATTCAAACAAATGGATATTGAAGATCTTCGAATGACAACTGGTCATAAACAAAAGCCAGCATTAACCGAAGAACAAATATTATTTTTAAAAGATATTTTAATTAAAAATGAATTTGATAATACTTTCAATTTAATTAAAGATATTCAGCGTATTCATAAATTTACTGTTTCTAAAATTGATTTAATTAAAATTTATAATTCTTTAGATGAACAATATAAAATTTATGATTTGAAGAAAAAAATAATTAAGAAAATTCAAAAATCCCAATCTGGAATTATAAGCATTACCGTTTTTACATCAGGAAGTCCTTGGAAATTTAATAAAGATGGTAAAAAAGAAACAGTAAATTTTAGTTGTGCTCATAATTGTAGCTTCTGCCCAACTGAACTAGGTTCTGCTGTTAATAATTACCAAATATTACCGAAAAGTTACTTAAGTATGGAACCTGGAATTTTAAGATCCCTTCAACACAACTTCTTAGCAATTAACCAGATGAATTCTAGATTATCAACTTTAGAAAAAATGGGACATACTATTGATAAATTGGAAGTATTAGTATTAGGTGGGACATGGTCCGCATATCCGAAAGAATATCAATATGAGTACATTACACATTTATATTATGCAGCTAATACTTATTATGATAAAAGAGAAACAATTTTAAGTCTTGAAGAAGAAATTGAATTGAATGAAAAAGCAAAAGTTCATATTATTGGATTAACTTTAGAAACTCGATCTGATAGTATCAATATTAATGAAATTAAGAATTTTAGAAGATATAATTGCACTCGTATTCAAATTGGAATTCAGCATACAGATAATGCAATTTTAAAAATGAATAATCGTGGTGAAAGCATTGAGAAAGTTAAGAAGGCAATTAAGATGTTAAAAAATAACGGATACAAAATTGATGGTCATTTGATGCTCAATTTATATGGATCTACAGTTGAAAAAGATAGGATTATGTTAAATGAAATTTTGACAGATCCAGATCTCCAAGTTGATCAATTAAAGATTTATCCGTGTGCTATTGTTCCATTTACAAAAATTAAAGAACTTTACGAAGCAGGAATTTATAAGCCTTATGAAGATTGTCATTTATATGATTTAATAAAAGAATTCAAAATGAAAATAACAAAACAATTCAGAATTAATAGAATTATTAGAGATATTCCAGGTAATTATATTATTGATGGATATTCTCAACAATTCACAAGTATTCGACAGAAACTTCAGGAAGATATGAAAATTAATAATTGGTCTTGTAAATGTATTCGATGCAGAGAAATTAAAGGAAATAAGATTGATGATGAAAATACTAGACTTGAAATTATGGAATATGAAGCAAGTGGAGGAATGGAATATTATATTTCTTTCGAAAACGGCGAATATCTCATTGGTTTCATTAGATTGAGATTGAATAGAAATAAGGAACTACCAATTCTGCCAATCTTAGAAGATGCAGCATTAATCAGAGAACTTCATGTATATTCAGCCTTATCAAATGTAGGAGAGAATGACGATCATTCACTGCAACATAAAGGATATGGTAGAAGACTTATAGAAAAAGCAGAAGAAATTGCAATTTCAAATGGATTTAAGAAGATTGCTATTATTTCAGGAACTGGAGTTCGCAATTATTATAGAAAATTTGGATATGAATTGAAAGAGACATATATGATTAAAGAACTTATTTCTACATCTTAGTTCTATCATAAATATGAAGATCATATAAATAACCTACAAAATTATGGGCTTCTATTTGATCAGACAATTTATTTCCATGAATATCAAAATCTGTTGTTATTTTATTTCTTGGATCAAGTATAGAGCCAATAGTTTCAATCTTTCCATTATCTAAATTAGTCATAATTGTATTTTTTTCATTAATATCATATTGAATATTTTCATAATCATTATTAATAGGATTAGCTATATCATTAAAAATACTATCAATTTTTACAGTATATTTACTATTATAATCTTCTAATTGTAATTTAACAGCTGAAGTTGTGTTTGTGCTTAAAAAATCCATAAAACTATCAATTTTATTAAAAGCTTTATATGATCCTGATTTATCTAGTTCAGCCTTAGCATTATTTCTATTTGTTATTGCAGTTTCTAATTTTGTATTTTCAGTTTGTAAATCATCTAAATTATTTACATCAAGATCATTTATTGTTTTTTGTATATTATCAATTTCTTTATTATAATTATCAAATTCTATTTTTTTATTTTTTAATTTCGTGGATGTTGATAAACCATTATCAACAATAATAGTTGATTTGATAAACATTTTTGGAAATGCAATAGGTATATTTTGATATAAAATATTTCTTGATTCAAACTTAATAGCAAAATTACGATTTTCATCTATAATAAGCATCGGACGATATTTATTATCATTATCTTTCCAAACGAAATGCCTATTATTTCCAGATTGATCTAATAACATTTCAATTTCATAATAAGGAGCTTTATCAAATTTGAAATCGTTTAAATTATTTGTTTTATCATAAAATTGATAATTGCTGCTATCATCATTATAATATAATGATGTTTTATATCTTATAGAAGTATTGAATTCATTGAAATCATTTATAACCATAATTGGATCTTTATGTTTTTTATTTAATAACGAAACACCATATATTCCTATTACACTAGATAATAAATTAAATGATGATACCGGATTATCATTAAATACTATTTTATTTTTTTCTTTCTTAAATAATTTAGGTAAATAAGTAATTTTTGGATTAGATATATATTCATTATCACCATAATAATATTTAGAGCCATTAATATCTATATTATATCTACCACTTTTTGGATCAGAATTTATAGGTATATTATAAGTATCTGGATATTTTAGATCTTCCCTTAAAGTTTGATCTAATTGATTGTAATCAGCTGATGGATATAAATTGCTATTAAAATAAAGAATAATAGGTTTAGGTTGTAATGCACAATAAGTTTTATCATTTTGAAATCTATCTAAATTATTAAAATTCATATGAATAATATTATCACATCTTCCAGATGTTATCGTTTCTCTATCAACTAAAAAATTTTCATATTGATTTTTCCCAGTTGTAATATAACTCAAAGAATTTATAAATGCATTATATTTATATTTTAAATTGCCTGGAATACGATCTCGAAGACTTTGCATCATATCCTTAACCTTTTTAAATGGATTTGGACCATGTAAATAATTATCAAAATCAGGATAAACCAATTTATTCATTTTCGCATTTATACGATTTTTAGCATCATTAAATTGAGGCGAATACATTGATGCAAGACCTAAACCAATAATTAATGCCAAAGCTACTATTATTAATATAACTCTCAATATAACACCATTTCCTGCAAATCCTAAAAAAGTAAATGCAGATCCCGCAACATTTGATACATAATTTCCTAATTGTTTTCCATTTTCAATAGTTGCACCAGCAATACCTGCATAAAAATTAGTCCATTTTAAATTATTTTTTCTATCATCAAATAATCTTTTATTTTCCAAATTCTCAAATTTTAATTCTTCTTCTCTAACATCATGTCTATTTTTATCGAGATTTTCTTTTTCTTTTTTTAATTTTTCTATTTTATCTGATAAATAATTTTCATCTCTTTGATATTCTTTTATTAAATCAGGAAGTTTATTTACTGTTGGATCTTTATTTGCTAAATCATATAATTTATCAGTTGGAATAAAACCACGCTTTTTAGCATCTTGATAATCAACTCCTCCTTTAATTTCTTTTATTACTACTGCTTTCTTTTTTCTCATATTTTTCTATTTAATATAAATAAATGAAATTATTAATAATAATTTTATGCTGTATTATTATAGCTTATGCTATATGTTATTATATATTTCCATCTGAAATATCTATATTACAAACTGAAATAGATAATTTTAAATTAAGTTCATTATTATTAAGACAACCAATAGTTATATCAGATCAATTACAAAATCCGAATGAAGTTATTGAAAGTTGGTTTAAATATAATTTTAAATATGAAGATCAATCTATTTCTAATGAAGATTGGGTCCAAAATAATCATAAATATCTATTCATAAATGCAACTGAAGACACTGAAATTATTATTTATAAAGCAGAGATAAAAAGAAGTAATCCAACACCAGAAGATAAGATTATAATAATAAAATTGAAAAAAAATCAAAGTTTAATATTACCATTCAAATGGAAATATTATGGGTCTAATATTAATAAATGGGCAATCGATGATTTAATTACTTTTTCTTTTGGACGCCTCGTTTAGCTGTTGGTTTCTTTGTTTGCACAACTTCACCATTCAAATCATTCAAATAGTCTTCTTCAATAAAAGCTTTATGATTATTCCATTCTGTCAGAAGTTCTTCAAGTTCATTTTGCCAGATTTTGATAATCGACATTTCTTTCAATTCATCAATCTTATTCTTAAGTTTTGCAACCTCTTTTTCAAGATTTTCTTTTTTCTCTAATGTCAATTGTGAAATCGGCATTTTTAGAAGATAATCATAGCTATCTTTATATTTATAATATTTGGCTTTTTCCATCTGTTCCTCAATTTCTTTCATTTTGATATTCATAATAATAATATTTCCAGCAATAATATCTGTAATAAATCTAATCTTAGCAGAAATAATATCATATTCTTCATTTAAGATAATCAATTGTTTTTCTTTTCTCTCATAATACTTATGAAGTCTTGTTTGTGTCCATTCCTTAATAATTTCAGTGGTTGTGTTATATTTCTTAATAGCACCTTTGACTGAAAATAGATGCATATTATTCAAACTCAAATTTTTAGGAGATGTTAGATTAAATTCATTCTTAACATCCAATTCATCTTTATTAACTCCATCATTCATTTTCAATATAAACTTGACATTCTTTGCAGTATAATGATTTTCAAATGATTTCATATATTTATTATTGTTAATAAGAAGTTGTTCTAAATATTCCTTATAATTTTCTGTCCAGCTTCCAACAGGAAGTTCTGAAATTTCAATTGTGCTATAATCAGTCCATTTATAAATACCATTGCTACTATAATTACCTTTATCATTTTTAATGATTTCACCTTTGAAACCTAGATAATATGGTGTCAATTCTTCCATTTCAATTTCATTGATCATAGCCAATGATTTATCAATATCATCAATATTAAGAATTTTACCAATCTTATCATTAATCTCATTCATAATATTCATATAAATATCAATAATATCATTCGGATTGAATTGTGGGATATTAGTTGAATAGCCTGTGCCAATTCCAATACCTCCATTCACTAAAATCATTGGAATAATAGGAATATAATATTCTGGTTCAATTGATAAGCCATCTTCATCAAGATAATTAAGAATAGAATTATCTTCATCTCTGAAAATAAGTTTTGTTAATTTTGATAATAAAGTGTGAATATATCTTGGAGATGATGAATCTTGACCACCGCTAATTCTTGTTCCAAATTGTCCATTTGGTTGAAGTAGATTGATATTATTAGTGCCAACGAAAATTTGAGCCATTCCAATAATAGCTTCTTGCAATGAATTTTCACCATGATGATATGCTGTATTCTCACTAACACTTCCAGCCAATTGTGCAACCTTAATTTCATTATTAGAAAGATTTCTTTTTAAACAAGTGAATAAGATTTTTCGGGTGCTTTCTTTAAGACCATCACAAATATGAGGGATAGCTCTTTCCAAATTTCTATTGCTAAAATGAATAAGATCTTTATTAATGAAAGTTTCATAAGAAATAGATGTTTGAGTATAATCTAAAACATCATATTTATCATAAGTAGATAACCATTTCTTTCTGTCATCTGCTCTTTTCTTATTAAAAGCAAGATCAATTGATTGATCAGATTCCTCAGTGCATACATATTTAACCTGTTTCATATCTTTAAAATATTCTTTGGCTTCTTTATCGGTAGAAGTTCCAAGTCCTTTATAATATTTAATCTTCCATGAAGATTTATTTCCTTCTACTGTTTCAATCCATTTTTCATAATCACTCATATTATAGAATGAAATTACCTCTTTACTTGAATTATTAATTGCTTTAATAATAGGTGTTAGCATAGATGTTAAGAAACCATCATATTTATATAAAGAATTCCACAAAGTTTGAAAGACATTGAATAATAGTCCTTTAATATGGCTTCCATCATGATCCTGATCAGTCATAATCATAATTTTTCCATATCGAAGAGCGTCAATGCCTTTTGAATAATCTTTGTTTTGTTCCAATCCTAGAATTTTCTTAAGATTGGCAATCTCAGCATTATCTGAAATCTTTTGTAAAGTAATATCTTTAACATTAATAATTTTTCCTTTTAGAGGATATACACCATAATTATCTCTTCCAACAACACTCAAACCAGAAATAGCCATCGTTTTTGCGGAATCTCCCTCCGTTAAAATAAGTGTGCAATTTTGGCTGTCTTTAGTTCCTGCAAGATTGGCATCGTCAAGTTTTGGAACAATAATTTTATTAACTTTCTTTCCATCAGTTTTTACGAGTTTTTTCTGATCAACAACTTCAGTTGCAGATAGTGCCATTTCGATAATACCAGATTTATATAGCTTCTCATAAAACTTTTCAGACAATTCACATTTCGAACCAAATTTTGTAATTAAAGTTGTCAAAGTTTCTTTTGTCTGACTGTCGAAAGTTGGATTTTCAATTGTAGATTTAACGAAAATGAATAAATTTTCTTTAATATGTTGTGGTTTAATAGTTTTCTTTTTCTTAGCCAATGTCATATCTGTCAATTTCTTAGTAATGGCATTTGTGATATATTCAACATGTCGTCCGCCTCTGATAGTATTAATACCATTGACAAATGAAATTTGTTCATAATTACCAGTTTTGCTAACAGCTACTGAAACTTCCCAACGATCACTGACTTTTTCATAAAATCGCGGCTGAATAGTTTTAGTATCTAGAAATAGATCACAATACTTTTCAAAATCTTTTACATTAATTTTTTTATCATTGAAATAGACATTAACAGAAGCATCAGTACAAGCTGAAACATCATAAACTCGTCTTTTAAATAGTTTATAAATATCATCTGTCATATTAGTCAATCCAAATTTCTCATAATCCGGTTTGAAAGTAATTTTAGTATAAGACTTTTTCGCACAACTTTTAATTTCAGGTTGTTCTTTTACTGTCAAATTTTCGCTAAAAACTTGTTTATAAATCTTCTTACGACTGCTATCAATAGTTTCAATTGTAAATAATTTTGAGAATATGTTTGTAAGTTTGATACCAAGACCATTAACACCTCCAACAATTCTAACTTCATCATCATTATAATTTGAAGATGTCAATAATTCGCCGAAAATCATTTCTGGGATCCATACATCATATTCAGTATGTTTGATAATTTCAATACCCATACCATCATTGAAGATTTCAATAATTCCAGTTTCCTTATCGATATTAATTTTAATATTTTTAAGAATATTGGATGGGTTTTCATCATTTCTTGTTCTTACTGAATGATCAATTGCATTTACGATTGCTTCATCAAAGATTTTAAATAAACCAGGAATATAAGTAATATTAGTTTTAGTAATTTTATCATCATCGTCAATAATATAAGTATCAATAGTAAATGGATCAATCGTTCCAATATACATTGAAGGACGACTATAAATATGACTTCTCAATTCGTGTTTCTTATATTTTTTATCGATTTCAGAAGAAGTCATAATAATTGCAGTAATATAATTATAATTAAAATTATTTATATCATTTTTTATTTTTTTGTTTTAATTTATTTATAGTTGTTTTAAAAATTGATTTGTTTTAGTTTTTAAAATACTTATATAACTATGAATAGTGTATCATATTTCATTAATCTAAACCGCTATTCGGCTATAAAAGCATATCAATATTTCTATCACAATTCAGATGACGAAGATAATTATGTCGGTGGCTATGTCTCGATAAATTCTCACATTGTCAAAAAATTGCGTGAAAATATTAAAGACATTGTTATCATGGATGTAAGTGATCAGGAAGGGATAGTAATGTTTCAATGTTCAAATCGCACTGGTTGGGTATCAGAAATGAGAGATAAGGAGGGAAGGCATATGTGGATTGTAAATATCTTTCCACTTATTCCGTCTTAAGAAAGATGAGGATAAAAAAGAATAGCAAAAACTTTAATTTTTGTTATTCATAATAGAAAAAATGATTTTATAATATTAATTTAATTATAATGAATAATTTAGGTCAATATTTCACAACTAATGTTGAATTAAAAAAAAAATATTTGAATTTATATTAAACAATCCTTCTCATATATTAGAACCTTCAATCGGAAGAGGTGATTTAATTGAATATATATTAGGAAAAATACCAAATATAATATTTGATATGTATGAAATAGATAAAGAAATAAAATTATTAGATATTATAAATAAAAATAACAAACTTATTTATTCAGTACCATATCAACATTATACAAATAGTATAGAAATGTTTTTTAGTCTTCTAAAATCTAAATTACAAAAGAAACAAGGACTATTATATGAAGACTTAAATAATAATATTAAAGATGTAATAAAAACCATACCAAAAGAGTATTATAATAAACTATTAAATGAAACATATAATATACAAACAGATTATATAAATAAAAATAAAGTAAGAAAATACAAAAATTATAAAGACTAAAATCTGACATTTTAAATGGTAAAATGTGTAATAATATAATTTAAATTAGTAGTCATAAAAAATAATATAATTATTAAATAATAATTTCATTTTTTATGTTTATTTGGTAATTTAAATAATATAATGAAATAATAATTAAAAATGTCTAATATTAAAATAATTGATTATTTTTTGTATAATGGCGAACCAATTGTTGAATTTAGATTAGAATATTTAGATGAAGTAGTTGATTATTTTGTTTTAATTGAAAGTAGATATACACATTCAGGAATTAAAAAACCATTTTTATATTCAGAGAAAAATAAGGAGCTTTTTCAAAAATATGAAAATAAACTCATGATAATAATTATTGATGAATTTCCAAATAGATATGATTATGAAAAACTAGAGAAAGTTCTTAATTTTGATAAAGACAAAATTGATTTATATGAAGAAGTTTGGATAAGAGAGAAATATAATAGAAATTATGCATATGACATAATCATAAATCATTTTAAAGATCCTTTTATTATTATGGTTTGTGATGTTGATGAAATACCGAATAGAAATAAAGTCAAACATTTACATTCAGGCTATGACATATTACATGATGGGCTAAAAATTCAAATGTCCTTATTATGTTATGGTTTTAGATGGAAATTTGATGATTATTCTTGGTATTGTCCTTTTGTAATTACAGATAAAAAATTAAGAGACAATAATTTCTCATTTGATTTGATGAGAATGAATGGATATGTAGAAAATGATAATGTTAGATATATAATAAATGGAGGTTGGCATATAACGTCATGTTTAACTCCAAATGATATTATCAGAAAATTGGAGTCGTTCTCTCATGTTGAATGCAATAAAGAAAGAATTAAAAATAGAAAATTTATATTGAAATGTATGTTGTCAGGAAGATTTTTTGAAAGTTCTAAAAATAAGATGGAAATATTGATACCAACTATTGAAAATGAATTACCAGAAAATTATAAAGATTTTCAGGTAAAAATGGATAATCTTATTTTCCTTGAAGATGATGATAATAATGATGATAATAATCATGAAAATGAGGTTGATGTTGAAAATTATTTTAGAAAATAATTATTATTATTTAAAGGATTATTTTTATAACTTAACTATGTCTTTAATACTTGATTATTTTATTTATAATGGTGATCCGATTATTGAATATCGATTGGAATATTTAAATGATTATGTCGATTATTTTATTATGGTAGAAGCTAAATACACTCATCAAGGAATTAAAAAACCATTTTTATATTCAGAGAAAAATAAAGAACTTTTTAAGAAATATGAGAAAAAACTTATAATAATAATCATTGAAGAATTTCCTGATAAAAACGATCCATTATTTATAAATATAAATAAAAATAGACCATTAATAAAAGAATATTCAGATGATAATTGGGCTAGAGAAACTTATCAAAGAAATTATGCACAAGATATAATTTTAGAAAGATTTGAAAATCAACCATTTATTATATTTGTTTGTGATGCAGATGAAATACCAAATAGAAATATTATAAAAGATTTAAAATATAATTATTCTGAATTACACGAAGGAATAAAATTATCAATGCTTATGATGATATATAATTTTAAATGGAAACAAACATTACATAATTGGCTACATCCTTTTGTAATTACTGATATTGGAACCAGAAATTTATCATATAGCTTTATAAGATTAAATCAGGAAGGAGGAGGCAAAAAAGGTAAATTAATTAATAATGCTGGATGGCATTTTTCATATTTCTTAACACCCAATCAAATAATAAGAAAACTTGAAGCATTTGCACATTCTGAATGTAATAAAGATGAATTTAAAGATAAAAAATATTTATTATCGTGTATGTTGGCTGGATATAATTGGTATAATAAAAATGAAAAATTTGATTATGCAAATGAAAATGAATTGCCAGAAAACTGGAAATCATTTCAAATAAAATTAGATAATCTAATATTTGAAGAAAATGTATTAATTTAATTGAATTTAAACAAAAACTGATTTTAATTTTAAAATAATTATTTGCGCAATTAAAGTCATGGATATTACTGCAAATTATATTTCAAACTACATCACAAGCCGTGTTGAGGAGAAACATCCATATTTTGATTTCGATGATGAATATGATGAATTTACATCAGATGAAGACATCAAAAACCGTCTCATTCAAATCTTAAAATCCAATTACTCTTTTTCTGAGGTAAATGAGGTTGATGTTGAGATTTATAAACCACCTGCTAATCATATTTGCATGATTGAAATAGTGCATAATGAGGTTGCTTATCATTTCACAATTGAAATTTACATTTGCAGCAGGGGATACAAGTATTTGAATGTTCAGATTTGAATGACAAAAAAAGAAAAAGACTGAAAGCTGTTGTTTTTGGTCTTTTTTTTAAATAGAATAAATTTGATTTATTTTTATAAATTTTTAATAAATATTGAAATGTAATTACATTCATATTCATTGTTGAAATGGATCTTATTCTTTGCTGTATTTCAGATTATATCAAAGACCCTAAGAAGATTATGGAATATCCATATTTCTCTCTTCCGGAAGATTGCGAAAAGATTTATCACAGTAAGAAAAAGATAAGGTCATATATTCGATGTATGTTTAGGAAAAATAGATATATCTCAGATTTTAGAGTTGTTGATAATAATGATATGAAGACCAACTATAATCATATTGGAACATATCAAATCACCGCAAAAACTGGGAAAACTATTTTCATTACGATTGAATTAGTTGATGCAAAAATTAGTTGCAATCATTGGCATATTTTCTTAAATTGATTTTTAAGAAAAAGAAAAAAGACTGAAAGTTGTTGTTTTTGGTCTTTAAATTAAAGATACAATTTCTTTAACAATTTCTTCAATTGTTTTATTTTCAATGTCAATTAAAATGACATTTTTATTTGTTTCTAATAATTGTAAATAGGCTTTTTCATGTAAATCATGAATAGATATTAAATAATCCTCATCAATATTCATTTCATTATCTCTTGACCTTAATTTAATTCTTTCTAAACATTTTTTAGGAGATGACCGAAGATATATATAAAAATTTGATTTCCAGATTTTATCGGTCTTTTGATACATTTCATTAATAACATTATATTCATCTTCATTAATATGATTATTGATAAAATCATTTTTATTGAATGTATTTCTTATAAAATATGGGCTTCTTTCCATGAAAATGATTGAATTCGTTTCTTTGTCTTGTATCCAAGCACGGTCAAGCCAGACTTTAATTTGCATATTGAAATATCCGGTTTTGTTTAGATAAACATTATCTAAAAAAGGTTTCCATTTATCTATCGGTTCAAGATCAATTTGAATATTTTTGTGTTTGTGCAGATAATTTAAAATGGTTGTTTTTCCACAACCTATATTTCCATCAATTGTATAAATCACCATTATTTATTTAAATATGTCAAACTTTTTATTTAACTTTATCATTTTTTTAATTATATCAGTTGTAATTGGCTTACTTGCCATATGAAGATAATTAAATAGACAATCTATATTTTCGACGATAATATCAATTAATAATTTAATACAATCTGAGCTAATTTTTAAATTATAATATTTGCATATATTTTTAACGGCAGCTATAAATTCATTTGTGTCAGCTTTAGTTAATTTATAACTTTTTCGGCTATTTCCACCACCACCAATTTGAGCACGAGCTATTCCTGAAGTAAAATCAATACCTAAGACATCATTAGTAATATTATTTTCACTATAAGCAGGATTTATAGCACCAAAATAATCGGAGGGAAGAGAAGTGCCACCTTTCTTCATTTGAGGAGTATTACATTTATCATTAATATAATCTCTGACCATTAAAACAGCTGTTTTTTGGATAGTATTAGAATTATTAATTAGAGAGATTATGGAAGCTACGGAAATCACATTGAAAATTAGAACTTCGATATTTTTTGATAATGATTTATAAACTGTAGTATTTGATCCCGGATTAATCTTTAAATTATAAAATTTAATTATTGAATGTATCGTATTTAAAAATTGATTATTCATTATCTTTTCTATAAAATAAGAAGATAAAAAGATTATGAATATTGATTTTAATGATATTTGGATACCTTCTAAAATTAGAAATGGTCGTGTCGATATTCTTAAAAAAATCAAAGGAGGAACAAAAATAATTAAACAATCAATTTTAAATGAAAATAATTCAAGTTCTGTATCTAGAAATTTAGAAAATACATCATTATCAACATCTTTTTTTTCAAAAGAAAATATTGATGAAATTCAATGTGCTATTATAAATGAAGTTTATAGAAAAACAAACGCTAAATATCAAATTGCTAAGCAAAGTGAAAATGAACTTATAATAATTATGAGATCTTATTATTTACAATATGGTAAAAATTTACCAAATAATATTCCTTCTCAAGTTTCTGCATTAAATAATATGGTTGTTAATTGGTCATCGGATGAAATTATAACAAACATTGATCAATATATGAAATATAAAGAAACTGTTAGTACATTACCTATGCCATTAGAAAGATCTCAATTATCATCGCAAAAAGGAACAAAAACTCTTGAAATAAAATCATTTGTATAAATAGAATTAAAGAATGCCAAATTTACGAAATATAGAATTAAAACCAAAATATACTATTCAAGAAAATAGTTATAATGATATTAATTTTGAAAAGCGCAGTAATATGTTTAAGGGAACTATAATTATATGTGTTGTCTATGGAATTTTTGCATTTTTATTAATGGCATCAACCGCTTTTTCACCAAGTGCAAGAGTAATATTATTTGATAATTTCCTTCCATTTACATTAGTTTTTATAATAGGAACAATATTAATAATATGTTTGATGTTATATTATATATTTTCATATATTCCAGTGAATATAACATATCGTTTAGATGGTATAACTTGCCCTGATTATTGGGATGTTGAATTATTAGATGATAATTATATTAAAAATTCATTTGATCCACAATATCCATCATCTTATTTCAAATATAAATGCGTAATGAATAAAGATATATTTGATACAAAAACAATGTTTATAGATAGTTCTAATTTACTTGATAATAATAACTCAAATGCATATAAACACACAAATATATTAGCAGGTCTTAGATCATCACCATCATCATATGATGGTTTAGCAGGAACTTATAATTTAGATGCAAATTCAAATATATTATATGAAAAAGATATTAAAAATTATAAAAAATATGCAAAACTTTATAAAGATGTCAATTTATATTCAAATACTGATATTAAAAGTTTTATAAATTCAAAAAGTGATACATTATCAAGTAATATATTAAAGAATTTAAAAAATGTTGCATTAGTGCAAAACAATTATAAAATATTAGATCCAAAATATAATCCTAATAATATTACCGATATGATATCTTCTAATAATATGTGGAATTCATCTACATCATCTGTATCTCCTATTACTTGGAATTATTCAATTAATACAACTAGTTCAGTTGGTATTGGAACAGCAAATACTACATTAACAGTTCCTGGAACAAATCAAAATATAAGTGCTGTAATATTAGATTGGAAAGATTTAACAGCAGAAAAAGCATTTTATAGTGGTTATGATCTTTCATTAAACAGTAATGATGAATCAAATTCTGTTAAAAAAGGATTAAATATATATTATAATCCTAGCACAGCAGTCGTTAATAGTTATTTAAATTTTCTTGGTAAAGTAGAAATAACATCAAATCCATCAAATAATCCAACAATTTCTATGAAATTTATTCCAAATGTTAAAGGTGTATTTACAAGTGATGAAAATACAATTAGTGAGAAAGATTATATTTTAAATTCTGATAATATTATAATATCAAAAGATACTCCAGTTGATCCAGATAAACTTAATATAAATGGAAGTGGTTCAGGAAGCAATTATATAAAATTACCAAAAACAGAAGTAGGTTCTATGATAAATATTATAAATAAACCGATCATTCAATTATATGATAAAACAAACACAAGACCACAAACAATTTCTAAAAGTGTATTTGAAAGTTCTACTACTCCAATACCTTTAAATTGTGATGAATTATATCCATCATTCTTAGAATCAATGGATGATGATAATAATAATCTTCGTTGTGCTTATTCAAAAGTATGTAATTTTCCATGGAGTGATTTAAGATGTCCTTTACAAAATAAGCAGCTAAAACATAGTTATTATACTCCTTAATTAAATGTATATAAACAAATATAATTAATGTTAAAAATAATGATAAGAGGTGATTTATTGATTTATACTAATAATGGAATAAAAAGAATAGACAAGGTAACAAAAGCAGATTATGTTTATACTAATAATAAAGATTATGTAGAAATAGATGAAATAACTAGAATAAATGTAAAAAATTATTATTTATATAAAATAAAAACTTTTTATAATATTGATAATTATTATTTAGGAGGAACTAATAAAATTTATTGTATTCAAAATATACCATATGATATTAAAATAAAAGATTGTCCCGCTTTTATTGAGAATAATACTAGAAATTGTTCTCCGATTTTTAGTAATGTTAGTGATCTAACCGAATTTGATTATATCGGATTTCCTTATAATAATAATGACAATAATGACAATAATGACAATAATGACAATAATGACAATAATGACAATAATGATCAATATAGATTTCAAGGATTAGTATTGGTGAAACAAACAACATTTAATTTAAACAATAATTTAAATAAGGGAACAATTGATTTTTTAAAATCATATTTAGATAATAATAATATTAAATATGAATTATTCAATAATAATATTACAACCACTATTAAATTTAATTTGGAAGATATAAAATTATTGACAATGACCGAAATTAATAATTTAAATTATCAGCAGATTAAGATGATTATTGAGGGGTTTGAAGAATTAAACACAACAATTAGCACAACTGAAAAATATCTTTTCTTTCAATTGAAAAATATTTATTTTAAAGTTGGAATATTACTTTCAGCAAATTATATGAATAATAATTATGTAATTAAAATACCACCTCAAACAGAAACAAATTATTTCATATATAATAATTATATATGGTTTAAGATAAAAAAAATAGTAAAAACTCAGGTGAATTATAATGGACCTCTATTATCACTCAAATTAAAAAATAATGATAAATTTTTGAGTGAAATTGGATTTATTTCATAATGCCCTTAATAGCAGGATAAGAAACATAATCATTCAATTTAAAATCTTCGATTTTTAGGGTTTCAATCCATTTTATTTTTTCTTCAATTGATGCATTCATATCAATTTCTTTAATAATTTCAATAGTTGGAAAATCATATGGTTTTCTTTCAAGTTGAGTATCAATTTGTGTTAAGTGTTCTTCATAAATATGAGCATCACAAATAGAAATTGCAATCTCTTTAACCTTAAAGCCGCTTACTTTAGCAATGATATAAGTCAAAAGAGCAGTAGATGCAATATTAAATGGAAGTCCTAAAAATAGATCACTTGAACGCATATACATCATACAACTAATTTCATTATCATTAACTTTAAAGAAATTATAGAGAATATGGCAAGGTGGGAGAGCTTGTTGTGATAATTGGCAAGGGTTCCAAGCATTTAATAATATACGCCGACTATTATTATTTTGCAATTCTTCTAAAACATATTTTAATTGATCTATTTCACCATTAAATGAACGCCATTGAAAACCATAAATTGGACCTAAATACCCTTCTTCATAATCATAAAAACCATTTTTATCTAAATATTCTCGTGATGAATTTTCTTTCCAGATATTCACACCTTTTTTTTCAAGTTCCTTTGAATTGCAAGAACCTCTCAAAAACCATAAAAGCTCTTCAATAATTCCTCTATAAAACATTTTTTTAGTGGTAATTAGAGGGAAAACATTATTTGAAATATCAAATTTGATTATATGACCAAAATAGGAATATGTAATACCATTTCTATTTTCTTTTTTTATTCCTGTTTCCTTGACAATTTTTAATAATTGAAGATATTCATTTTCATTCAACATTTTTATAATTATTAATATAAATAATATTTAAATGTTGTTAGAATTTACGATGTTTTCAACTTGGATATTTATATGGTTTTTATTTTATTATTTCAAAATGATACCATTCAATCCATTCTTATTTCTCATAATTGCTTTTATAGTTGGTGTTCCATTAGGATTACATTATTTCATAAAAGAAAAAATTAATATTGATATTATTTATAAATATGTGATTATTAATTTCATGGGGGAAAATAGTTCCGGCTATTTTAATTTTTAATCATCCAATTATAATTTATGATATTCTTTTTGGCATTGGATTAATGGCAGTATTTTTAATATTTATGGCTGTTAATAAATTGTCAATATTAGATGAATATTATTATTATTTTGATAGTATGATTGGAAGAAATAATAAAATCTATTTTACGAATATTATATATGGTTATATAAATAAAAAATGAAATTATATTAATATAAAACTTTAAAAGGAAATGCAAACGGGGATAATATCATTTGGAGATCGTGTAGCTTGGAATATCAAATGCAACAAAGATGAAATATTGGATGAATTATCAACTTTATATAATGTTAGGATTATTCAAAAACATTATTTTAATATTGATGATAATAATATCAAATATTTAGCCAAAATACCACATTTAATTTCTCTGCGATCAAATGGAAATAGATATTATATTTATTTTACTTTGTATAATAATGTTGAAATCATTTATTATATTGATATGAAAATTCATACTGGATATGAAAAACCTAGAATAATATTAGGGCGAGGTTTATTTGACAAATCTTTATTTAAAAATACATTATTGGATGGTGAAATGGTAAAAACAAATGATAATAAATGGATATTTATTATTAATGATATTATAGCATATGAAGGAAATAAATTAGATGATGTCATATTGCCTGATAGATTGAAAATTATTTATAAAATCTTAGAAACAAAATATACACCTGATGAAATTATTGATGTTTGCACATATAAAGTAAAAAATTATTATCATTTATCTAAGAAATCTATTGATGAATTATTGCAATTTTCAAAAGAATTGAATTATACTTCTAGAGGCTTATATTTTTCATCATTTTATCTAAAACACAAACCCAAATTGCTAAATTTTAATAATGATATTATTGTTTCAGTTCATAAGAAAATTAAAGATAATGCTGTATTTAAAGAACTTCAATCAAAAACAGAAACTTCTTCATCATCATTGCCATCATCATCATTAGCATTACCATCATCATCATTATTATTACCATTATCATCATCATCTTCGTCTAATTTAGAATTATGGGTATCAAAGACAGATGAACCAGATATTTATAATATTTATGATAATCATAATATTCTGACTTCGAATAAATTAGGGATTGCATTTATAGCATCTATGCAAGATAGCAATAAAATGCGGAATATATTCAAAGATAAAAGCACAACACTTACAATAAAATTTAGATGTAATTATAATGAAAAATTTAAAAAATATCAGCCAATAGAGCAAATCGTGTAAAAAATGATTATATTTTTATAATAATTTAAATAAATATTAGAAAGATGAGTAATTATTATGCAGTTGCTGCAGGTCATAAGATTGGGATATATGAAAATTGGGAAGAATGCAATAAAAACATTGAGGATTTTAAAAATCCTATTTATAAGAAGTTTGATAATATTGAAGATGCAAAAAAATTCATAGAAGAATATACAGATACCATTTATGTTTATACAGATGGTGCTTGTTATAAAAATGGTGAAAAAAATGCAACTGCCGGAATTGGAATTTACTTTTCTAAAGATAATGAAAATAATGTTTCTGAAAAATTGGAAGGAGAATATTTAACAAATAATATAGCAGAATTAACAGCAGTTATTAAAGCTATAAATATTATAAAAAAGATGGAATTTAAAAATAAAGTCATTGTCACTGATTCTGAATATGTTATTAAATGCGCTACTACTTATGGTGAGAAATTGGCAAAAAATGAATGGAAATCTTTGACAAAAGATAAAGAAATACCTAATTTAAATTTGGTGAAAAAAATTTATGAATTGACGAATAAATATAATATTAAATATAAGCATGTAAAAGCTCATACTGGAAATAAAGATCGTCATTCTATTTCAAATTATTATGCTGATAAATTGGCAAATGATAGTATTGGTATTTCTGGTTCTAGTTCTAGCGAAGGCGAAAGAAGTAAAAAGGCAAATGATAACAATAAGATTTATTTGAATGTTTCATATGCTGAAAAAGATAAAGCTAAAGCAGATGGAGCTAGATGGGATCCGGGTGCTAAAAAATGGTATGTGTGTTCAGATCATAAAAATAAGGATAAATTGATATCTACTTATAAATAGAAATGAATATTATTCCAGAAATCATAAATAATACCATACCCCAAAGGGTATCAATTATTGCATCATAATAACCATAATTTTTATAATAGCTGCATGAAGTGAAACTATAGGTTCCATAAATAGCAAATCCAAATAATAAGCCATATAAAATTGTTGTTAAATAATTTTTCTTTTTTATTTCGATTGAAATAAATTTTAGATATAAATATAATGCAATCGCTAAGCTAATATATGCAATAATTATGGAAGGAATTTTTGGAACAAATGGTTCTTTTTGTATTTTTTTGCATAAAGTAGTATAATAATTATAGTTAAATGTTATCCAAGAAAAATCAACAATAGTAAAAATAATATAAGTTATAATGAAAGAAATAATAAAATTCATTTATTATTTATAGATATTAAAAAAAATGCAAGGAGGAAGGAATATAAGTGAAGGATATATTGGTTTAACATTAGATGTTTATAATAAAGATGATAATATTGATTTATATAATTTGATAAAAAAAGATAAGCCAAATGAAATTATTTTATATGGAATTGATAAAAAATATTTACTCACAGATAAATTAGATTTTATATTAAAAGAGATTAAAGGAAAATCTGATTTTATTGTAAAGAAAATTAAAAAAGGCGATTTGATAATGGGATTAGCATCTAAAAATTTTAATAATGAATTTAATTCAGTAAAAGATATTTATAGTTTTATGGGAAATAAAATTAAAAAATATACTACAATAAAACCATTATTTAAATATGATAATGTTGATATATATGCATTATCATATGATAAAAAATATTATTTATTTCAAGAAAAATGCATGAATACAATTGATAATATTAAATTTACTCAAAAAGAATTTGATAAAATGGTGAATAATATTAATGAAGAAATATTATTATTACAAAAACATAAATTTTTGCACAATGATATTAAGCCTGATAATATCATTTTATGTAAAGGTAAATATAAATTGATAGATTGGGACAGAGCATATTATTATAAAAAATTATTTAAAACATTATACATGAGAGGTTATTTTTTATTTAATCATCCATATAAATTTTATAAAAAAGGAATTCCATTATTTATTTATAATTTCTGTGTTTATGTATTTAAATATTTGGATAATAAAAAAATGAGTTGGATATTCAATTTAGATATTTATAAAAAAATAGAAGAAAAAATTTATAATAGTGTTAATTATCTTATTCATAATAAGAAAGCAAATAATAATTTAAGTAAATTTTATGATAATTATTCTTTTGCACTTGTTATTATTTATCTATCTGAAAAAAATAACTTAAAAATGCCTACAGCTTTTGTAAATAAATTATTGAAGCCGTTTCATATTTCAATTTAAAAATGATATAAGAATTTATTTTATATATAAGATAGGAACAAAACAACCGATCCTATAATGACAACTTATTCGATGTATCAAGAAAAACTGCGAAAGCAGCGAGAAAATCCTGAGACATCAAGAGCTGGTCTTAAATGGGAAGCAGACGAGGATAATGCACTTCTAAATAGAATTGATGAAGATGTTAGTATTGATGAAATTGCTAAACAACTTCAAAGAACACCAGGAAGCATTAAAACTCGTCTAATTGTAAAAGCTCTACTTCTAATTGATGAGGATCATTCAATTACTCTAGAACAAGCAGCAGAAAAATATAAAATTACAACACAAGATATTCAAACTTATCAAGCAAATAAAAAGAAAAGACAGATGAGCAATTCGCTCAGAAATAATCCAGTAAATCTCAATATGATTTATTCCCTTCTACTAGAAATCAATAGTAAGCTAGCATGAAAATAAAAGTTATTTCTTATTTTTATACGAATAATAATATAAATTTATTATTATTCCAATTATTAATAATAATATAAAAAATACAGAAATAGAAAACCAAGCAATGATTGTATAATAAACAAGATCTTGATATCTAATTAATTCGCAATCACAATTTGTATTTTTCAATTTTTTAATATAAATCAAGGTTTTAAATAAAATGAAAAGGTGAATGAAATTGATAATAAAATTTATTATTAATAATGGTAAAGGAAGATTAATAAAGAAATTGAAATGGCTATTAATTTTAATTGTTTTATGATAATTTGTAAAATGGGAATAAAAATATAATGCATTAATTATCATCCAAATTATCATAAAAATAAACCATTCTTTCAAATATTGTTTTTCCTTTTTAATTTTAGAATTGCAAGAACAATTATCAATTTTAATTAAATAAACTATGATAATTATTGATAAAATAATATTAATTCCAGTGCCTGTTAGTTGTTGCATTTGTCTATTTAATTGATTTATTTTTATTTGATTTAGCTAATAATTTTTTTGATGATGAAGATGAAAATGCAATTGCTAAATATATACCTGCAATAATCATAATTATAATATAAAAAGCCAAAATAGAAAATACAAAGATTAAATAATAATAGATAGTATTTAATTCTTTTAAGGTTCCACAATTACAGTTAATTTCTCTTAGTTTTTTAAGATAAATAAATAGACGAATAATCATAACAATATTAATAAAACCAAATATTGAATTTAAAATTGTAATAGGTGTTGAAATTACACCACCATTACTTATTAAAATTAAATTATAGATTATTAACCAAATTATCATAAATATAAACCATTCATATAAATATTTTTTTTCTGAAAGATTGGAAGAACATTTGCAACTATTCATTTTATTGAGCCAATGAATAATAAAAACATGAATAATTACAATAATTATTAATGAAACAATTTGAAAAATTGTTAATGTATTCATTTATATTAATCTATAATTATGATAGAAATAATTAAAATTATTCAATTTTGAACATAAACATAAGAATTATTCCTAATATTATAAATATTAATATAGCAAATACTAATAATAGATAATAATAGATAATATTTTGTTCTGGTGATAATCCGCAATCACATTTTATTTCTCTCAATTTACGAATATACATAAATAAACGCACAATCATTATTAAAGTTCCAATTCCAATAAACACACTTAAAATGTTTATGAATGTTGGGAATTCATTAATATCTGCTTCATATGCTATAAATAAAATTAAATAAAATATTTTCCATATTATTAAGAATACCCACCATTCTCTCAAAAACATTCCTTCAGGAATATTGGAACATTTGCATGTTGCAATTTTATTAATCCAATCTAATATAAATAATGATATCAAAATTGAAACAATTGAAATAATTATACTAAACCCAGTTGCAGATGAATATTTTTCAACTAGAGGGGGTTTTAATGATTTTCGTAAAGAACTAGACATTATTATCTAATAATGTTAAAAGAAAAAAAATATATAAGAATAATAATCAACTGTCTTTATATTGATTTTTAAATTAAAAGCTTTATTTAAAGAATTAATAGAATTATTAAACTATAATAATATAGCATTCTCAGATGTAACAGAAAATGAATTAAATAAATATATTAAATTCTTAAACGATGTAAGAAATATAAAAAAAGGAGGAAAAGCAATTATAAGAAATCATAAATTAAAATACCTACTCAAGAAAATATATAAGGATATCAAAATTTTATCCTTAAATTAATTTTGATGTATATTTTCTAGTAGATGTATATTTCCGTAATGTAAATATGAGATTATTAGGGCTATGAAAAAAGCCATAATCATCATAACAATTATAATATAAATAAGAATAATCAAATCTTTCAGAAGCATGTTTGAACATTTGCAATCTTTTTCATCAAGTATTTTTATATATTGATAGGTCATATAAATATTAATCAATCCTAATAAATTTCCTATTACAACTAAATATAATTCTGAAATTGAAAAGAACTTGAAGAATAATAAGATATCAAGAAAAAATATAACATACCAATAGAAATGAATTAATTTTTCTAAAATATTTTTTGAACATTGGCAATTATTATAATAAAGTAGAAATATCCATAATAAATAGATACTTCCAACAATAAAATTAAAAGCTAAATAAGTATTCGTAATATATTTTTTTAGCATTTTATTTTACAATAGATAATTTATCTTCAAGAGTTATTATTTTTTCTCTCAATTCTTTTATGCATTCTACTAACAATCCGCACATATTTCCATAAGAAATATTATAATGATTATTTTCAAATGCAATGACTTCAGGAAGAATTTGCATAACTTCTTGAGCAATTAAACCAGTTTCTGCATTTGAGGTGTCAGTTCTTATGTAAGTGTAGCCATTAATTTTATCAATCTTTTCAAGAGGATTTTCTATTTTTTTTATATTTGTTTTTAGATTACTATCTGAAATCGAAAGAATTGTTCCTCCTAAATAAATATTCTGCTTAGCTGTAATATTAGATGAAAATGATGTTGATAATTCAATCATCATTCCTATTCCAGTTATATCAGCATTTATTGTTCCTATTCCAATTCTAAGTTTATTATTTGTATCTTTATAAGTATTTATAATAGGTTGTTCAGATGTATCATATAAATTTAAATCTGCATAAGTATTTATACTACTTTTATAAGCTGTATTTGTACCCATACTAGAAATATAATTATAATAACCTGGATCATCTCTTATTTTACTATCTCCCATAAAAATTTTAATATTACTATCAGTGTCTTTGAATATAGAAATACTATTATCAAATAAATTGATATTATTATTATTAAAATTGTTTTCAATAATTTTAGAATTATTTTTATTTGTAATTTCAAAATTATTATTATTGTTAATAGAAATATTATAAATATTGCTTATATTTTTTAATGAGAAATATGGATATGAATTTGCACAAGTGCTATTTATAATTATATTTGGATTGACATTTATATTATTATTAAGAATAGAAATTGCATTACTTGCATAAATACTTATTGCATAATCTCCAATTTGATTATTATTATTAAAGATAATTGGTGCATTTGTTATAATTTTTCCATTGGCATTTCCATTAATTGTAAGATTGCTATTAATTATACAATTATTATTTAAAGAAAATTGGGAAATATTAGAAATACAATTATGATTACTTGAATTTATATTAGATGCCGTTAAACTATTGATTGTTGTTAAAAGACAATTGCAAAATGAAATTGTTTTTAATGGAAAATTATCAATTGATTTACAATTAATGTTATAAATGAGTGCATTTGATGTATAAATATTATAATTATCTAAATATTCATTTCCTATTCCTAAATTTCCTAATGGAGATAATGAAAGAGCTGTTTTATTATTATTAAAACAATTAATAAAATTCGTATATTTAGGATAATATATTCCATTATAATTATAATTATAATTATATTTATAAATATTTAATTCTAATGAATAAACAATGCCTCCCGCTGAAGTAATTGTTTTCACAATCTTATTAAAATTTGCTGATTGATAATTAGGTGGAGTTATTAAAGAATATGGATATAGAAAAATCATATATGTATTTGGAGGTGGAGTTATACTCAAAGAAGAATGATCAAAAATTTTGAATGTATTGATACCAGGATAAGTAATATTAATTCCTGATAAATTTGAGGTTGTATATAGATCAGTATTATTATATAATGCATCTGCTGTAATTAAATTTCCAATAAGAATATTATTATTAATAAAATTATTAGTAATGATGACATTAATAATAGAACCTGAAAAATATAAATTAAAAATAAAATTTGTATAATTATCATTATTTATAAATGGAATGCTTATAAGATTGCTATTATAGCTATAAAGAGATGTATTGATATTCAAAGAAATAAGATTTGTATTGTTGCTATCATTATTAGAATTTTTATTTATAGTTAATTGATTTGGGCTGATGGGATAAATAGAACCAATATTAATAAAACCATTTGAATTTAAAGCAAAACAACAATTATTATCATTTAAATTTTTATATTGAATAATATTGGATGAAATTGGATTTATATCAAATTTTAAGGGTATATCTGGATTATAATTAGAACCTATTGATATATAACCTAAATTATTGACAGTATGAATTAAAGTAGGAATTGATGGTGCTGTAGATGTTGATAATTTTGCTGTTCTGAATTCGACAATATTCGAACCTCCAATTCTTACATTTGAAGTAAAATCAACATATTTAATAATATTTATATTAGGTTTTAGAAAATATCGATCAACTTCATTAATATTATTATCAATCATATATTCAGTCCATAAAGTAGCATTTGAAGGTGTATAAGTTGCAACATTGGGAGTTCCTGGGAAATAATCAGTCAAATTTTGAAAAATAATATTATTATCAATATTTATATTTTGAATAATATTGGCTGATAATAATCTCAAACTTTCAGCAAATGCCATGTTTTTAATAACTACGGGTTTAAGATTGGGACTATCAATAAAATTAGTATAAATCGTTGAATTTGGATCAACATATATATTTGATGTAAATAAATTCGAAGATTTGATATTAATAACATCTTTCTGAACTTTCATTATAGAAGTTGTATCATCAAATTTAATTTCAAATGAATTATTTATATTACTATTAAAATTTAAGCTGATATTATTTCTAAAATTTGTAATATTATTACTAGTATAAAAATAATTATCGACATTTAAATTACAATGATGATAAGCAATCTTATAAAAATCGATCCTATTATTATCAACCGTCAAAATTTTATCAGTTGATTTATAAATAGAAATCTTATCATTGATATATCCAAATTCATAATTATTTCTAAAAGTAATTGTGGCATTACTGAATGTATCTATATCAGTATTTAAATAAATAAGATTAGATGATAATTTACTATTAATGTTAGTATAATTATTTGTTTCTTGCATTGTTTGATATGTTTTAATATGCTGTTTTACTCCAATTACAACAGCCATAATATTATTAATAATAAATAAAATCTAATTATTATATATAATTTATTTAAGGCGATTGCTAAATTATCTTTATATAATTCAATGGAAAGTGTGGATATTATTTTTGCTAAATATAATACTGATAAAAATAATGGAGGTCATAATTATTCAAGACAATATGAAGATCTATTTAGAAAATATAGAGATCTCCCCGTTGTCTATTTAGAAATTGGAATATTTGAGGGTGAAAGTTTAAAAGCAATGAGAGAAGTATTTAAAAATGCTAAATGTATTATTGGAATTGATATTAATCCATCTTGTAAGAAATATGAAGATTTAGATAATAATATTATTGTTGAAATTGGAGATGCCGGATCTGAAGATTTTATTAAATCAATTATATCTAAATATCAAAATTTTGATATTATCTTAGATGATGGATCTCATATTAATAAAGATGTTATAAAATCTTTTGAATATCTATTTCCGCATCTTTCAAATAAAGGTTTATATGTAGTTGAAGATACTCATACTGCTAGAATGCCTAGTTATATTAATAACAGTTATCCAAATCAATTAAGCTATTTTACAAAATTTATACCTGGTCTAAATATAATTGATGAGAAATGGTGTGCTGATCCTTTTAAAGTTAATAGAAAAACATCTGATATATTTGAAGCTTCTATAGATAAAATTGAATTTGGAGTTTCTTATATTGGAATACATAAATTAATTAGAAGCAACTGGCTTTAATAATATCTATTAAATTATTAAGACATATGGAGAGAATAAAAACTTATAAAAGTTATAAAAATGTAGTTAGAGGTGATGGATTAAAACAGCAATTATTTTTACAAAAATATGTAACTGAAAATGATATTAATCGTCTCTTATTATTTCATGGTATAGGAACAGGAAAAACGCGTTCATCTATTTTAATCGCAGAAGCATTAATGAAACAAAATTCAAAGTTTAAAGTTAATGTTATATTGCCGGCAAGATTAAAAACAAATTATATTGATGAACTCATGATTTATTTTGATACTATTCCAAAATTAAAGGCATTATCAAAAGAACAGAAGCTTGATTTTATTGAAGAAAGATATGAAATTATGTCATATGAATATATAATTAATTTATTTAAAAACTCTAAAGACATTAATGAAACTTTAAAGAGATTTACAAAAAATAGAATTCTTATTATTGATGAATTTCATAATCTTGTTGCCAATTCAATTCAAGAAGAAACAGTTGATGATATTTATAAGAAAAATAAATTGAAGATTACAAATAAAGATCCAATTCGAGCATTAATTATGAGATATATAGCAAGATATGCTCATAATAGTTGTAAAATGTTTTTTCTGAGTGCTACACCAGTTTTTGATAATTATCGTCAATTTATTGAATTGGTCAAATTGTTGAATAAAGATATAATTAAACAAGATAAGAATTTAAATCATCTTATACCATATTTGAAAGGTAAGATTAGTTATTATAATAGCGATGATAGAAGTGATTTTCCTGAAGTCTCTTATGATAATCTTGAAATACCTTTATCGGATGAACAATTTAAAAAAATGTTAGGTCTTCAGAAATATGAGAAAAGTGGAGATGAAGAAGAAAGTTTTATGATGAAACAACGACAAATCGGGATTTCATTATCAGAAGATGCAAATAAAGTTATTAATAATCTTGATAAATATTCACCAAAATTGAAGATGTTATTTAAATTGATTGAAAGAAATGAGGGAAAACATTTAATTTATTCTAATTTCGTTGGTCATTGTCTTAAAATTATTCATAAATATTTAGATAAAAATGGATGGTCCAATTATTTAAGTGGAAAGAAAAATAAATATAAATCTTATGTTTTATGGGATGGAACTTTAAAAGATGATGATAAAATTAAAATTAAAGAAATTTTAAATTCAAAAGATAATATTGATGGAAATAAAATTCGTGTTATTTTAGGTTCCCCATCAATTAAAGAAGGCATATCATTTAAACATATCCAGCATCTTCACCAAATTGACCCAGTCTGGAATATATCCGCTAAAAATCAAATCGAAGGTCGTTGTATTCGTTTCAAATCACATGACGATATTTCACTATCTGATAAAACTTTAAAAAGAAAAGTTATTGTTCATAATTATATATGTGTTGCTCCTAAAGATGAAAAAAGAAGAAATATTAGTAATGATGATGATGATAATGATGATAATGATGATGATGATAAAAAATTTGAAAAAAAGATGATGTCAATTATTAATTCATCACAAAAAAGAGTTTTAATTTATTCAAGAGATATGAAAATGTATAAACCAATTCTAAAAAAAATAATGAAGAAATATAATATAATTAAATATTCAAAAAAAAGAGATGATGATAGTGATTATCATAAAAAAGTATATGTATTTTTAACAAAACCGAAGATAATAAATAATATGAATATTAAAATAATATTTGCAAAAGCTGATGTTAAAGATTTTAGAGGTGAGAGAATTAATTTTGATTATATTTTAAGAAAAGTTTCATCAGCTAAGAGAGAAAAACCAGAAGGATTTATGACTTGTGATGAAAAGATATATTATAATATTATTCCTAAAAAAGAAAAATTGATAAAAAAAATAGAAGTCATTCTAAAAAAATCAGCGGTTGATTATTATTTATATAATTCATTATCTAAAGCAAGTTCAAAATCTTCATCAGAAGTTAAGTTCAGTTCAAAGGGTATGACATATATCGGAGATTATAAAGATGGAACTAAAAAAGATGGTAATCAATGCCCTAAAAAAAGAAGACCCGTTAATAATATTTGCCCATCCAAATACATATTAGCAAAAAATAAATATGGAAATGATTGTTGCTATAAGAAAAAAAAGATATAAGGATAAGTTATTAATTATAATCATGTGGTGAGTAATTAAAAGGGGTGTTTGATTATTTTATTTTTCTATTATATATCGGATGATTGGCCGAGTGGTTTAAGGCGTATGACTTAAGATCATATTGCACTATGTGCATCGTGGGTTCGAATCCCACATCATCCACCAGTTTTTAACATCCGATATATAAGATTTATTTTAATTATTATAATTAAAAATGATAATTGGAGGTATCCTAATTGCAACAACTCTAATGACCTATTACATCTTTAAAAAAGAAACAATTAATAAATATAGTCTAAAATATTATAAGATTAAATGGGGCAGATATTTATAATAAATATTCGATAATTTTATTGGCTTTTTGTTGTCCAATATTATCAATCTTTGTGAGTAGTTTTGATGGTTCAGGTGAAGTTTCTAAGGCTTTTAATAATAAAATCATAGTTGAATAAACATCTTTAATATTCTTTGCAATTTGTTTTGAAATTCCAGGGATTTGAGATAATTGCAATAAATAGCAAGTGTCTTTATCAATATTATCGCATTTCTTTGTTTTTATCTTGCAATTATCAATATAATCAGTTGATAATTGTTGTTTTTCTTTAATGAAATTATCTGGCTTTTTAATTATTTTTGTTGCTAGTAATAAAATAAATGTAGTAGTATCATTAACATTTTTAGTGAAAATTATATTAATATTATCTCTATAAATTGAATTATAATAAATACTTGTCAATAATTCTTGATTATGATTATTATTTGATGAAATAATATCCGATCCTTCAATAATATAATTAATATTATTAAAACTTTGATCTGATAACAATCTTAATTTCTGTTCTTTATATCGCCCATCTTTAATAGAACTAATTAGATCATTTACTGTTTTTCTTTCATAAACAAAGATATTATCATTAAAAATGATATGAATATCTCCTATTTCTAATTGTTTTTTTGTGATTTTGATGTTATTTTCAAATTTATCTAAATCTCTTTCGATAATATTATTATATAATGATGTTTCGCGGTTATCAATAATAATTTCTAAATTCATCTCAATAGTATATTTATATATTTATATTTAAATAGAATTATATGGCGAATGAAATAATACCCAATGAATGGATTTTACCTAATAGAATTGGATATAATGAAAATGTTTATAAAAATTTCAAGCCTGAATATTATTCATCTGAAATTTCAAAAGCAATATGCAAATGCGAAGATGAAGTTTGTGAGCTTGAAGAAGATAGCAAAATAAAATTATTTCCTCAACAAAGATTTATTCGAGATTATATTCAATTTGACAGTCCTTATAGAGGCGCATTATTATATCATGAATTAGGTTCGGGTAAATCTGGCGCTTCAATTGCTGCAGCTGAAGGTTATATAAATAAGAAGAAGATATTTGTTTTGAGCCCTGCTTCATTGGCTGTTAATTATGAAAATGAGATTTTAAAGATAAGTTCAATAGGATTGAATTTAAAAAAAGATTGGACACAAATTCAAATTTCAAAAACAAATAAGAAAGCATTAGAAATATTACAATCAAAGTATTTTATTAATGCTTCTATTATTAAAAAAGATGGGATTGTTTGGGTTCCTTTATATGAAAATGATGTTCCTGAAGCTATTGTTGTAAAAACAATTGCTGGTATTGATGACCGTCTTTTAATAACTTCAACAACATCTCATATTATAAAAAATAGATATACTTTCATTAGCTACAATGGATTATCTCCTAATCTTATAAAACAATTGGGACCATCGCCATTTGATAATTCTTTTATTATTATTGATGAAGTCCATAATTTTATAAGTCGTGTTGTAAATGGAAGTAAATTGGCACGAACTATATATTCCTATCTTATGGATGCTAAAGATACAAAAATAATTTTATTATCTGGAACACCTATGATTAATAATCCTTATGAAATAGCAACACTTGTTAATTTAATTAGAGGTTATATGACAGTTTATGAATTATCATATTCAAAGACATCAAAAACAATAACAAATGAAGAATTTATAAATAATCAGAATTATAATAATATAATTGATGAAGTTGTTGTTGATAATGAAAAAAGAAAGATAATGATTTCATTGCTTCCTAAGGGTTTTAAAAGAAATGAAAATGATAAGATTTATAAAGAACCATGGAAAGGAACGCCCTTAAAAATGATTGAAAATATAATTGATGATTTGAATAAAATTGATGGTGTCAAGATTAATATTAAATATGGAATTTTAAATTTTAGTGCATTACCAAATAACAAAGAAGATTTTAATAAATATTTTCTTGATGTTGCGGATGAAGAAAATCCAGCTGTTATAAATGAAGATCTTTTTATGCGAAGAATATTAGGTTGTGTAAGTTATTATAGTATTAGTGGAAGTGATCTTTTTCCAACTGTTCTACCTCCAGTAAAACGAGAGATGTTTATGACTGATAGTCAATTTAAATCATATGTTGAACAGCGAAATTATGAGTTGAAACAAGATTTAAATAAGAAAAGAGGTCAAGGACTATTTGCAGAAAATACATCAGTTTATCGAGCTTTTACAAGGGCTGTCTGTAATTTTGCATTTCCAGAGGATATAAAAAGAGTTTATCCGAAAGACATAAAGAAATATATAATGCAGGGAAATAATGATAGCGATGATGAATATTATGGTGGTGCAGTTGGAAAAGTTCAATTAAAAATAATGAAAGATGAACTCAAAAAAGCAAGAGAAATTTCAAAGAAATCAAAAGAAGATTTAAAATTAGCAAAAGCAGAAGTTAAGAAAGCAAAGGAAGATAAAAAGCTAAAACTAAAAGAAATTAAGGTTCTCACTGAAAAAGTAAAAGAATTAAATAAGAAATCTAAAGATGATGCTGAGAAAGTAAAAGAATTGAATTTAAAAATTAAAGTAGCCGAAGGAAAGAAAACTGCAACAACAACTAAGAAGGAAGAGAAAGAAGAGATAGTTAGCAAAAGAGATGAACCTATAGTAAATGTAGCAGATGAATATAATCATCAGATGAAATTGATGATGGATAAGTTATTAAGAAGTGATGCATTAGATTTAGCAAATTTGAAAAAACATTATAGCCCAAAATTTGCACAGATTATTGAAGATGTTGAAGCTTCGCCAGGATCTGTATTAATTTATTCATCATTTCGAACATTAGAAGGATTGGGTATATTATCAGAAGTTTTAAATAGACAAGGATATAAACAAATACAATTAAAGAAAGTTGATAATAATTATCTATTTTCAGATAATGATATATTTGATCCGAAATATGATAATAAGAGATATATTATTTTTGATAGTGATAAAGAAAAAACACGCTTATTAATGAATTTATTTAATAATGATTTCAGAAATATTACAAATGAAATGAAGAAAGCATTGCCATCAAATCCTGAACAATTATATGGAAAAATTGCAAAAATCTTCTGTATAACTCAAAGTGGAGCAGAAGGCATTTCTCTTAAAAATGTTAGAAGAGTTTTATTAGTTGAACCTTTCTGGAATAATGTCAGAATTGAACAGGTTATTGGTCGTGCTATTCGTTCCTGTTCTCATGAAGCATTACCTAAGAAAGATAGGAATGTTCAGGTTTTTAGTTATATTATGAAACTAACACAAAAACAGGTTTTAAGTGATTTCAATATTGAAAGAAATGATAAAGGTTTATCAACTGACGAACATATATTAATGACAGCAGAGAAAAAGAAATTTATTATAAATAAATTCTTGAATATGTTAAAGTCAGCATCATTTGATTGTATAATCCATTCTAAACAAAATAAACCATTATTGGGAGATTTCAAATGTTATACTTGGGCATTAGGAGTAAATGGAAATGATTATTCATATACATCAGATATTTCAAATGATTATAAGATTATGAAACATCGAAATATGCAAATGAAAAAGAAAAATAAAGGAAAAGTAATTATGAAAAAAGGCGTTAAATTTGTAGAACTCGAAAATAAATATTATGACTATTTCAGCTATGTTAATGCAGGTGTTTTAGTTCCTGAAAAGATATAAAGATATCTTTTTATTATCCTTAAATAAAACGAATGACTAGTATTGGATTTGTAATTGGAGTTTCTTTATTATGCAAACAATAATTTTTTAAAAAAGAAGATTAAATAATTATTTAAGAATAATGAAACATTATCTTTAAATGAATTTATAGGAAATGATAGAAAGAAATGAATTTAATGATTATATTATTTATATTATATAAATGAATTTATGTATATATAGAAATCCGGATAGTTGTGATTGTTGTAATTTTATTGCTGATAATAATTCTTATTGTCAAAAACATAAATATAATGAAAATAGATTATATGATATTATTAATAATGCAATTGGAAGAAATCCGATTGACAATTATCAAATCTATAAATTATTTAAATATATCTATGACAATAATTTTATTTATACGAAAGAATTTATATTTAGAGGATGTATGAAAATGTTGTTTATTCAAAAAAAAGATAATTTAAATTTAAATTTGAATACTTATAATATTGAGAAATATCATTATAAGAAATATCAAATAATTCATCGATTTTTTATGAATTCAATTATAAAGAAATATAGATATAATCCAGAAATAAAACTTCATAATATTGAAGATCCTTTTACTATGGATAATATTGATGATATTGAAAATAAAAATGAACTATTCTTATTTGATAATTATTTCTTTATTGCAACGGAATTAAAATATTATATTGATACGAATGGATTATGGAACCCATATAATAAAAAAGAATTTAAACCATATTTAATTAATCATCTCAATTATTTCATTTTTAAATATAAATTACAAAAAAAGAAATCTATTAATAAATATGAATGGTGTTCTATTCAACAGGCTTTTACAGATGTTTCTCAAATCATTGAAAAGATCGGATTTTATAATGATCCTAGATGGCTTTTAAAACTAACATCAAAACAAATAAGAGGAATTATCAAAACTTTTAAATTAGCTGCTAGAGAAAATAATGGAGATAATTATTTTAATAATATTACTGATAATAATATCTTCTATGATTTTGCACGAGAAATAATTTTATTATTTGAAAATGGAAATGATAATTTTATGTTATGTTGCAATTTCATTAAATCTATTGCTCTTTATAGTGATGATTTCTATAATAATATTCCGGATTGGATGGCAGATATAGAAATGCCAATTCCTACTACTATAATAACTATTCCTCTTAATCCTGCAAATAGTGCAATTTTCAATTCAGCAGAAATATTATATTTGCTTATGAATAATGACTACTAATAATAAAAAACAAAAATTGCCAGAATTTGAATATAAAATGAAATTAAAAGCTGCTATTATAGGAGCTGTATTTTATCTTCTTCTATCTAATCAAACTGCCTTTAAAATCCTAGGAATGATATTTAATAATTCTTTACAATTATTAAATGACAAAAATGAACCATTGATATTAGCTAAAATTATTATGGCTATTATCATCGCTTTTTTTATATTTTTCTTTTAATCAGAAAATTTATTTTTTCGTGATCGCCTTTCTTCCTCGAGAAGTCTTTTGAGGTTCTTCTTGTGGCTGATCTTCTTCTTCTTGCTGTTGTTGTTCTTCCTGCTCATCTTCATCATTAATCTTAGTATCTGCAAGATCTGCAGTTGTTACTTCGATTTCATCTTCCTGTTCTTCTTCCTCATCATCAACCTTCTCAGTATCACTATCTTCAATAAACTTTGGCTTATTGTTTTGAGATAGCTGAAACTTTCCAGAAATAATTTTCCAAGTGCAACCAAACTTACCTCCTGCCATCCAAATTCCTGTGAGTTCGATAATTAGCTGTGTTCTGCCTCCCTTCAGCTTTGAAATGATTGTTGTAAAATCAATTTCATTACTTTCCATGTCAAAGGCATCGAAATTAAACTTATCATTAGCACCATCATACGGAACCTTCGCACGAAAGGTAGGAGGATATTTTCCAACAACTTTTCCTGTCTTAGGATCCTTATCAACTTTAATCATTGGCGAAAACATACGAGAAACGAATGCCTTATTGCCATCATAATCATCTTTAAACCATGGCTCACGGTTCTCAAATGCCTTATCAATGATTTCTGCTTCAATCTCCTTCATCTTATTAAGAAATGTCTCAATTTTCGCATTCTCATCAAATCCCTTAAAAGAAATTGTCAAATCATATTTCTTATCGATATTCTTCTTGACTTCTGGATTTTTAATTGTCTTATCTTCATAACCCTCACCAATGCCATAAGGCATATACATTACAGGTGTTTGAATTCTTAGTTTTTGGGTGCCATAATTAACATAAATACTCTTAGAACCTGATGCCAATGTTCTGATATCAGAATATTTAAGCTTTGATACATCAACATTCTTCGGCAAAATTGGACAACTCATTGTTATATTTATTTCTTTATGAAATCTTTAAATAAAAAAATAATCATTTTTTATTTTTTAATGTATATAAAAAATGATTATTTTTATTAATTATCTTTCCATAAAATGGCAAATGCTTTAAATACTTCTAATGCATCTAATAAACATGAAATTAGAAATAAATATAAAGAAATGCTAGTCAGTGATATTCAACTTACAGAACTAGAAGCAGCAGATTTAGAAATTGGTGTTTTTAATGCAACTATTGATTATGCCAATTCTCTGAAAATTCCTTTATCTTGGTCAAGTGATCTTTTCATTGATAGTTATCTTAATATCGCTCGTTCTATTTATTCAAATCTTGATAAGAATTCTTATATTGGAAATTTAGATTTAATTGAAAAACTCAAATCACGCCAATTTCTTCCTAATAAACTCCCTTATATGAGTTGTGAAGATATGTTTCCAGAGAAATGGGTTGATATCAAAGAAAAACAGAAATTGAAGTTTAAGGCGGCTTATGAAATTAAACAGGTTTCAATGACAGATACTATCAAATGTGGGAAATGTAAGAATAATAAGATTTCATATTATGAACTACAAACTAGAAGTGGTGATGAGGCAATTACACAATTCTATAATTGTATTATTTGCGGTCATAAATGGAAAAATTAATAATATAATTATTATAATGGAAGGTTTAGCTAATCTTGGTGCAACTTGTGCAATAAATAGTTTAATTCAAATGTTATACAGAAATGAAAGATTTAAACAATTAATTTTGTCATCTATAGTTCCTGAAAATACTATAACTTTCGAATTAAAAAATTTGTTTAATGCTTTAGAAACTTATAAAAATAATATTACGCCTCATAGGTTTATTGCCAATTTTTATAATGTCTTTAATGGTATTTTTAGAAGAAATGAAGAAATTGATATTTGCGAATTATTGTTATTTTTAATTCAAAAGATACATGAAGATATGGCATTCGATATTAATGTTAAAAAAGAATTTTCAAATGTTTATGAAGAACATAATTATAATATTGCTATTCATAATAATTTCAAATATAGTAATATTTATAAATTGTTTCAAGGTTCTCATATGCATTCAATCCAATGTATGACCTGTTATCATACAACAAATACATTCGAACCTTTTATCACAATCTCTTTAGATATTCAACCAAATTCATCAATATCAGAATTATTAGATAATTATTATACTACTGAAACAAGAATAAAAGATGATTGGGTTTGTGAAAAATGTAAAATGAAATGTAGTTATAATAAAACAACTTCAATATGGAAATTTCCAGAAATATTATTCATATCTCTTAACCGTTTCAAAGATATGACAACAAAAAATATAGAATTAGTTGATGTCAATACTACTATAAGCTTAAATCAGATTTATAATCTTCATAGTATCGGATTTCATCACGGTATTTTAAATGCAGGTCATTATAATTCTGTTTGCAGAAATACAAATAATAATTTCATTTTATATGATGATAATAATGCTAATTTTGTCAATAACCTAGAACCATTATTGAAAACATCTAATTCATATCTTTTATGTTATGATTAAGTTCGAATAACATAAGGGCTATTATTTATAATAATATCATTTGGTTTTCTTGTTAATAATTGTTCTGGGAATTTTTCAGATAATAATTGAAATAATTTTGAATATAATCTTTTTTGTGTTATTTCTTTTGGTTCTTCTATCTTCTTTTTATTAAATAAATAATCAATGAATGATTGTTTGTTTTTGTTTCCTTCTGCTGTTAATAATTGTTTAATTTGATTAAATTTAATATTATCTAACCATTTTATAAATATTGTAATATCAGTTAAAAGATTGTCCGTTGTTAAATCTTCAACAAGACCAAAATCATTAATCATCATTAAATAACCAACATTTTTTAGATAATAATCAATGCCATAAATATTATAATAAAAATAACCTCCTGATTTTATTTTAAAATAGATGAAGTTATTATAATGAGCATCATCATGACATAAATTAAGATATTTATTAAAAAAAATTATTGATATCAAACATTGAATGGAACAATTATATAAAATATGTATTGTCTTTGCTGTAGTGATATTCATAATATCTTTAAATATTCCATCAGCCAATTCTACAACTGTTATAAGATAATCATCTTGCTTTAATATCTCTAAATTTGTTTCTATTATCATTTTTAATGATTTGTTGCATTTCAAAACTCCAAATGATATCGGAAAATGCGGACATCTATTTTTTAATACTAATGATGTCGTTTTTTTAAATACTTCTGCTTCTCTATCATTTCTAATAGTATAATCTGAAATTTTGATTGCAATTTTTAAAGCTTTTCCATATTGCTTATTTTTAATATCAGGTATAAAATAACCATCGAAAACAATTCCTTTTTCTCCTTTACCTAAGATTTTATTGACAATTATTCTTTTTCCTATAATAAATAATTCATTCTTATAATTCCTAAAACAATTACTATTAGAACTTTCTTTATATTCTTTGATATATTTATGAATAATTTTATAATAATTAATTCTATCATTAATATTTCCTGAATATTTATATAATAAAGGCTTAAAAAGATTTGCAATTTTCTTTGCAGCTATATTTTTATCTATTTTCTTTTTCTTTTTCTTATTCTTATTCTTACTAATAATTTCATTACATTCTTTTTCAATCTTATTATAAGTTGCCTTTTTTGTTTGTATTTTTCTTTTTGTTATAGGATTGATATTCTTATTTTTTAGCCATTTATCACAATCATCAATTTTTAGCATGATCTAATAAAAATAAATGTTTTTTATATTGAATATGGAATTTTATTTATTATAAGTTCATTCGGTTTTTTTGTTAATAATTGCTCTGGAAATAATTTTGAAAGTTCCTTAAATATGTTAGGATATATTTTATCTTCTAGTTCTTCTAATGATAATTGTTTATTAAAAAAATTTAAATATGTTTTTTTGTTATTATTAGTAATTTCAGTTAATATATATTTTTTAATAAAATTGATGATAGTTAAATTTTCTATACCATATAATAAAAATTCAAAATCACTATAAATATTTTTTAAAGTCAATTTTTCAATTAATCCAAAATCATTTAAAATTATAATTACTCCTAAATTTTTCAAGTAATAATCAACGCCATAAATATTATAATGAAAATAGCCACCAGGTTTTATTTTATGAAATAAATAATTATTTAAATGTGAGTCGCTGTGTGAATATCTCATTAATTTATGAAAAAATACAATAGCCATCATACATTGAATGGTGCAATTATATCTAATATATAATTTCATATATTTGATAATATAAGTATTATCAACATTATCTTCAATTTTAAAATTATCATGAATAATTTTTTTTAAACTTCTAGATGCTAAGAAATTATATAATGTTCCGTCTGCTAATTCTGTTAATGTCAGAAAATATTCTTTATTTTTTAATAAATCAGGATTATTATAATAATATTTATTTATATTTAATGGTTTTTTAGATTGCGAATTTATTAATGAACTTGTTTCGGTTTCTGTTTTATCATTACTTATTGAAGTTGAAGCTATACAAACCAAAACACCATAAAAAATAGAAAAATGGGGGCATTTATTTTGAATGACATATTTAGATATCTGTTCATATATATCAGCCTCTTTTTGATTAGCAAGTGTATATTCAGATAATTTAACTGCTAATTTTAATGTCTTTCCATATTTCTTATTTTTAATATCAGGTCTGAAATAAGCATTGAAAACAATTCCATATACACCTTCTCCCAATTTTTTATCTATGATTATTCTCTTTCCAATTCTATAAAACTTATCTTTATAATTTTTCAAACAATTATTTTTTGAAACTGTTTTATAATCTTTTAAATATTTTATGAGTATTTTATAATAATTAATTCTATCTTTGATATCTCCTGAATATTTATGCAATAAAGGTTTGAAAAGATTGGTTATTTTTATTGCAGCTGCATTATTTTGTTTTTTAATAATTTCATTACATTCTTTTTCAATCTTATTATAAATTGCCTTTTTAGGTTGTATTTTTCTTTTTGTTAATGGATTTATCGTTTTATTTTTAAACCATTTATTACAATTATCAATATTCATTATTTAATTATATATGGGATTTTATTTATAATCTTAGAAGAAGATGGTTTTGATGTTAAAAATTGGTTTTTAAATCCTTGTGTTTTTGATAATAATTTAAATAATAATGAATATATAGTTTTTTGTTTATTTTTTAAAGTCATCTTAATTGATAATTTTTGTATTTTATAATTTAACATATTTATTATTTCAATTATATCATAATTATTTAATATTTTTGAAAAATAAATTACATCTTTAATAAAATTAAAACTATTCAATTCTGTTACTAATCCAAAATCATTAATCATAATCAAAAATCCTAAATTTTTTAAATAATAATCAACTCCATAAATATTATAATGAAAATATCCTCCTGGATTTATATGACTAAATAAGATATTATCTAGATGTGTATCATCATGTAATTTATTTGTTAATGTATTGAAAAAAATAATTGATAATAAACATTGAATTGTGCAATTATCAACAATATCTAATCTAGGTTCATATTCTACTATATCATAAAAAACACCATCTGCCAATTCTGATAATGTTAGATAATATTCATTATTTGATAATATAGCAGCTGTTTCATATTTATCAGTATTTATATTAAATAATTCAATTGAATGATGTTTTTTATCACATAATAATATACTATAAAAGATTATAAAATGAGGACATCTATTATGAATAACATAATTTGATACTTCTCTATTTAATTTAATTTCTAATTCATTATTTTGATTAACTTCTGAAATTTTTATTGCAAGATCTGATTTTTTTAATAATGATGATGACTTAGAAGTTATAAAATGTCCACTAAATACTATTCCATAGGATCCACTTCCAATAATATAATCAGTTACGATTTTTTTCCCTATTTTAAATGTTGAGTTTTTTTCATCATATTTATTATTTGTAAGACAATTTTCAAATCCAATTGTTTCATAATATTTTTTTAAATATTTATTTATAGAATTATAATATCTTATTCTATCACTATTCATTCTATTTTTTAGTATTATTAAAAATATGTATTAATTTTAAACATAATATAAAAAAAATGGATTAAAATCTGTTTTTAAATAATATATGCATAAAAAATGCAAACTATCATCAATCAAATTGAAGATATGCCTTTTATTATGAAATATGCAATTTGCGAATGTTGTTCATTTTTCTTGCAAAAAGAGTTCAATTCACTTTATCTGAAACTGAAGCAATCAACAATATCAAAACGCAGATTACAAAAGATGGCGACCATTTGGGAAAATCCATTTATGTAAAATGAATGGATGAGATTTCAAAAAAAGCTAAATATTATTTTTGGCTTTTTTGATTATAATTTAACATAAACATAAATAATATTAGTATTAAATGAATAACATAAATTTTTATCATAAACATTCTCAATTTTACATTTTAAATTATATTTACATTTTGTTGTGCAATATGTAATGTCTTTATTTATATTTTTATTCCAATTTTGTTTTAACAAAGAACAAGGAATTGTATAGTCTTCACCATTATCACAGCTAATAATATCACTTTTAATATCAGAATTATAAATATAATCTTCGTTATTATAAGTTATTGCACTTATACAATGATAACATTTATTATTATTGCATTTTTCAATATCATTATAATGCAAAATATAATCTAATTTATATGTAATTCCATTAAAAATAATAATGCCGTCATTTTTAATTATTAATGTTTTATCTTTCATTATTTGAATAAAAGATGGATTAAATGATAGTTTATTAAAATTTTTTTGTAATATTAAAATATCAGGTTCTTCTTCATCTTTTTCAATTCTTTCATTTTTATATTCAAAATATATATCTTTATCATTACTATAAATATGTTTTGCTTTGATATCTAATAATTCATATAAATAAATTAGAAATCGCATATCTTCTCCACTCATTTTATAATCATTTTTAAAATCAAAATGTAATTCATAATAAAGTCCATTTTCTTTCAAATTCATATTGATTAAATCAATAAAATATGCATATTTAGAATAAAAATAATTTAATTCTAAATAATTTATAAAATCTTCATATATATCTTTAGATATTTTTATAATATTATTATCAATAAAAATTTCAGATGTTTTTATATAATTAGCTAAAAATATTTTATTAAAAATATCTATTGTCATTTTATTTAAAATATTATATGGTTCATATTTTAGGAAATCCAATAATACACAATCTGATGTAGAACTAATACTATCATATTTTTTATAATTATTTGTTATATTTGTAATGATATCATTAATAAATTCTTTGAAATAATTGTTTTTTGATTGAGATTGAGATTGTTTTATTAAAGCTTTATTTAAATCACTATAGCATATTCCAGTTAGCATTGATATATATACACACATTGATGTATATTGAGGAATTGTAATAAAATTTGAACTATTTTCATTTGTTTTATCATCAAGATCAATAATATTTATTATTGTTTTAAACATTAGATTTTTTAAATAAATCATCAAATTATTAATTTTAGAAATATTCATATTATTACTACTTAATGTAAGGGAAGCATCTACAGGAGTTATTAAAATTTCTATATTTCTAATATTAGATATTGATAACATTTTATCCATATTTAAAATATCTAACATGGATGTATAATTTTGTTTTTCAAATCCAATTTCTTCTTTTATTTTTTTATATATATTTATAAGATCAGAAGTTGTAATAATACCATATTTATATTGATAAAATAAATTTAAATAAATATAAAAACCACTAATATTAGATAAATATTTTATAGTTATATCAAATATACATTTAAATAAATATTCATTATTTTCATAATTTGATTGATATATATCAATTATTCTATCATATACTTCTTTAATTTCATTTAAATTTTTAAAATTATTATTGTGATTTTTTTTATCTTTCTTTAATATTTCTGTCATATAATTATTATTTTTATCTATTAAATCATTTAGTCTATAAATTGTTTCAATTAAATCTTTATTCATATTTAATAGAATAATCAGATTATAAAAAAATTGATTATAATTATTATTATTATTATTATTATTATTATTATAATTAATGGTATATTTTCAAACTAAATTGAGAAATTGGATTGATTTTGACAAACTTAACTTTTCTAAATTATCATCAAATCCAAATGCAATAGAAATACTTAAAAA
>Ga0304728_1000063_pt1 | contig 80524 bp, 59 predicted proteins | sample C_130625_MF_Meta_FD_190476 | JGI IMG/M metagenome (GOLD analysis project Ga0304728, IMG submission 190476) | Freshwater microbial communities from Lake Croche, Canada to study carbon cycling - C_130625_MF_MetaG (v2) (version 2) | ecosystem: Environmental > Aquatic > Freshwater > Lake | place... | reverse complement strand
CCAGTTGTACTACCTAAAGCAGTCGGTGACAAAGACGATGTATTTTTTAAGCTTGTGGTATCGTGGAAGCAAACTCGTGATTTAGCAGAAAAGAGCGGTTGTGCCGAAGCCGTTAAGGTTGCTGATCAGATGTTTCCATTTCTAAGTCCCAATGTGTGTGCTAAAAAAGAGGATAAAGTAGTATGAAAAACAATAACCTAGTACTGGTAGTTGCTGGCTTGCTCATTCTGGTTGGTTTAACCAAGTTTGATCTATCAAGATTTAGTATTCTACCAAATAGACCTAATGCTGTTGATGTTTTAGAACTACCAGAACCAACAGATCCAGCTGTCAAAAAAGAAGCTGATGATGTTGTGGTGGTTTTGAAAGAATCTGGAGCAAAGGGCGATGCTAAAAGATTGCGAGATTTGTATCTTGATCTAGCAAAGCTTGTTGAGCTTGATGGAGAAAACGAAGTGGTTAAAAGTACTGAAGAAATTCGTCAAGCTAATAGTTTAGCTGGTGTTATGCTTAGACTAGACATTAAGGGTAAGTATCCTGATCTGGCCAAAGAAGCAAAAGAAGTAGTAGTAGCAGCTATTGGAGATGACCAAATACTTTTATCAAAAGAGCTCAGAGTTAAAGCTGTAGAAGGTCTTAATGCTTTAGCCTGGGCTTGTAATCAAGGATCAAAATAATGCCAAGACTCTCTCCAAAAGAACTATATGATAATTATCGCAAAGGTTTTAGTGGATGCATCTGGGAGCAGCACGTATATGATCATCTGATGGAAACCTCCAAGTATCCATTATTTGGTGATGCTAGTAAAAAAATTAGTGGTAGTGGTAAGGGGAAACTTTCAACACCATATAAGAGTGTGTTAAAATTTGATAAAAATCCTTATAATGAAAGACAAACCACTGGAGATTGTGTAAGTCATGGAACACGAAATGCTACTGATGTTACGCGAGCAGTAGAAATAGATATTGGTAATGAGAGAGAGGATTGGGTAGCAAAAGGAGCAACAGAAGCTATCTATGGAGCAAGAGGATTTTCTGGTGAGGGCATGAGTTGCTCTAGGGCCGCAGAGTTTGTTAGCAAGATTGGTGGAATAGTAGTAAGAAAAAATTATCCTGGGGTTGCTGACTTTAGTAAATATAATGGTAATCTTGGGGCTGGTTGGGGCGGCAGGGGATTACCCGACAAGGTAATAGATACAGCCAACGACCACCAAATCAAGACTGCTTCACTAATACGAACAGTAGAAGAAGCTCGTGACGCTCTAGCTAATGGTTATGGATTAGCAGTATGCTCTAGTTATGGTTTTAGTAATACTAGAGATAAAAAAGGATTTGCTAGACAGTCTGGCAGTTGGGGTCATTGCATGGCTTGGATAGCTTGTGACGATACTGGTAGTGAGCCAGCATTTTTAGTGCAGAATAGCTGGGGTAAATGGAATGATGGTGGTCATCCAGAATGGGGTCCAATTCCAGACGGATCATTTTTAATTCGCGCTGATGATGCTGCTGGAATGTTAGCTATGAATGGATCGTATGCTTTTAGTGGTTTTGATGGTTTTCCATTACAAAAACTACCAAGCTATGGATTTGACGACTATTTGTAGTCTAGCTATTTGAAATAATCAGGGACGTAAAACTAATCAAAGTAATTTGGTGTATATATTTATGTCCTCCTTTTTAATAAGAGATTATTTCTATGAGACTAATAGACAGAATAGCTTTAAATCGTGCTGTACAAATGCTTCTGGATTTTATCTTAGCAGTACTCAAGATATTTGAAAAACATATTCCAGAAGATAAGCCTGATGGCCCAGTAAAACCAAAACCAAAACCCAGAAGACCTCTCAAAGATTTGGTAGATAATATCTTGCCATGGAGAAAGTAAAATGAATAAATTATTTATGGGCCTATTTTTTGTTAGTTTATTATTTACTGAATCTCATTACTATGGTTCAACAATAGCCCCGGTAACTCTTGCTGGAGGAATTATTAAAGCAAAGCATGTACAAGAGACCTCTTCAAAATACAAAAGAAAAGATTGTCCAGTTTGCAAGGGCAAAGGATTTTATGTAAGTGGTGATGGTATTCTTAAAATAGAATGTACATATTGCGAGCCAGATAAGGGATCTGTTAGTATTGGATCAATTCAGTCTATTAATCCAACAGCTCCTAAAAAGGTCATAATCTCCCAGCCTAATTGCTCAACTGGGAAATGTCCAACTAAGTGATCAATCTGTCTCTGATCTTCTTTTATCCTAAAACTTTGGTGTAAATTCTTGTTAGACACCACTCTGTTTATAAGTTTAGGAACCACCCCATAATGTCAGATATTGAAAAGATAAAACCTGACGATAATCCAGATAACGGGTGTTTGTTTATCGGCCTACCAGGAAAAGGACCAGGACAAGTAAGATGTCCCGATAATCAAAATAGAACTAATAATTATTTTGATGAACTAAAAAATAATGTTTTAAGTAGATTTCATAGGTCTTCTTATTATTGCACTTCTACACCCACTCCTACTCCTACTCCCACCCCAAGCTACGGTTTTTCACCAACTCCAACTCCAACGCTAACCAAAACATCTACATTAACTAAAACACCCACATCTAGCATTACAGCTACACCCACTCCCACTCCTAGTCCCACGCCTCCAACTTTTGGTAGCTCAGGGTTTCAGTGGATGACAATGAATTCTATTACAGAATCTACAGCATCAGGAATTGGTCAAAATAATATAACAATAAATGTCACCCAAAATGGTGGTGGTATGTTCCAGCACGATGGTATGTATGCGGCCACAAATTTCCCGGAAGAATACGGGGTTCCACTAATCGGAACGGCACAAATTGGAAATACTCAGGCCGGGGTATTTACTGCAACATTTAGTTCTCCAGTCACAGATGCTCTGGTTGCATTTTCTAGCGTTGGTAATCCCAGCACAGCGGTTCCAGTACAGGTGCTTGACGAAAATGGCAATCCAAAACCGTTTACACCCATTTGGTCGTTAACCAGCGAGCCTTGGTCGCAAACAACATATCTAAATCAAGTAAGCCCCACACAATATACTCAATTTATTGGAGCAGAAGGATTCAACATTATTCGAATCGACGGAACAATGAGTAGTGTAAAGTTCAACTATGGTACTGCAGAATATTACTGCACAGTCTGTTTCGGATTTGTTGATCAGAATACTCCAAAGCTAACAGAAACACCAACACCCACAAAAACACCAACACCCACTCCAACAAAAACATCCACTCCAACAAAAACGCCCACATCCAGTATTACAGCTACTTCAACTTTAACTAGAACACCTACAGCTACTCCAACAGTTACATTAACAGCTACTCCAACGACTACTTTAACAGCAACACCGACCGCGACATTAACAGCCACTGTTACAGCCACCCCAACTAAGACCATTACGACTACTCCGACCTTAACTTCCACTCCAACATTAACACCTACTCCAACAGCAACCGTTACACCTACTCTAACTTCTACCGTTACAAATACTTCAACACCCACAGCAACCCCAACCGCAACTTTAACGGCCACGCCAAGTGCTACGCTAACAGCAACGCCAACCGCAACTTTAACGGCCACGCCAACCGCAACGGTCACGGATACTCCAACCGCTACGCCAACTGCTACGCCAACCGCAACGGTCACGGAAACTCCAACTGCTACGCCAACTGCTACGCCAACCGCAACTTTAACAGCCACGCCAACCGCAACTTTAACGGCCACGCCAACCGCAACGGTCACGGATACTCCAACCGCTACGCCCACAGCAACACCAACAACGACTGTCACAGAAACACCAACCTCAACACCCATCCCAACGGAGACTGTTACTGACACGCCGACACCCACTCCAACAGTAACAGTTGATACGTGTTCTGACTCAATTACTAGTGTTAAAATGACAGGATGGTATGCGGGTGATCGAATTCTATCTCCTATTGGATATGCTCCTTATGGACACGAGACCTATATCTATGGAGATGAAACTGTTAGATATGAAACTGGCGTATGGTTTTATATTGGAGCAGGAGGCGAAATTGCCAGAGCATATGGTTATGAAGAGCGACCTTGGTTAGCAAATTGGCCGTCTCCGTATACTGCTGAAAAAGTTCGTCAAGACGGAACAGCATGTAATCCTCCTACTCCAACCCCAACGCCATCTCCAACACCTACAATACCATGCATCTACGGATGCACAGACCCTATTGCTACTAATTATAATCCAGCAGCAACTTGTGACGATGCTTCATGCATATATTGTGTCTACGGATGTATGGATAATAGCGCAATTAATTATAATCCAGCTGCGACTTGCGACGATGGTAGTTGTTCTTACTGCGTTTATGGTTGCATGGACAATGCCGCCACCAACTATGATCCAGCTGCAACTTGTGATAATGGGTCTTGTACCTATTGCGTGAATGGTTGTACAGATCCAAACGCTTGTAATTATGATCCTTCTGCAACTTGTGATGATGGATCTTGTAGTGGAATAAAAGGCTGTACCGACAACACTGCCGTTAATTATAATCCTAGCGCAACTTGCGACGACGGATCATGTATTCCGTGTGTCTATGGTTGTACCGACCCCAATGCTAATAATTATAACCCAGCGGCAACTTGCGATGACTATACATGTAATGGGGATTTTGGATCATCAGGTTTCAAGTGGATGAGAATTTTTAATGTAGATTCAGCCACGGCATCTGGAATTGGGCAGAACAATGTTAGAATCGCTGTTACCCAAAGCAGAGGCGGCATGTTTGCATTGAATGGTATGCACGCGTCTTATCTTTTTCCAACAGAGTATGGGGTGCCAACTAGAGGAAACCAAATTGCAAATACACAAGCTGGAGTATTTACTGCAGTTTTCAGCCAACCAGTTACAGATGCTTTGGTTGCTTTTGCAAGCGTTGGTGCGGGTGGTTCACCTGTTCCCGTACAGGTTCTTGATGAAAATGGCAATCCAAAACCGTTTACGCCGATTTGGGATTCAAACAGTACCGTTGCCGGAACACAAACGACATATCTAAATCAAATAAACTCCACACAATATACTCAATTTATTGGACAAGAAGGCTTTAATATTATCCGAATTGACGGAACAATGAGCACCGTGACGTTCAACTATGGTGCTGATGAATATTATTGTACAGTTTGTTTCGGATTTGTTGATCAGAATACGCCAACGCCTACTCCAACGCTAACAAAGACACCAACGCCAACGCCTACTCCAACGCTAACAGAGACACCAACGCCAACAGCAACGGTCACTGATACCCCAACCGCTACTCCAACCGCAACTATAACGGAAACTCCAACCGCTACACCAACCGCAACAGTCACGGAAACTCCAACCGCTACGCCAACCGCAACGGTCACGGATACTCCAACCGCTACGCCAACTGCTACGCCAACCGCAACGGTCACGGAAACTCCAACTGCTACGCCAACTGCTACGCCAACCGCAACTTTAACGGCCACGCCAAGTGCTACGCTAACAGCCACACCAACCGCAACTTTAACGGCCACGCCAAGTGCTACGCCCACAGCAACCCCAACCGCAACTTTAACAGCTACTCCAACTGCTACTTTAACCTCTACTCCAAGTCCCACATTAACAGCCACACCCACCAGAACGCCTACTCCTTCATCAGCATTTGATACAACCTTAACAATAGCTTCTGGAAGTAATTCTGCTTCAGGTAATGGGGTTACCTTATCTGGAGCTGTTGGTTCTAGTATTAAATTTAATCAAATCTCTCCTATCAACAATCCATTGTCTTTTACTGATATTAGAATATATATAGGTGGTGTATACAGCTATAGAATCACAACATACTCAGAAGTGATAACGGCTAATAATACATTCGTTCTTGTAACTAATGTTGGCAATATATATAATTCTTCTTTTGGAGCAGGAACTAACGCTGGACCCTATAGAAGGATTGATTTTTAATGAATATTGAATCTAAAAAATTTCTAATCCAATATTTAGGTGGATCTTCAATACCAATAGTTTCATTATCTGGCATAAATAATGTAGAAAAAATATACTCATTTATCAACGACACGCCTGTTTCATGGGTTAATGGGGATCCTGAATTTTTACAGCAAATTACAAATTTAGACCCAAATGCTGGATATTTTATCATATCGAAAGACTCATCATCTGTACCATATGAACTACAGAATGTATCGGAAATTATTCCTAGTCAGCAAATTATAGACAAAACAAAACAAATCGTTACATTTTTAGGAACATCAATTGTCTTATCTAATTATCCAGGTTTGACTAATAATATTGAAAAGATATATGCTTTTTCAAATGATAGTCCAGCAGTATGGATTAATGGGGATCCAGACTTTTTACAAGCTTTTACTACACTAGATAACGGTAAGAGTTATTTAATAATTAGTAATTCAAGCTCTCTGCCTTATGTATTATGGTCTGGAGCAGCAATAACTCCAACACCTACTGTTACTATTAGTCAGACACCAACACTTACAGCTACTCCAACCGCGACTGTAACGGCCACGCCAAGTGCTACGCTAACAGCCACACCAACTGCAACTTTAACGGCCACGCCAAGTGCTACGCTAACAGCAACGCCAACCGCTACATCCACAGCAACACCGACCGCAACTTTAACAGCAACACCGACCGCAACTTTAACAGCAACACCGACCGCAACTTTAACAGCAACACCGACCGCAACTTTAACAGCAACACCGACCGCAACTTTAACAGCTACCCCAACAGTTACATCTACGGTAACACCAACAGCAACAGCTACGGTCACTCCAACCAAAACCCCAACAGCAACACCAAATACTGTTGGTCCAGACATTACACCATCCACTACCCCAACCAACACACCCACCCCAACTCCTTCTGTAACATCTGGTCTCAGTCCTATGGCCTATGTTGCTAATTTTGATAGCGGAGACATCAGTATTGTGGCCTACTTAGAAGCTGAACCACCACCTTCCCCATCCGTAACACCAACACAAACTAGTACTCCGACCCCAACATTGACCACTACTCCAACCCCGACAGTTAGCTCAACATTAAATACTTCGGGACTTATTATTAATCTGGACTCCACTAATTCTTCTAGTTATTCTGGAACCGGCACCTCTTGGTACGACCTCAGCGGAAACAATAATCATGCGACACTCATAAATGGAGCAGTAGCAAATACTGGTTCTAATGGCATAGTTTTTGATGGAGTTAATGATTATGCTCAAATAGTGTCTAATAGCGGAATTAATAATGCTATATCTGGAGATTTTACTTTCGATCTTTGGATTAAAATGTTAGAGCCAGTACCAACATCATATCCTTATGGAAAGATATTTTCTAAGGGATGTTATAACTGTGGTAGTGAAAAAGGATTTAATGGTATCAATTACTACAAAAATGGAACACGATACTATGCTGGTTGGCAATATGTTGACCGAACAACTAATTCAGCATCATCTCTTGTAACTTATAGCGTAAATATCAATAATTGGATGAACATAATTTATGTAAGACAGAGCGGAGTTATGTCCCTTTATATCAATGGAACTATGGTTTCTTCTATAGCAAACTCATATAATTATGGATTAAATAATACTTATAATTTACGAATAGGAGGAAATTATCAAGGAGATAACTTCGCTCATCAAGAAGTTTCAGTATTTAGACTATATAATAGAGGCTTAAACGATGCAGAAATCTTACAGAACTATACTATATATCAGAGTAAATTTTTAACATAAGGTTTTAAATAATGTCAGAACCATATAAAAATTATAGAGAAATAGGACGAATTTCTGTTGGTGGGAAACCAATGGATTTGGCTACCTATAACTATAAAGTTTATGTGGCTAATTATACTCAAGACATGTCTGTTGTTAGCACTATATCTAGTACAGTTGTTAGCAATATTCCTACAGGATCAGGATGCGTATCTATAGATATAGACGAATCTCACAAATATGCTTATGTATTAAATAATTTTGACAATAGCATTAAAGTTATTGATCTCAATACCGATACAATAGTTAATAGCGTAGCAATAGCTTCTGGCGCTTCAAAACTAGTAGTAGATAATTTAGATCATGAAGTATCTATTATTAATCCTTCTAATCAAAGTCTTACTAAAATTAAAGAAGTAAACAATATATGGTTTATACAATCAATAGAAACTCTAGCTAAAACCCCATCAGATATCACTATTGATAAAAATACAGGAAACACATATATAGTATATACTCCATTTGATAATCAGTCAAATCCCGATACCGGAAGATCAACACTGACCCTGAATAATTCTCCTATTACAAAAATAGACAGATCCGAAAATAAAACAAGCATCTCTAATACAAAAAATATTAAGATATCTAGCATTAATAATGATCAATTGTTTGTAGTAAAATTACCAGACCAAAACGCAGACGGAAGACTAAATACTGAAATTAATATCTTAGACAATAATGGCAATACTCTCAATAGTTATTCTAATATTTCTAATCTATTAAGTTATCAAGACGTAGAATATAACTCTTTAGAAAATAATATTTTCGTTGTTTCTAGTCTAGAAAATCAAATTGTGATTTTAGGTTCTGATTTATCACAAGCTAATCCATCTACAATATCTACTTTGGGTGTTGGTTCTAATCCACAGAATGTAGTATTTGCTATGGGTCTAATTCCTTCCTCCACACCTACTGTGACTCCAACCAATACAGCAACACCAACAGCAACATCTACGGTTACTCCAACAGCAACAGCTACTCCCACACCAACCGTAACAGAAACACCAACAAGAACCCCAACAGCTACTCAAACACGAACCCCTACAGCAACTAGTAGTCTAACTCCAACAGCCACAGTAACAACTACCCCAACTAAAACCCCCACAAGCACACCATCACCAACAGCAACATTAACGCCATCTCCGACAACTAGTCCTGGAGCTACTCCTACCAGAACATCAACGGTAACTCCTACTATAAGTGTTACTCCAACACTAACCCCAACAGTTACAGCTACCCCAACATGCACTTCTACAGTAACACCGACTAGAACTTCAACAGTAACGCCAACAACAACACCAACAATCAGCCAAACTCCCACCCAAACTCCAACGGGAACCCCCACGCAAACCCCCACGCCGACTGTCACAAATACCCAAACCACAACACCATCACAAACAGCAACAGTTACACCAACACCATCAGATCCAACTATATCAAGAGCTTATATTAGCAATTATGGATCAGACAGCATAGCAGTAATACATACAACCAGACAAGAAATATTAGGAATACAAAACAATATAAATAATCCTCTCGGTATGGTAGCAACTAATGACGATAGGCTGGTATATGTTTCAAGTGACCAAAGCTCACTCATCACAGCAATAGATACGGCAACCTATACCAGATATTCATTTGAAACCAATGCTGAGTCTGCAATTATTGATTTAGAAATTAATAGCGCAGATAATGTGTTGTTTGTGTCCACAGGGAACTCAATACGGGCTTATCAAGTCAACTCATCAAACCCAGGCTCTGCAACACTACTAACAACAATTAGTGATATTTTTGATTCTAGTGTTGTGCAGATAGAGTATGTTGATGACGCTACAGACCAGTATATATTTGTTGCGCAAAATAATAATAAGGTTTTTAGAATCTTATTACCAAGTAACTTAGGATCTTATGGGTCTTATAGTTGGAGCAATAATAGCTCTTCTGTCACTAATGCTGATGTTTTTAAGGGTATGGGAATAAATGGTCAAAATGATAAGCTATATTTAATCTCAGATACCGCAATCAAAATTTATGATGTGTCAACATCTTCATTCTCATTATTGAATACAATAAATAGCTCTAATTCTACGGCGGACGTGGCTTTTAATCCAATAACAGGGAATGCATACATATCTGATTTTAGTGGTAATACAATAAGAAAAATTAGTTCTTCTACAGATCAAGTACTATCTACCATAGATCTAACATTCAACAACTCCAGAGGATCCATACATAATCCTCTAAGATTAGCTATTAATTATAATGGTTTATATTTATATAGTGTTAATAGTTATACTTCTTCTGTTGACATAATAAGTGTCTCTAGTGAAACATTAATTAAAAATATAGTGGTAGGAAGCGAACCTAATAATATTGTACTATTAAATAGCATATCAATAACTCCAACACCAACGAAAACCTCTACCAGAACTCCAACAGCAACCCCAACCAGAACTCCAACAGCAACCCCAACAATCACCCCAACAGCTTCCCCGATACCTCCCTATATTACTTCACAACCAACAAACCAAATAGCAGAAGAAGCTCCTAATGGAACCGGAATAGCAAGTTTCTCTGTGGAAGCTGGGCCATCTTATGCTAATTATCAGTGGCAAGTATCATCAAATGATGGTTCAACATGGACTAATATTAGTGGTGCTACAGCTCAATTTATCATACTAAACGGCCTAACAACCACAGAAAATAATTACAAATATCGTGTATTAGTAAGTAATGCCTTTGGTTCGCTATATAGTTCTTTGGCCACATTAACTGTAATAGGATCAGACTTACTAATTACTCAACAACCAACAGATCAAACTGTTGGATCGGACGGAACGGTTACATTCAATATTCAAATAACAAACAGTTAACATATGAATAATACAGAAGATACATCTACACAAGTCTTTCCCGTAATATATAAATGGCAAGTGTCAACAGACAGAGGTATTACATTTACAGATTTAACTAATGCCCCAAATACTCCATCTCTATCATTATCAAACATCAATAATGATCAAGACGACTATCAATACAGAGCAGTAATTACTTCTGGAAATTCTGTTGTTATTTCTAAAGCCGCTTCTTTGCAAGTGTATCCCAAAATAAACATAACACAACAACCTATCAATCAGATTGCTCAAAACGGGAACGCCGTGTTCTCTTTTAATGCTGTATCACCAGTAAATGCCACAACCACCTATCAATGGGAATATGCTACAAAAAATGCCCCTACTATTTTTTATCCAATAAATAATGCATCAGGAACAATAGCTCAAGGAGATCCTATTCCCATGGGGTTGTCCTTAAATAATTTAACCAGAGCAGACGACGACAATCTATATAGAGTTAAAATTTTATCTGGTTTTAATTCTAACTACAGAAAGTCCTATTACTCAAACTCGGCAAAATTAGATATTTTAGGCAGTCCAATCTCCATAACAAAACAACCAGTAGATGCTTTTGCTTCTGAGGATACTGAAGTATTGTTCTCTGTGGAGGCTAATACTGAAGATCAATCCTTATTAACTTATCAATGGCAAGAATCATCTGATCAAGGAGTAACGTTTAATAATATAGATTTAGAAACAAATAATACTCTAGTAATTAATAGTTTAAACAAAAATCAATACCAATATAGGGTTCAAATTTTTTCTAGTGATGCTTCAATAAATAGTTCTACAGCAACTCTCCACACTGGCATAGAATTAGCTAGTGCCCAAAGCATTCTTGACAATACCCATTTATGGGGTGATCCACATTTAAATCTAGTATCTGAAAAAGGATCATTCGGTAGAATAGACGATAACTGCTGTGCTCAGCCAATAGTTTTTTTCTATGCTAAATATCCAAATGGAGATAGCTATAAATTAGTATATAATACAAAATTTTCTACAGGAACAACTGCAGGACCGGCAGTTATAAGCTCTGTACAAGCCTATAAAAATGGTCAAACAATTAATCCAACAATATCTAATAATAAATCTACAACAACACCATCATCAGACACCGAATTAAATTCTTGCACAGTAGCTGGGGTGACCGGTTGGAATTATTTGCTTGGAAGAGTAATGTCGTTATCAACAGTAGCAGCTGTTGCTGAATTAAATAATAACGACTATAAACAACTAATAATTAATTGTGTAAAATGGATAACAAAAAATAAAACAAATCCTAATATTTTGATTTTCAGTAGCGACAATACAGCACAAAATGATCTACTTAAAAGCAAACTAGCGTCTGTTACAACTGTGGACAAAATAACTATTACGGGACTATGTTCTGCATTTACAAATTCTAACAATATATTACTAAATAAAGATATTGTTATATTACAAATGCCATACTACAGCGCTGCTGTACCAGAGGTTGGACAAAATGCATTAATAGACTATGTATCAAAAGGTGGTGGACTATTAACTACTGAATGGACATTATATTGTACGGCCAGAGGATGTTTTAACAAACTCAATAGCATTTTCCCAGTCTATCCTACCCCGTCTTTTACTGCTAAATCTCCAATCAGATACATACAAAATATAGCAGATAACACAATAAATAGTGGAATTCCAGACGATTTTACATTTACAGGATCAAATAATGGAGGATCAGCCACTGAACTATCTATTAATACAGTAAAGACTAATGCAACCATTTTTTATCATAGCGAACAATGCAAAGCTCAAGTCAATACTGTTAACGTGGGAGATTTGGTGGAACTAATAGACCAAACATTAGATGGAGGAACAGCTTGGGGTAGCTATCATACTCCAGTATTCAAATGGAAAGATCAAATTTCATATAGTGGAAATATTATTATAGGAGGAGCATTATACTGGATATATAAATCTTATATAGATTACAGAATTACTAACGATTCTAAATTTAATGCATGGAGATCAAATATAGTAGGATCCAAAATAGATGGATATGGATTAGTGCTTAAACCATATAATATCACAAGACAAATGCTAACAGATGCAGTAACGGCCAGCGATAATAGTACTCAAATACAAAAAATTACCGAAAGTATCCCATTATCTGATAATTTTTGGAAAAATATGACTAAAGTTATGAAAGGATTAGTTCCAGATAATAAAATATACAAAAAAAATACCATCTACATAACCAAACAACCAAGTAATAGGCTTGGGGGTATTACTGGTAGCATTTCGTTTGAATGTGTTGGTAACTCAACAAACAAAGAAGCTATTACATACCAATGGCAAATAAGTTCAAATAACGGCATTAGTTTTGGTAATTTAGGAACAGGAACGAACGCCCAATACAGCGGATCAAAAACCTCAGTTCTTACCATTAAAAATTTAACTACTTCCATGGACAGTTACTTGTATAGAGCTGTAATAAGTTCCAAAGAAGGAAATAAAACGATAACACAAAACTCACATATTGTAAAATTAAATGTCATACAGTCTATTGTTGTATCTTCTTTTCCGACAGCACAAACAGCATCTAATGGATTAGCTATTTTCGAAATTATCGCCTCGTCTTCTCAAAACAAACAGCTAACATATCAATGGCAAACTTCAATACGTTCTGATCGTGGATTTTCTACTATTCCTGGAGAAACAAGCTCAACACTACGATTAAACGTCACCTCTTCTTCTCAAAATAATACTTATTATAGAGTAGTTATGTCAGATGGTATATCTTCATTCACAACTAATGCAGTTAAATTAACTGCGGTTCCAACCCTAAAAATTACTAGACAACCAACAAACTTTTATGCTTCTGACAATAAAGCCACATTTGATATTGGAATAGAAACGACATCCCCATTTTCTACTAAATTCACGAATATATTATATGCTTGGCAATATTCTAATAATAATAGAACTTGGAGAAATATACAAACAAATGACACCAAATATCAAAACTCCAACACCCCCATACTTTCATTAATTAATTTGACTAGAAGCCAAGATGACAAATTATTTTTCAGAGCAATAGTAAAGAACGGAAGTATCTCAGTCACCAGCGACTCTGCCCAACTTACAATAGCTCCAACAATTTCATCTTCTTCTATAAGCTATAATCCTACATATAAAACAATAAACAACATTAATTATGTAGATGTAGTAATGATGATAAGGGCTTCTACCACATCAGGATCATTATCATATCAGTGGCAACAATCGATTAATGGAGGCAGAAGTTATTCTAACATCACTGGCGCGACATATGATTCTATAGCTGTTGGAAACATACCTAAAAACTCTTACAGTAACTATAAATATCGTGTATTAATAAGTAATTCTATAGAAAGTACAATGGTTTATTAGTATGAACGAAATATTATTTAACAATGAAATAAAAGTTTCTGTTTCTCAAAGTCCAGAAAATCCTCAAGATGGAGATACTGTAGTTTTTTCAGCAACTTCATACATATCGTCTATTAATGATGCAGCATCAGCCGGATACAATTTCACCTATATTTGGATGGTATCTTATGATGGCGGCATAAGTTATAAAAAAATAGGAACAAATAATAGTATACTAATTATAGAAAATATTAATAGTCAACAATTTCAAAACAATTTATACAAAGTGAAAATTATACTAGAAGATCTTGAAGATTTTCTTTTAACAGAGTCTGGGGATAAGATTCTTAATCAAATTGGAGAAATTCTTGTACTTAATAATAATGCTACAGGATTATCAATACAATCAGATCCTATAAATACCGTAAATGATAATACCACAGCATCTTCGGTAAATAATAACGTAGATAATAGTAATACCAAATTAGATTTTATTAATCTTTCTTCTGTTGTTAATGAAGCTGCAGTTTTTGATAATACTATCAATGAAAATACTACGGCAAATGTTTTGTCGTCTCAAGCATCTTTGTCTATAACAGATTCCTCTCAAACTATCAATGGAGAAATATCCTTATCTCCTACTCTACCAGATACTCCACAACCAGACATACAAGTTCCAAGCTCTATCTTATCTATACAAGCTGCTCCTTGCTGGAAGTCCATAGAAAAAACATATGATCCAGAAGGAACTAGTGTAGAAGCAGATATTAAATGGACCGCTTGTGTGGAAAATAAAGGCCACTATCCTGGATCTTGGTCTGGGAATTGTGCCGACTCAAACCCCGCTGATCCAAGTACAACAGACTTCCTTACCGAATTAGATTGTCGATCAATTAAAAATGGATGTTCTGATACTTTTGATACTTTGTATTGTGAGACTGTTCCGGAAAATGAAATAGCTGTTGAAATTCATAGAATTATTAGTAGAAATCAGCTTGGCCAAAAAGAAACATTTTGTTGTTATCAAATGGATAATGTCTGCAATGATAAAGACTCAATAGACAAATGCTATGAAACAATATATGAAAAAAGTGTTAGTCCATGTATGGATGGAAATACTGATCATTGTGAGCAAGAGCCATATCAACCAGAAGATATGCCTAAATATTTTATAGCCAATCAATGTGATTTAACTAATGTGTGGAGTGCTCAAGCTGATGTCAGCACACCAGTAAAATTAAAAAACCAACGAGACGATAAGTATCGTTATTGCAAATCAAAATGCAATGGTACCCCCAAAGCTACATCGCTAAGTTTACAGGGGGTTTTTAATTTGACTACTAATACTCTTACTGTATTAGGAACTGGTGCTGGTGGTTTCGTTGTCGGAGGCGGTGCTGCTTATGTTTTTGGAGTTGTTCTTGCAGCAAATCCCATAGGCTTGATTTCTGTCGGAGTTATTGCGATTATTGCAGGAGCAAGTGCTATGTATATGGTACCAGCATCAAACACTGCTGCTAATAATATAATCACATATAGAAATCAAATGCTTACTACTTGCAATGCCGAGGGGGCTTATCTTGATATCTCCCTTAGAGATCGTACTTATCTTGGAGTTCCAGGGTTTTCAGAACAAGATCCAGTATTCAAAGAATGTACAAAATATGTTTGTAAGAAAAAATGGATGTGTAAAGATGAAGGACCTAATAAAGGTAAAACTTTAACCTATTCTAGAGTATCTAAAGGAGGAGGCTCATCAATAACAGTTGGAGATCCTACAAACGCATCCGCTATTCCTGTTGATCAAGAATTTACATCTGGAGGTAAAATATATACGAAAATAGATGATAATACAGCTTATATTAGATGGGATCAATTATCGAATGGGGCTTCATATACGCTTTCAGGACAAGTTTTTGTTAAAGGCTCAGCCAATGAACCAGATGGTATGGACAATGCATTCGTTGTTGTGCCTATAGATGGATCAATGACTTGCCGAGCCACTTTTTCTACTGATAGAATTCTTGATTTGACAGTAACTCCTTATACAGAATTGGATCTTAACGCTGTACCCATCTCTTATGTTTGTACAAATGGCGGAAATGTAGAAGTGGAACTTATACCGAATACTTGCACATGGAGAGTATTAAGGAAATGCTGTCCAAAAGGACAGGAATGTCATTGTGAAGTCGTCAATAAAGCTGCTCTTAAAAATGATAAACGATACAGCCATGGAACTTTTAAAGATTTTGATATAGATGCTAAAAACAAAACAGGAAGTGGAGTTGAATTATACGATATTGATAGAAGTAAACCTGGTGATTTTATAACTTCACAAATTAATAATAGTAGTGGAGCACCTCAGTGCGCTTCGTCTTGCAATGGAACGCATTGCGGAGTAAGAGAAATTTGGGATCTAGACGAGACTGCAGAAACAAAAGAAGTTGACTGTAACGAAACATACGACATACCGTATACGCAAATTTATGGTCCTTCAAGTCCAGAAAACGATAAAACATATGCTAGTTCTGGTTGTGATATGACATATGTATATAATCCAATGCCTAAAAGAAAAATTATTTGGTACAAACTAGTAAAAAAATATAGATATCTCCAAAACTCTGATCTAGGTGATACTCAAGAAGCAATTCTACAACGAACTTGGAATAAAGCAATAAACAAAGTTAAGAATAATGGAGGAAAATATGCAAAAAAATACGTATTTATCTATCACCAAAAACCTATTGATATTGTTGCCTGGGCTGGTACAAGCGACTTAATAAAAAAACCAAAACCAGAGAAAGATAATAAGACTGGTAAGGATATCGTTAAAATAAAGGATACCTCCTATTGGAATAGTTTGGTAAAACAAATTTGTAATTCTCCAGATAAAAATTTGGACTATGGCAAAGTCCAAAAATATATAGGAGCATTTGGAACATTTGATAATCAAGCACTATATTACCATTATCAACTTGAATATCAAGACGTAATGGATTTATCTAATAGTGAACCCTCTCCTTGCGATAAATGTAATCCTGTGTTTACGATAAATGATCCAAAAAACACAACACCCTATCCGTGTAATGATGCGAACGAGACGGTTTGCGGAGAACTTCACCCAGGAAATTGCCTTAAATCTGGCTCAGATAAAACAACTAAGATAAAAAAAATAACAATTTCATGCTCATTACCACCAACAGATGAACAGTTAGATGATATTGCAGAAAATGGAAACAAGCCTATGAATGAGAGGAAAACATTTTTAGATTTAGGATTAGCAAAAACTGCAGCAATAGATCATTTGGGTGGTTTTCCTGGTATGATATGTTCGGACCCAGATTCAAATATTGAATTTTAAAGGTGTATAACTAATTATTAACTATCATTTATGGAATAAATTATGGCCAACCTAAGAATCAGTGAACTACAAGCTGCTCCAGCAATATCTGGCTCTTATGTGCTACCAGCTAGTAGCTCAGATTCAACCTACAAGGTTAGTTTTGAACAATTAGCCACCTGGATGAATTATCGAACTGTTAAAGATCAATATTCTACAACATATACAGTAACTAGCAATGATAATAAATCAATCGTTACATTTAATAATGATTTGACGGTAACGGTTACTATTCCTGTAGCAGCCAATAATAGTTTACCAGTAGGAACCACTATAGAATTAGTGAGATTAGGAGATGGCGCAGTTAATGTTACAGGAGAGCAAGGAGTTACAATCAATTCTAGTGTTGGCTGGACATTGCGTACAGTTTATAGTAGAGCTACTTTGAGTAAAATTGATAATAATGATTGGGTAGTAAGTGGAGATATGGTATTAAGTCCAACTCCAACTCCTACTGTTACTCCAACCATTACCAAGACAGCTACTCCAACACCCACAATATCGCCATCAGCATCTGCCACACCAACAGTTACTCCAACACTCACTCCAACTCCTTCAAGCACACCATATGGTCCTCCAAGTGCTCCTCTCAACTTGTCTGGATACGGCGGCAACAAGGAAATTATTCTGTCTTGGGACGCTCCAGCAACCGATGGTCGATCATCAATTACAGATTATGTTGTTGAATATGAACAAGATCCTGATGTTACTCCAACATTAACACCAACGCCAACTCAAACACCTACTCCAAATTGATTAAACAGGAAAACATAAATGACCACAACTAATACTAACAGTTCAGCTAGAACACTCACCATACCAAACTTAGTAAATGGTCAAATCTATAGAGCGCGAGTATCTGCTGTTAATAATTATGGTCAAGGTCCTTTTGCTAATTGGATTCAGGTTACACCATCAGAATTTTCTACCGATCAGTATTATTATGACAATACATTATTGATGCATATGGACTTACTAAATGAACCGACTGATCAATATGCATCATCAGTCAGCTTATATTTAAATGGAGAAAGCGGAATAACTACCGACTCATCTCTTAATCCACAAGGGGTAAATAATTCTAATATACAACTTTCTTCTTCAATCAAAAAATTTGGTAATCAATCTTTATACTGGGACGGAGGTGGTCAAAGATATTTATCCACAAATGATGTGTCTGCTTTTGGTTTTGGTACCGGAGATTTTACACTAGAAGCATGGATATATCCACTTGCTTTGGATTCTTATAGAACTTTATTTAGTATAGGCTACTATAATAGTGGATTATTATGGAGAATTACTAATGGAGATGGATTATATTTCAATGGTACGAATTATAGCAATTGGGGATCCACTGATCAAATCAATATTAATCAATGGAACCATGTGGCCTTAACAAGAAGTAGCGGTACTGTTAGAACATTTATTAATGGAGTCAAAACATTCGAAGTTAGTGGCGGTCAAGCTGCTAGCGATATATATTCCTCTAGAATGGCCGTTATAGGAGCTGGTCCTCACGCCAGCAATAATGAAAATTTTTATGGATATATGGATGATATAAGAATCACCAAGGGTGTTGCAAGATATACTTCCAATTTTACTCCTTATACATCTCCTATTACTCTACAAAAAACCCTTATTGATTCTTCAGCATATAATAATCAATTAATTGCGTCGTCATCAATATCAGTCTCTAGTGGTTCTAGTAAATTTGGAGGATACTCAGGATACTTTAATGGTAGTAGTTTTGTTCGATCCCCTGGAACGGACGTTTGGCAATTAGGAACGGATGATTTTACAGTAGAAAGTTGGATTAATCCTGACTCTATATGGGGATACAAGCCCATTGCCGGAACTTATGACGGAGGTAATGGTGGTTGGAAATTAGCTATCCGATCACCATCCACAGGAGGAACAGTAACCTATGGACCACAAGTAGATTTTTCTACGGGGGCTTATGGTACTGAAGTTGACGTCATTATTGCTGGACAATTAGAAATTACCAGAGGAAATCAACAAGGTATATACAATAGCGCAAAAGAAGGAAACTATTATAGAGGGGGTGGCACATGGTACTCCCCAATAGATACCTTATGGAATAGTGACGGATGGGGAGATCTTTCAAATACTCCTTATCGTTCATTCCAGTCTTGGAGAGATTCTTATAGAAGTAAAGTTGGAACTCCTAGTATTGGTAATCTTGAATTCATAATGAAACATGTTCCAACTAATAGATATTGGTTAATTAAATTTACGGGTTGGGGTCAAGGAGGAGGTAATGGAGGATCTTTCTCTTATACCAGAAAAGAAATCCTTTCAATCTCATTTAACTCAAGCATTATTGAATTCCGCAATGGAGATAATTCTGTTGCAAGCGCAACAGCTACTATTCCAACAGGAGATTGGTCGCATGTTGCTGCTGTTAGATCAACTGGAGTTATTAAATTATTTTTGGATGGCACTCAAGTAGGATCAAACTCCCCATTTACTGCTAATATTACACGAAACAATAGTTACGGATTAAGTGTTGGATCTGTCATATTATCAGATGGTTCAGTTCCTCATTATTTTAATGGCTATCTAGACGATTTACGAATCACCAAGGGTGTTGCAAGATACGCCTCAAACTTCAACAAGCCAGTTGCTCCAGCCCCAGATTTGGGACCAGCATCAACAGTTCCTTCAACTCCTTCTAATCTAACAGTTTCGGAAGATCAGGGAATTGTTTCGTTGTCTTGGAGCAGACCATCTTATCCAAGAGTTGTTGATACTAGGGCGCCGATTACTTATTATGGCGTAGAATACTCCAGCGATAATGGATCATCATGGACAGAACATAGTGTAGTTAGCGGAGGTTCATTATTAACTCGTAGCATTAGCGGACTACCGTCCAACACCCCATATTTATTCAGGGTACGAGCACAAAATAGCGTTGGATTTGGAAACTATTCGTCAACAGCCAATATTTCAACATTAACTAATGTTCCATCCAGTGTCAGCGCTATTGGAGACAATAACCAAGCTTATGTATCTTGGACCGCCCCAACACCAAACAACTCCTCCATCAGAGACTACTCTGTACAATATTCTTCTGATGCTGGAAGTTCTTGGATAACGTTTTCTCATTCACCAAGTATTGATACTTTAATTAATGTAACTGGCCTAAATAATAGTTCAGATTATGTTTTCAAAGTTGCTGCTGTAAACTTGGCTGGAATTGGAACTTATAGCTCTAATAGTTCAAGTATTAACGTGGCGCCAAGAAGCGATAACCTCTATAATAAGACAAGAATCCTACTACATCTGGACTCTAACTAATAAGGCCTAATAATGAGTATAATTGATTCATCAGTAAAACCTAAAAATGTTACACTAAATAATGGGGCTAGTATTAGCACAACCAAAAGCCGATTTGGTGCTGGTTCTTTAGCATTAAATGGATCTGGTCAATATGCTAGTATTCCAGATAATACTGATTTTGGTTTTGGAACGGGCGATTTTACAATAGAGATGTGGGTTTATCCAGTAGATAATAATAATTATAGAACTTTAATATCCGTGGGAACACACATGGATGGACTGATATGGAGAATGTGTACTGAAGGAAATCAATTATGGTTTAATGGAACTCCCTGGAACTGGGGAGCTAGTAGTGTTCCATTAAATAAATGGAGTCATTTAGCCCTAGTAAGAAATAGTGGAACAATTAAAGTTTATATTAATGGAACTGAATCTTTATCGGTTTCTGGTGGTGCTGCTGCTGGCAATCTTGGTTCATCCAGAGCAGTAAGTATTGGAGCATATGGTTCTAGTGAAACATTTAATGGATATTTAGACGAAATAAGAATTACAAAAGGAGTAGGAGCAGCAAGATATACTGGTAATTTTAGTGTTAACTCAATACTCGCCCCAGCTCCTTCTAGTGGAACATCAATTACGCCAGCTAATGTAGTAACAGACTTGATCGCTGCTGCTGGTAGTCACCGAATCACTATGACATGGACTCCACCACTTGAAGATAATGGTGGCATCATCACAGACTATAGCATTCAATATTCCAGCGATAGTGGATCATCATGGAACGATTTTTCTCATTCTGCTAGTGCTACTAATTTAGTTAATGTAACAGGTTTGACTAATGATACATCCTATTTAGCCAGAGTTGCTCCAATCAACGTGGGTGGCACCGGTAATTATGTAGCGACACAATCACCCTTAACTCCAGCGCTTCCTCCAGAAGATACATCTGAAGATCCTTACTACTATAATACAGTATTACTCCTTCATATGAATGGAGATAATAACACAACAACCATCACGGACAACTCAAGATTCTCACGATCCTGCTCAACTGCTGGAGATACTAAAATTAGTGTGCTTCAGAGTAAATTCGGAGATAGTAGTGCTTATTTTGATGGTTCTGGAGATTACATTACAGTACCAAATAGTGCCGGATTAGATTTTGGTTCTGGCGATTTTACTATTGAATATTGGGAATATAGAACAGATAGTGGAGATAGTAGACCCGTAATGTGTAGAGTAGCTACAGACCAAGGGTATAATCCATTTTTATTAGGTTACAAAAGTGGATCCACACTCTATGCTTATGCCTCATCAGAATATGTGAACACACAGAATTGGGATATAGTTAGCACCCTTTCTATGGGTTCTGTTGTTTATAATAGCTGGACACATTATGCTTTTGTTAGACAGGGAAATACATTTAGGACTTATCAGAATGGTATTCAAATAGCAACAACTTCTTCTAGTTCTAGTATAGCTTTTGGGAATGGACCGTTAAATATTGGTAGGTATCGCAATTCAGAATATTACCAAGGTTACTTGGATGATATTAGAATAACTAAAGGAATTTGTCGATATCCAGATGGAACAACTTTTAGTGTCAGAACTTTACCATTTTCAAATATTGGAGCAACTCCAGTTGCCCCAAATGCTCCCACTAGTGTCACAGCTTATGGCGGAGATACCATAGCCGATTTAACATGGAATTCTCCAGCTTTTGAAGGATACGCCCCACTAAGTTCTTATGGGTTAGAAGTATCAGAAAATAGTGATCCAAAAAACTGGACAACAAAAGAAAGTACTACCAAACTATTATTGCATTTTGATACAACAGATTTCAATAACGACGACACATTAAAAGATTTTTCTTTATACAACAGAAGTGTGTCTTTCAATAAAACAACAAGTCCAGCTTACATCGCCGTTCCATTTAATGGTTGCGAAGATGGATATACTAATAATTGTGGTTCTTTTACTCCTCAAAAATTTGGTACAGGGTGTTTGCAAGTACCAAATGTTAGTGCTAGTCCCAGTTATATTCTAAAAACTCCACAGTCTTCTGATTTGGATCCTGGTACTGGAGATTATACTTTAGAATTCTTCTGGTGGCCACAATCTTATGGATATAATGGAGGTTTGACTAAAAATGGAGTAGGAAGATTATTTGGTAGTAATAACGCAGCATCTGGATCATATTGGGGAGTGCAGTCTATAAGCTGTTATTATTACAATTATTGTAATACTATGAGATTGAGCAAATATGTTAATGGTAGTCCAGTTTATTATGTTGATATAGATATGAGTACAGCAATAGGTTCTATGAAACATTTTGTTTTTAGTCGTCAAAATGGAACATTAAGAATTTTCCTAAATGGTAGTAAAATCAAAGAAATTTCAGATACTAATAATGATGTATTTTCAGCTGGTGGATTAGTTATTATGGGCGGCGACTCTGGATCTCATAATGCTAATAATTATGTTTACGGAAGATTAGACGAACTAAGGTATACTGTTGGAGAATCTCTTTATAGTGCTAATTTTGATTTGCTGCCTCAATCAGCATTTAAGAATGCTCGTATGATCAGTTTAACAAACAATACTTCTTATGTTTTCAGAATGAGAAGCCAAAATAGTTCTGGTTATGGAGATTATTCTTCTGAGAGTAGTCCAATAACAGTAGCTCCTCCTCCAGATATTATTATTAGTTCGCAACCAAAAAATGATAGAGTAACGACATGGAATGATAATGGAAGCTTTTCAGTAACAGCCACAGTAGAAAACGGCAGTAATCCAACATATCAGTGGCAAAAATCTATGGTAATAGACTATAATGGCAATAGGTCCTGGATAAATATTGATGGAGCAACTTCATCTTCATTAACCATTAATAGTAACTCCTTTCAAAATTATGAATATAATTATTATGGCACAGGAATGGATGCTGTAAGATGCTTGTTATCATCAGCGTATGGGTCTAAGTTATCAAAACCCGTCAGATTAGTAAATTTATCTTATACATTACCTAATATTTATGTGAACACATATTATGGTAATAACAATATAGGTACTGATTATGATCACAACTATAGTGATATTTATGGTTTGAGTGCTAATGGTTCTTTAAATATTAACCTAGAAAACTACAACGGTGGTTATGGATCTACAGCTGATGCTAGCTGGTATACTGGAAATGATACCAGAATCTTACTACAGTACTCCACAGATTATTCAACTTGGAGTGATGCGTCAGTTTATAAAGACATTAAATTTAATAATGGTTCATATTATCAGAGCGTTTCAATAAATATGGAAGATAAATCTGGTAGCGTCTACTATAGATTTAAGTTTATTGATTTATGGCCATACTCTACAAATAATGGAACAGAATCAAATACAGAATCATCATATTCTACTATTAATACTTATAATACTTTCAGAATAGATTATACAGCCACAGTTCCTGGGGTTCCAAGAAATGTTGTTGGAGATAGTGGAGATAATATGGTGGTGTTGAGTTGGGATGTTCCATTATTAACCGGTGGAGCTTCTGTAACTTCTTATACTATTCAGTATTCTAGCAATAGCGGAAGCTCTTGGACAACATTCGGAACTAGTTCTTTAAGATCAGCTAATATTACCGGATTGAGCAATGGAACAGGTTATATTTTTAGAGTAGCAGCAACTAATAGTGTTGGGCTTGGTAACTATAGTTCTAATAGTAGTATTGTTACTCCAGATGCGGCTAATGCCACGGTTCCAGGATCACCAACCAACGTCACAGGAATAGCTGGCAATACTAAAGTATTATTGAATTGGATTGCTCCAAGCGATATTGGAAAATCAGTTTTAACAGATTATGCTATTCAATATTCTACTGACGATGGAGATACTTGGACAACATATACTGATCCAACACCATAAGGAATAATAATGTCAATATCAACAACTAAACTATTAAGCGGATTAAATAATGATACTACCTATAAATTTAGGGTAGCAGCAATTAATAATATCGGAACAGGAAATTATTCTGTAGCTTCTAGCGGAATAACCCCTCTATCTTCTTTACCAGACTTAATTCCAGTAGAATATTTGGTTGTTGCTGGCGGCGCTGGGGGAGGATCTGATATGGGTGGTGGTGGTGGCGCTGGTGGCCTCAGAACCAATTTGTCTGGAGCTACTAGCGGTGGTGGAGCTTCAACAGAGTCTTCTTTGCTATTGAGTGCTGGGACTTCTTATGTAATAACCGTTGGGGCTGGAGGAACCGGCACCCCATCTGGTGCTGGACAATCTAATGGAAACAATGGAAGCAATAGTTCTTTAAGCTCTTTGATAGAAGCTATTGGAGGAGGTGGAGGAGCTAGTGATTATAATAACAATAGAGCAGGAAATAGTGGGGGTTGTGGTGGAGGTGGTGCTTCTGCTAGTTATAATGGGGGTATTGGTAATGGTGGATCTGGTACTTCTCAACAGGGTTATGCTGGAGGTGCTGGAGGAGGAGGAGGTGGTTACTATCCTGGCGGTGGAGGTGGTGCGGGAGGAGTTGGAGCAGGCACGCCTGGCTATACTTCAAGAGGACACGGTGGTCCCGGAGTCCTTAATACCATACTAGGCACCGCTTATTATTGGGCTGGTGGAGGTGGTGCTTCTGGATACTCCATTACTGGTGGAGACGGAGGTATTGGAGGGGGTGGTGGCGGTGCTGTAGGAACTACTACCGGAGGATCTGGCATTAATCCCGGTTCACCAGGAGGAGGAGGTTCTACAAATTCTCAAACAAATACTCCAGGAGGAAATGCTGGAGCTAATACTGGTGGTGGCGGTGGTGGTGGATCTCATTATAACGCCAATAATTATGGAGGAAATGGGGGTACAGGAGTAGTTGTAATTCGTACACCTGCTACTGCGGCCTCTACTACGGGTAGTCCCACCGTAATAGTAGATGGTTCCTATAATGTGTATGTATTTACTGGTACTGGAAGTATAACATTCTGAGGATAAGGAGAATTTCATGGCTCATTTTGCTGAATTAGATGATAATAATATGGTTGTAAGAGTATTGTCTGTTAATAATAATGAATTAATTGATAATGGAACAGAGAGTGAGTACAAGGGCGTTCTGTTTTTAAATTCTTTATTTGGTCACAAAAATTGGAAACAAACATCATATAATCACAATTTTAGAAAGAACTATGCCTGCATAGGATATAAATACGATCAAGTTCTAGACGCTTTTATTCCAAACCAACTCTTCCCCTCATGGACTTTGGACACATCAACTTGTAGATGGCAACCTCCTGTAGCGTATCCTTCAGATGGTCAAATTTATGTATGGAATGAAAATACTCTATCGTGGTCTCTTAATAAAATGGAAGGTTAATATATGAAATTAGATAATACAGTAACAATCGACCTAGGTTCTGGTGATCCTTTGGTTTTAAATGATCTTGATGTTGTAATCTTTGATCATCAGTCTAGAAAATTAGTTTTGGCAAAAGTTCATCCGGCAGCAAATCTTCTTCCGTTGTGGAGAGGGCCGGATTATGATGCTATTGGGGACTATACTCAAGCTCAAGTTGAAGCCCGAATCAAAGAATTATTAGGACCAAATTTAGAAACACTACCAAGTTTATTTAATAAAGAAGTAGTATAATGGCAACACAAAGATTAACTCTTTTACCAACAGCACCAACGGTAGATACCGGCTATATTTTCCCTGCTAGTGGCGGAGGAAATACATATAAAATATCTACTGGGGAACTTGCTGGATGGATAAGTTCTAAGGATGTTAATCTAAAGTCTGATAATTATACGGTAACTACCCAGGATCAAAAGTCTTTGATGTCTTTTTATGGGGGTGGATCTTATAATCTTGTAATTCCTTCTCATAGTGAAGATCCTATTCCTGTTGGAACAATTATTGATGTGACTAATAATGGTACTAGTATAGTACATATTTCAGCTACGCAATATTCTCCAGCTGTTGGATTTCAAATTGCTAATTTGATGAATTATGCTGGACAATCAGGTGTTAGTGAAAATTCTGTAAGTGTTGGATTAGGAAATCCATCTTGGGGTCCAGCAATACAATCTAACCCAACAGATTATGAGATAGTATTTAATGGTGGGCTTGTTGCTACTATTACGGGAGCAAGTGGAACAGCTTCTCCGGGAGCACAATGGACATTTACCGGAACATGGCCAGCCAATGTTTCTGGAGCCCCTTTAACCATTCGATCTAAAAATTACTCACCTGGGAATGTTGGGGTTTCTTTAAATTCTCCAGAAGGCTTTTATGTTGTTAATTATGGACTAGCTTCATTAATTAAAGTAGCAAATAACCAGTGGGTATTAAGTGGTAATTTATCATACCATCCTGATCGATATTTTGGTAATGTTGGATTATTAGCACATATGAGCGGAGCTGATGGTGGTTCATCTTTTATTGATAGTTCTAATTCTCCAAAAACTATGAATGTCTACGGAGAAGTTAAAACACTATCAACCAAATACAAATATGGTCCAACAAGCGCATACTTTAATGGTGGTTGGAACGCTTTAACTCTAAGTGGTTCAGATGATTTTAATTTTGGTAGTGGAGATTTTACCATAGAGTTTTGGGTATTAGTAGACGCTTATAATCCAAACGGATCAAGATTTATACAATCAAGAGATGGAGATTTATTGTCAGGCTATAATATAGGTATTGGTTCAAATGGAGTTCTTGGCGTCTATTCTTCTAGCAATAATTCTAGTTGGGATATCATAAGTGATGCTACTTCACTAGGAATAGTACCTCTCAACACATGGACCCACATAGCTTTTGGTAGAAAGAACGGAACATTTTTAATTTTCGTCAATGGCAACATAGTCTACAATAAAACATCGTCTGCTTCTTTGTACTATAATAGTGGAGATACAATTATCATAGGTGGTCAGACCAATGGAACAAACCGATCATTGAATGGATATATTGACGAAGTAAGAATTACCAAAGGAGAAGGAAGATACTCCCAACCCTTCCAATTAAATAATATCCCATACCCAGACAGTTCAGCTTCTTTTAATGTTCAGCCCAAACTAATTCCTGGCCTAAGATTATGGTTAGATGCTAACAACTCAACAAGCTTGTATGATTCAGTTTCTGGGGGAAGTAATGTCTCAGCAGATTCTTCAGTAGCAAGATGGGAAGATGTTAGTGGAGAGAATAATCATGCCATACAGAACGACAGTAGTAAACGACCACTAAGAAAAGTATCTTCTTTAAACTCCAAAGACACCATACTATTTGATGGATCTAATGATTGTTTTATAGTTCCAAATTTTTGGTTACAGTCCCACTTTTCTGCTTTTATAGTACAAACATCATTGGTTTCTAGTGGGACTAAATTTTGGCTAGAACATAGCTCAGACCTTAATAGTAATCCTGGTTTTTATTTTCAGGGAATAAATGGTGCTATTTGGGCTGTTAGACGAGGATCAAATATACATGCAGGAGACGCTAATACTTTAGCTGGCGGAACAGACTGGATTGGGAACGATTGGAGTTTAGCTTCTTTCGTATACAATGGAGCTGGATATGTTTATAAAAATGGGACTTTAGTTACTAGTCAGTCTCATTCTGGTAGTGCATTATCTAATACTATTTTAAAGGACACCTTAAATATAGCTAGTAGAAATCAAACTAATATTTTCTTAAATGGTAGTATTGCAGAAATTATTATATACGATAAACCACTACCAAATCTATACAGAATAGGCATAGAGAAGTATTTGAAGAACAAGTGGAACATCAGCTAATAAACTTGTTATAGGAAAAATATGTTACCTATCAGATTAAGCGAATTACCAGAAGCGCCATTGGATGTTAGTCAATCTGGAATTTTCCCAGTAAGTGACGTTCCCAACGACATTACATACAAGCTCTCTCTGCAACAGATTCCATCATTATCAGCAAAGCAAAATATACAAGTAAAAACTAGCTCATATACTATAACTAAAAATGACTACAATACTATCATATATTTTAATAATGACATATCTACTATTGCTAATTTAATTGTCCCAAATAATAACAGTAAAAAAATACAACCCGGATATAGTATTAAGATAGCAAGGTTTAATTTTGGTCATGTTAAAATAGAAGCCGATAGTGGAGTTACCATACATTTCTCAGATGGCCTATATTTACATTCTCAGTATAGCGTTGCTATTTTAACAAAAATAGATACAAACACATGGATCATTAATGGTCATTTATCAAAAACCCCACAACCAATTGGAAATGTATCAGTCCTTTCTGATCAATCAAATATCACTATACCAGATTCTGGTATTGCTAGTTCTTATCCAATAACATTTAATGTTTCTAATATAATGATACCCATTACTAAGATATCACTAGTAATAAATAATTATTATCATACTTTTGCTGGTGATGTTGGTATGATGCTCGTATCTCCCAATGGTTCTTTTAATACAATAATAACAGGACGGCAAGGAGGTGGATCAGACCCGAACATAACGGAAGTTACCATAACAAATGAAGGCACAACTTTATGGGATGGATATTCTGATGGTATTTTTATTAATAATCCTATCCCCATAAGTTTTGATTCTCCGGCCCCAACAGCGTCTAATCAAAACATAGGCATTTTTGTTGGCCTGCCCCCATTACAAGCAAACGGTATTTGGTCTCTATATGTTCAGGATTTTGCCGGTGGGGATATTGGATCTATAGGTAAATGTACTCTAAATATAGGATTTTAAATTATACTCTATAATATGGTGTATACTATAGATAGAATTATTCTCATTCTCTTTTATCTGAGGTGCTCTAATGCCTACAGAACAAAATGAAAAACTCAAAAGCATAGCTATTAAAGTTTTGGAAAAAACCAATGTTCCAAAAACAGACAATTATGGTTTTGCGGTAGTTACTATTCTTATGATAATTAGTATCATATTAACTTGTGTTAGAATTCTACAAGAGTGTAATAAAAATAAATTATCGGCTCAATCAACAGTTCAAGATAAATATTCTATGTATGGTGAACAACTCCACACATTTAGTGAACGCCGAGGCTGGTTTACAAAAATGAGAATTAAAAAAATTCTTAGAAGAGAAATGACTAGAGAAGATTATGAAAAATATTCTTTAGCAATATTGAATGCTTTGTTAGAAACAGGAGAAATTCTCACGGATGATGAGATATCAACCTTAGTGGAGGCAGCAAATGTTTAGTATCATGGTATGGTGTGTTTATGGTCTATTTGTCGGTTCAATAGCTAAAAGCATAGTACCCGGAGAAGAAAATTTCGGGTTCTGGAAAACTATAGCTTTAGGGGTTGCAGGATCGTACTGCGGAGGTATAATAACCTATCTGCTGGGCATGACTCCGCTACAACCCACGGGGATAGTTATGGGAGTAGCAGGAGCAATTGCTTCCTTAGTATTTTACAAAAAGCTATTAGAAAAATAATCGATTCTACATGAGACCAATCTGGACGGACTATTTCTTGGGATTAGCGAAAGTTATTTCCCAAAGAAGTCATGACATACATACTCAGCATGGATGTGTCATAACTGATCAAAACAACAGGATTCTAGGAGTAGGATATAATGGATATCCACGAGGATTAGATGATAGTAAGCTTCCCAAAAATCGTCCAGATAAATATCCGTGGATGGTTCATAGCGAACGTAATGCTCTTTCTAATTGCGTAGTACGACCAGATAATGGAGTTGCTTATGTTACGGGCCAATGCTGCAATGATTGTATTATGGCTTTGTGGCAAGAAGGTGTTCAAACAGTATACATGATTGATGATCATGGAACTCATTTATTTGACGACAAAGCCAAACAAATATTTGACACTTTTGTAGATATGAGCGGAATAAAAATTTCTAAAGTTACACCCGATCTGTCTTGGCTCAAGAGTCTCTGTGGTGTAATATGAGTATATCGCAAATTTGTTTTTATTGTTCAGTATTTTATTTATCATATCTAGAATATATCGGTGACTATAGTGTTAGTAATCAATTTCGTCTCACCGTTATTCTCGGACTCATCGCAATTTTAAACAGGAGATAATATGTCCGCACTTCAAGAACTGCAGAATTATACATTCGTTAGTAAATATGCTCGTTGGATAGAAGACAAGAATCGTAGAGAAACTTGGAAAGAGGCTGTTGATAGAGTAAGGGGCATGATGCACACCAAGTATGACGAGTTTGGTATCTCAGAAGATATTGATTGGGCCTATGATATGATGTATAAGAAAAAGGTTCTTGGTAGTCAAAGAGCTTTACAGTTTGGTGGAGATCCTATTCTAAAGCGTCACGCTAAAATTTATAATTGCACAGCAAGCTATTGTGATCGTCCAAGATTTTTTCAAGAATGTTTTTGGTTATTATTGTGCGGTTCTGGAACAGGCTTTAGCGTTCAAAAGCACCATGTTGCAAAGCTACCATCATTAGAACATGATATAGAAGAAGGCCAAGCCACAAAGTACGTTATTGACGATAGTATCGAAGGATGGGCTGATGCTCTTGGGGTTCTATTAAGTTCTTACTTTAGCAAGCCTGTTGATGAATTTAAGCAGTATAAGAATGTTCATGTGGTATTTGACTATTCCAATATCAGGCCAAAGGGTGCTGCTTTAGCTTCTGGAGTGGGCAAGGCTCCCGGATATGAGCCATTAGCTAATGGTCTAGAAAAAATTCGTGCTCTATTAGATATTTGTATCTCTAAGGGACAAAAGAAGCTTCGTCCTATTGATGCTTATGATATTGTTATGCATAGTAGTGATGCTGTGCTATCTGGTGGCGTTCGACGAAGTGCTTCATTAGCATTATTTAGTCATGATGACGAAGAAATGGCCAAGGCCAAAACAGGCAACTGGTATATTGACAACCCACAAAGAGCACGAAGCAATAACTCAGCTCTCCTGCTCAAAAACGATACAACATATGAAGAATTTGCTACTCTTATGGAGAGCGTAAAAGAGTTCGGAGAACCAGGATTTATATGGAGTGATTCAACAGAGATGGTTTTTAATCCTTGTGTAGAAATCTCTCTTTATCCAGTCAATGAAGTAAATGGCAAGTCTGGTTTTCAGGGCTGTAATCTATCTACTATTAATTGCTCATCAATTGTTGACGAAGAAGATTTTTACGAACGATGTAAAGCAGCAGCTCTAATAGGAACTTTACAAGCTGGTTTTACTAAGTTGGATTATCTGGGTAAAGATAGCGAAGCAATCTTTGAAAGAGAAGCTCTGCTCGGAGTATCCATGACTGGTATTATGGAAAAACATGACCTTATTCTTTCTGAAGATGTACTAAAGAAAGGGGCCAAGATTGCTGTTGATACTAATAAGAAAATGGCCCAAAAGATTAATATCAATCAGGCTGCAAGAGTTACTTGTTTGAAGCCCGAAGGAACATCCTCAAGCATGTTAGGTACTAGCTCTGGTATCCATCCACACCACGCTAAACGATACATAAGGCATGTACAGGCCAACGTTTTAGAAGCACCGTTCCAGCACTTCAAGAAACTAAACCCGCAAGCCTGCGAAAAGTCTTCGTGGTCGGCCAATAATACGGATGAGGTTATTAAGTTTCCAATAGAGGTTCCAGACGGGGCTAAATTAAAGAACCAACTTCCCGCAGTAGAAATGCTTGGTATTGTTAAGGATACTCAAAAGAATTGGGTACAGTCTGGCAAGAATAAATTATTATGTACTCAAGAATATTTAAGTCATAATGTGAGCAATACTGTCACAGTTAAACCTGACGAGTGGGATTCTGTAACCAAGTACATTTATGATAATCGAAAGTATTTTGCAGGAATATCTTTGATCCCACAAAGTGGAGATAAAGACTATCCTCAAGCCCCATTCACAACAGTTTATACTAGCAGAGAGATTGTTAAAGAGTATGGAGATGCGGCCTTGTGGTGTTCTGGTTTAATTGAGCTTGGACTAAATGAATTCAACAATAATCTATGGGCAGCTTGTGATTATGTTTCGATGAACCAAGCGAAGGAAAATGACGCAGAAAGCAGATTGAGATTTGTAACCAAGATGAAAAACTTTGCTGGGAAATATTTTGATGGCGACATTAAAAGATTAACCTATTGTATGAAAGATGTTTATAATTGGAAAATTTATTGTGATCTATTTGATGGTTTTAAGAAGGTAGACTATACCCAGCTTTCTGAAACAGAAGACAATACTGTGGGTATTGAAGAAATCAGTTGTGCGGGAGGGGCTTGCTTATTATAGTTTGAGCAATGGGCTTGGTTCTAGTGGTATAAAATAACATAACTATAGGCAGCGGTGTATATTAATAGTGAATTGGTACGCATTTCTCCTCTATAGTAAAAGGGCATAAATTGAGAAATAGAAAAAACGCCAAGAAGAAAGTTCTAGATGGTACAAAAGATCTAACTCCAGCAATAGGAAGCGTTTACAGAAATAGACTAAAGCCCAGAACAGAAAATCAAAAAGAATACATCAGAACAGCAGCTGAAAATGTTATTACTTTTTGCCAAGGTGTTGCCGGAAGCGGCAAGACACATATCGCAATAGGTATGGCACTAGAATATCTATTAGATGAAAAAATTAAAAAGATTATTATCACTAGACCAGTAGTAGAATCTGGAGAAAAAATAGGATACTTACCAGGAACAGCAGAAGAAAAAATACACCCATACCTCTTGCCCCTGCTAGATGAAGTTAACCATTTTATCCCAACCTCCCAATACGTTAGTCTAAAAACTAATAATAAGATAGAAATAGTACCACTAGGTTTGATGAGAGGTCGTAATTTTCATAATGCTTTTATTGTTGCCGACGAATGCCAAAATGCTTCTTATGATCAACTTAAGATGTTATTAACAAGAATTGGAAATAATAGTAAAATGATATTAACAGGAGACGTTAGTCAATCAGATCTACATAGACATATGCAGGGCGGATTTTATGATATGATTGCTGCTCTCTCTGGTATTGAAGGTATAGGAGTTTCTAAACTAGATAGCTCCGATATTGTTAGACACCCAATTATAGGAAAAATAATAGGACGTTTGGATAGTTACGAAAATGAAAGCTCAAAACGGTAAGTGCCTTGTTCTAAACGCAGACTATACCCCACTCGGCATAATAGGCTGGCAAAGAGCCTTGGTGTGGTCTGTTAAATATGAACAAAAATCACGTATGTCTATTGATATTATTGATTTTTACAAAGATGACTGGATAGTAGGAGCCAATAATAAAAAACATCCTATTCCAGCTGTTGTAAAAACTAATAGGTATTTTAAACTTCATACTCAATCGGTAAATTTTTCTCGTAAAAATCTATTCATTAGAGATGAATATACATGTCAATACTGTTATCAAAAAAAAGAGACAAATAAATTAACATATGATCATGTTATTCCAAAATCTAAATGGAACAATAAAAATGCAAGTCCTACTTGTTGGACCAACATAGTTACGGCTTGTGTTGAGTGTAATAGGAAAAAAGGAAATAAAACACCAGCACAAGCAAATATGTCTCTCAAAACCCTTCCTTATCAGCCAGCCAAAAATTTTAAATACTTGCCTGTTGTGGGTCTTTTGCTTAATATAAGATCAGACATCCCATCAGAATGGCAGCCGTATTTACCAGAATCATATTTTTAACTAGGACATAACAATGAGGATTGACGAAGTTTTTACAATCAAACCTTCAAAAGAAGAAAATAAATCTGCTCTCTATTGTCTAGTCGGTAATGAAGATTTTATTGACGATAATGGGAATCCTAGAATTAATTCTGAGGACAGTCCAAAAATTATGGCAAAATCTATTCCGAATAAGCCTTCCAAACATATGGGAGCAACAGACAAGATGCAATTAAGGTTCTATATTCGCACAAAACAAAATGACATAATATATAATCCAGTAACCATAGAGTCAAACGTTAAGAATAAAGAAACCTTTGACTTTATTAATAACACATGCAAAGGAGGACTATCTTTTAGAGAAGTTCCTCAGTCTGTTTTTGATAAGTATGTTTCATTCCTGAAGACCAAAAATACCAGATGGCTCAATGCGGCACAAAGAGAGTTAAAGTAGAACATGCCTACATATTCTTATTCTTGCGATAAATGCAATATAGATTTTGAGTTGTTCTTTTATATTAAGGACTATCAGGATCGGCCACAATGCCCGTCATGCAAATCCAAAAAAACTTGCCGAAGATATATTGATGACGTTTCCACCATAAGTGCTTCAGTTAAAAAAGCAGACAGTGAACTCAAAACCCTGGGAGATATTGCTAATAGAAATAGAGATAGGATGAGTGATGATCAAAAACAAGCCCTAAACGAAAAACATAGTGCCTATAGAGATAATGAAATTCTACAAGACTTACCAAAGGGTATGTCCAGAATGAAAAAACAGAACAAGGTAAAATAAATATGGACACAAATGAAGAACAAAAAATACCACTAAATGAAGAAATACTATCTAATTTGGAAAGTTTTTTACTAACCGATGATCTGGACCTTATTAAACAAAGATTTGATACTCAATTAAATTGTTTTCCAGAGGATACAAAATTAATAGCTTGTCCTCATGAAATAGTATTTACTATCACAGCTAACGTATTAGCAGAAGATAAAGAAGGACAAACAGTAGATTCTGTAGAATTATTAACACAAACCTATCATATGCCAGTACCAGCAGATAAAGACTATAACCATTTTATGGAATCCTTTATGTCTTTTTTTGAAAAAGCAATGATTGACTCTCATCAACAAGCAACACAGACAGCCCAAGACAACACCAATAAGGAACCAGAAAATGAATGACTTTATTTTTTCTGCAAAATCAAATTCCACAGACGATAAAAATCTACCAAATGAGTTCTATACCATCGCAGGAAATGATGATTACTTGGATTCTAATGGAAGCCCTAGACTGAAAACAGAAAGCGATAAGGTTTGTGCTAAAAAGTTATACAGGGCAGACGGGTCTCTCAGGTTCTATATTAGACTAGCCAACAACAACTCTGTGTACAATCCAATATCTCTGTATGGAGATGAAAAGCCAAATACTTTTTTAGACAGAGTAGTTAGAAGTGGATTCAAGTTCAAGGAAGTAAATGAAAAGGTATTTAAAATGTACCTTGGATTTCTTAAAACAAAAAACGTAGCATGGCTACATAATGCAGAAAGAGAGATGATATAATGGCAAGAACAAGTAAAGCTCATGAATATGCTATATATTGGCTTAATAGTCAAGGACTAAATATAGAAAATATTGCTACAGAATTAGGTCTAACAGACAAGCAAGTAGGTAAGGCTCTAGAAAAAAACAATAGTGTTAATGAAACGAATAACATAAAAACTAATTCTAGTCCTGTCAATTCTACTAAAACGTCTTCTAAGGATTTAATGATCAGACACACATCAGCAAAAAAGAATAATAGTGTTGCTATTATGACCAAGGAAGCTTCTGAGGTTAATGATCAAGCCAAGAAAAATAATCAAACTCACCCTAATCTACAAAAGAATATATTTAGGCCAAACGGTTGAACATATGAAAAAATACCCTTCGAAGTACTCGAACGGTAAGTTGGTATCAGCGGCTCAGTATATTACTGAAGTGATATGCGAGAAGAAAGCTAAGCTTACCGGACAGGATTTGCATTATAGATTTTGGGTTCATAAAACATGGTCAGCATATTACAGAAATCAAATAGGTAGCGCTAACAAGCTCTTACTTAAGTATTCTGAAGCCGCTATAGTTAAAGCTCTGAATACGTATGAGGCTGCAAAAATTTATTCTCTACGCGCGCCTCACCTGATTCCTATAATAGAACAACAACAACTACTACTGGACTCTCAGAACCAATCGCTTACTCTTGAGCTTGATAGGAAAGAAAACAAGACGTTTAAAACTAATACTAATAGTACAAAAAACATTTTATCCAAGTTAAAGGATCTAGATAATGGCACTTAAAGAAGATGTTAAGAAAAATTTTGGCGATAATGTGATGTTAACAGCAAATGCTGTTATTGATAAGTCATTGATTACTATCCCAGTTAGTCCAGCATTAGATGTTGTGCTAAATGGTGGTATCCCAGAAGGATCATTCGTTATTTTTACTGGCCAGCCCAAGTGTGGGAAAACTACCACATCTCTAGATTTTTGTGCAACAGCCCAGAAGAAGGAATACGCTCATGGGTCGTTTAAAGAAGGGAGAGAGGTTTATTATCTTAATATAGAGGGTCGATTAAAGAAAAGAGACCTAGAAGGCATACCCGGATTAAATCTAGAAAAATTCAATATTATTGGATCTCAAGAAGGTAAAATCCTACACGCAGAAGAATATCTCCAAATTGGAGAAAGAATTATTAATGAAATTCCAGGATCAGTAGTCATTATCGACTCGTACTCTGCTCTATGTACAGAAGCTGAAATTACTAGCGATATGGATAAGATGCAAAGAGCAGACGGAGCTAAGTTGTTGGCTAAGTTTTGCAGAAAGGTGTCTAATGTTATTCCCGTTAATAGAAATGTGGTCATAGGTATTACTCATCAAATGGGTAATCCTGGAATGGGTCACAGCGAATGGAAAGAAAAGAGTGGTCAGGCTATTGCTTATCAAACGGACATTAAAATCAAAGCCAACTATTTTAGTCCTTGGAATTTAAGCACAGATAGTCCCCAGATTGGTCAAGAAGTACATTGGCAAGTAATGTGTTCTGCTCTAGGTGCTCCTGGCGGTAAAATTACAAGCTACATTAGATATGGTCAGGGAATTGACAAACAGATGGAATTATTGACACTGGCTGTAGATTTAGGACTTGTATCAAAGGGCGGTGCGTGGTATACTATAGCATCTGTCGAGGACAAGCCCAAATTTCAAGGTCTGGAGAAAACTAGACAGTATTTGGTTGATCATCCTGAAGTTTATGAAGATTTATGGACAAAGATCAAGGATACTATGGGAATCAAATGCAAGTAAAAGATCTAGATGGGAACTCTTGTAATTGGCAATTGATTGGTAATATTGCACATGGGTCTATTCAAAATAAGTCTAGTTTACATTTACAGGCTAGGGATTTAATTCATATGTGCTTTCCTACCTTACAAGTTTTGGAAGAAATACCAGTTAATATCAGAAGATCAGAAACTCTTTATCTAGATTTCTATTTGCCACTAATTAAGAAATGCATAGAAGTTCATGGCGAGCAACATTATAAGTTTAGTAGATTTTTTCATAATAGCCCATTAGGATTTATCAGACATAAGAAAAGAGACCAAGAGAAAAAAGAGTGGTGCGAATTAAATGGGATTGAATATATAGAATTACCATTTGACCAAATAGATCAATGGGTATCAAGGATAAAAAATGAACACTAAAGAACAAGTTAATGAATGGGATAGGATTCTTGACGAATACGAAAAGGGTATTGGCCTAGGAACATACAGAGCAGATACTTTTCCAGAAGAAGAACTTAATGGTTACTTCCAGATGAGCAGAGACGAACTAGAAAAAACAACTCCAGAAGTTTGTGGAGAAATTGCTTATAGATTGGGCCAGTTTGCATTTCATGTTCAACGATCTATTAATAGAGAGTTGTCAAGACTTAACTGGGCAGACGAAACCATAAAAGAGACTATAGCAGAAGATATTAATAATTATAAGGGATATGGTTATATTGAGAAGTCTTTTCAAGCAATTAAAAATAACGAAAAAGCTTCGGCACTAAATAAGATTAAAAAATACGCTAAACAAAGAAGCGACAGGCTTCAGTATTTAGCTAATAGTATTAAGCATCTGTCGGATATTATGTTGTCTATTCAAAGAGCAAAGGTGAAAAATGGATCTTAATGAATTAATGAAAAACCCAGAACAAATTAAAAGTCTAATTCAGGTACTACAAACTCTGTTGCCAGAAGCTTCTGGGAATAGCGAAGAAGAAACCAGTGAAGAAGAATTCTCTGCTCCAATAAAAACCAGAGGTTCCAAGAGAAGACCAAAGCAGGCAAAGAATAAATTTACAGATATGCCAGAGCATAATATGCATAAAGAGGATGTAGCTATAGACAAGAAATTAGCCAAGTTTCCACCAGTGAGCAGGGCTAGACAATTTGAGATGGTCGATGTAAAATGTAGAGTGTGCGGAAGGACAGAAACAGTCAGTCCGTCTCTCGTTTTTGAAGGGTTAGAGAGATACAAGTGCAACAACTGTTCAACATCAGCGGGCTGAAAGGATAAAGTAACAAAATGATTTTGTGTGACCCCTCAGCAGAAAGAGCCGTTTTGGCGGGAATCTGCAGTTTTGGTGAAGATGCATATCTTGATACTGCCGATATTGTTCAACCATCAACTTTCACTATTGATAGCAACAGCATAATTTATACATGTTTAAAGACTATCTGTGAAAGAGATCATAAGCCCAGCATAGATATTCCATCTATTTTCTCGGTGGCTCAGGAGTTAAATTTTGGACATATTTTGTCTAAAAAGGAAGAGGCCCAGCATTTAAAGGCTATTCTAGATTTTCCTGTTAATCTGGAGAATGTTAGAAAGTTTGCGGCTAAAATTCGTAAGCTAGAAATAGCCAGACTTTTAAGGAAACAATTAGAGACAGCTCAAGATAAAATTCTTGATATTAATGGTAGTGAACCAATAGCTTCAATTTTAGGAATAGCTGAAGATGCTATATTCAATTTCTCTTCATTACTAAGTGATACAGATAATCATCCCGTTTGTTTTGGCAAGGGTTTGGATGACTACCTAAAGCATCTTGAAGAACATAAGATTGATCAGGTTGGGGTGTCCACAGGCTTTCCAATATATGATCAAGCAATTGGTGGGGGCTTGAGAAAGGGAACTGTAAATGTAATAGCTGCCAGACCCAAAACCGGTAAAACATTATTATCAGATAATATGGGTGAGTACATAGCTAATAAACTACATATTCCTGTTTTAAATATGGATACGGAAATGAATAAAGAAGATCATATCCATAGAATATTAGCAATGATGACGGAAACAGAAATCAATACCATAGAAACTGGTAAGTTTACTGAGTCTCCTGACAAGAGGACAAAAATACTACAAGCAGCAGATGCTTTAAAAGAGAGCAAGTGGTTTCATAAGTCTATTGCAGGAAAACCATTTGAAGAGCAGTTGGCTGTTATGAGAAGATGGCTTTTAAAAGAGGTTGGCCTTAATGATGATGGCACAGCAAAAGAATGTGTCATATTCTATGACTATTTAAAACTTATGGATAGTGCTGGTATGAGTCAGGATTTAAAAGAGTATCAGGTACTCGGATTCATGATGACCGCACTACATAACTTTGCTGTTAGGTATCAAATTCCAATCGTGGCATTTATACAGTTGAATAGAGACGGTATTACCAAAGAAAGCACCGACACGGCTAGTGGTTCAGATAGAATCATTTGGCTGTGTAGTAATTTCTCAATTTTTAAGCGTAAATCTGACGAAGAGATTGCAGAAGACGGACCAACAAACGGTAATAGAAAATTAGTACCCCTGATAAGTCGTCACGGTGGGGGGTTAGACGATAATGACTACATTAATTGTCATATGAAGGGGTGGTGTGCTAAAATATCAGAAGGACAAACTAGACTAGAATTACTTCACAATAACAAAAATGATAAAGACGGATTTATAGTAGATGACAACTCTAATGAACAAGAAACAGCAATTCCATTCGAATGATCAGGCAAAGCTAAAGATTGTTTGCGATGATCTTTGTGATCATATCGAAGAACTTTTGGAACACTTTGGTTTAGAATATGTTTACAGTGGTAAATTAATATCGATGAGTTGCCCAATCCACGGGGGTGACAACAAATCTGCATTAAACTTATATCCACAAGGAGATGTATATAGGGGTAATTGGAAGTGTCGAACTCATGGTTGTGAAAAATATTTTAAGTCTTCTATCATAGGTCTTATAAGAGGCATCATCTCTAACCAAAAATACAATTGGATTAAAGATGGAGATAATAGCTGTTCTTTTCAAGAAGCAATGGCTTTCTGTCTACAGTTCCTAAATAAAGACCTATCGGATATCAAAATATCTAATGTTGACAGAAATAAAAAATCCTTTTCTAGCACAATCAGATATATTAATCCAGAAGTTAGTAAAGAAACCACAGGAATAAGCCGCAAACAAATAAGAGCAAATCTAAGGATCCCTGCAGAATACTATATTAAAAGAGGATATTCTTCAGAAATCTTAGACAAGTACGATGTTGGCTTTTGTGATAAGCCCAACAAAGAAATGTCTAATAGAATTGTTGTGCCTATTTATGATCATAAATATAAGCATATGGTAGGATGTTCTGGAAGAAGTATTTTTGAAAAATGTGCAGAATGCAAAGGTTTTCATGACTCTTCCGAATCCTGTCCGGACGAAGAAAGAGCCAGATTCTTTTCTAAATGGAAACACAGTGCTTCCTTTCAGTCACAGAATCATCTATATAATATATGGTTTGCTAAAACACACATACTAGAAACATATACAGTTATTATTGTAGAAAGTCCAGGAAACGTATGGAGACTAGAAGAAGCAGGAATACACAATGCAGTAGCTATCTTTGGATCTTCACTGAGCGATAGACAAAAAATGATACTTGATGCCTCTGGGGCCATGACTATCATAACCATGATGGACAACGACGAAGCTGGCAAGAAAGCATCTGAATTAATCAGACAAAAATGCTATAAAACCTATAATGTAAAAAACATAGAATTTCCAGCACAAGATGTGGCCGATTTATCTATAGATTACATTCAGAATAATATCCTTCCCCTAATAAAGTAATACAATGATTTTAGGAATATCTGGCAGAAAACAATCTGGAAAAAGCACAACAGGGAACTTTATTGTTTCTCTTTATCTATCTCGTCTTGGAGTATCAAAACAAGTCGATCTTGATATTGAAGGAAGAATTATTGTATCTGATTTGTTTGGGGATACTAATTATGGAGGACTATTAGATACATCGGTTAGAAAAAATGACTTTATGCTTAATAAACTATATGATGTACTAGATAGACATGTTAAAATCTATAGTTTTGCAGATCCTCTCAAACAAGATATTTGCATGAATATTTTAGGTTTAACATACGAACAATGTTATGGTTCTGATGAAGAGAAGAATAGGCTCACAGAATTAACTTGGCCAAATTCTACAGACAAGATGACATCAAGAGATATTATGCAGTATGTGGGGACAGACATTTTTCGTAAGATGAAGTCGGATGTTTGGGTATCTGCCACAATCAATAGGATAAGTAAGGAAAAACCGCAACTTGCTCTTATTACAGACTGTAGATTTCCTAATGAAGTATCCAGTATCAAAGACGCTGGCGGCTATGTTATGAGGTTAACTCGTAATCCATTTCATTCTGATCATTTGAGTGAAATTATATTGGATGAACCCGGTTATGACTGGTCTAATTTTAATTACGTATGTCGCAATGACGATATGAGTATATATGATCAGTGTACAGACATTCAAAAATTTTTACAGGAGACTCTACCATTATAGTCACATACTTTAGGAGTAGCTCCTATAATACACACTCAATGTGCGAGCAACAATATTTTCTTGAATACGTTTTAGGCTATCGAGGTCCTTCTGGTCAAAAAGCTGATAAGGGGACCATCGTGCATAAGGTATTAGAAATTTTAGCAGTTATTAAAAAAGCCCAACAAGATAAATTATCGTCTATAGATGATGATGTTGTTGGTAAACTGGATGTTGATAAATATGATCTAGATACTATTACAGAAAAAGTATACAAGCACTATTCCGAAGCAAGTCCTCACCATAAGTGGTCGCCAAAAGACTACAAAGACTGTCACGCCTGGGTGCATAAAGCTATTGAGTTTAATGGTGGTATGTTTGATCCAAGAAACAGACACATACTATGCCCCGAACAACATTTTGATATCGAAATCAAGAAACCTTGGTCGGCCTACTCTTATGATACTCCAGAAGGTAAGCTTGAAGGAAATCTTGGAATAAAGGGAACAATTGATCTCATTACTCTTGTTGATGACAATACAATAGAAATAGTTGACTGGAAAACAGGACGAAGATTAGACTGGGCTACTGGTAAAGAAAAGACTTTAGAAAAGCTGCAGAGTGATCCACAACTAATGATATACCATTACGCTATTAGTCATTTGTATCCTCATATAAATCATATCATTTTTTCTATCTACTTTATTAATGATGGTGGTCCATTTTCCATATGTTTTGATAAGTCTGATTTGTCCAAGACAGAAGAAATTTTACGTCAAAAATTTGAGATAGTGAAGAATACAAGAAAGCCTAGATTAAACAAAAGTTGGATGTGTACTAAATTATGTCATTTTGGAAAAACAACATTTGATAATACCCACATAACCCCACAGATAGAGTATAGAGAAAACCAGACCTGTAACATGGGTTCTACTATGACAAAATGCGAACAAGTCAAACACGATATCGACTTGCACGGAATGAATGTTGTGGTAGAACAGTACAAAAACCAGAATCACTCTTTTGGAAAATATAAAGCGCCAGGAAGCACAGAATGAAAAATTATGTCCCCCTTCATGCACACTCTCACTATAGTTTATTGGATGGTCTAAGTAAGCCAGCTAAAATGGCCGACAGATGCTCTAAAATTGGAGTTAAGTCTTGTGCCATTACTGATCATGGTACGATTTCTGGAAATGTTCAGTTTTTTCAATCAATGAAAGCTAAGGGTATCAAGCCTATTCTCGGCTGTGAATTATATATTAGCAATAGCGATTCAACAATAAAGACAAAGGAAAATAACGATTTAAGTCATTTTTTGATTTTAGCCAAAAATAAAGATGGATGGCTACAACTAATTAATCTTATATCAGAAACTAATAAACCAGAAAACTTTTATCATAAGCCGAGAATAAGTTTTGATAAATTACAAAAATACATCACTGGTAATTTTATAGGTTTTTCTGGTCATTTAGGATCGACCATAGCAGATGCTATGCAAGCAGATCCAGATAATGCTATGAAGATAGGAACAGAACATGTTTCATACATGAAGAGTATCTTTGGTGACGACTATTTCTTAGAAGCCCAACTTATGGATCAGGAACAAACTCCTGAGCAAGTAGAACTAACTAGTATTATTAGAAGGCTTGGACAAACAACAAATACCAAAGTCATATGCACACCAGACGCTCACTACTGCGAAAAAGAGGACTCTGTTGATCAAAGAATATTGTTGTGCAATAATTTAAAAACAACACTAACAGACATAAACAAGAGACTTCTTCATAACGAAAAAGTTCCAATGAGTTGTTTTTTCCAGTCGGATAAATTTCATATCTTATCCCCAGAAGAAATATCAGAGATCCACACTGAACAAGAAATAGAGAATACAAATTATGTAGATAGTTTATGTGAAGATTATGATATCCTTCACAAGCCTATGCTTCCTCCGTTTAAGTGTCCCAATAATGGAAACCCAGACGAATATCTTAGGGAGCTATGCAGACAGGGATGGAAGCAAAAAATAGCCAATAAAGTAGATAAAGAACAACAACAGCAATATGTTGACCGTATAAAATACGAACTAGATATTTTACAGGGTGCTGACTTGTCCAGTTATTTCTTGATAGTCGGAGACATTGTTAATAAGGTACGAGCTGAGTCTTGGTTGCCTGGGCCCGGCAGAGGCTCTGCGGCAGGGTGTCTGGTCTCTTATTTAGTTGGTATAACGTCCATAGACCCCATCCGGTACAATTTAATTTTTGAAAGGTTCTATAACTCTGGAAGAAATACGAAAGACAGAATTTCCATGCCAGATATTGATGTAGACGTTCCCATTAATAAGCGTGAATATATCATAGAATATATTAAGAATAAATACGGCCATAATAAAGTATCTCAAATGATCACATTCAATACCATGAAAGGCAGGGGTGCTTTAAAAGAAGTATTAAGAGTATATGGAAATATATCTTTTGAAGAAATGAACCGTATTACAAAATTCATTCCAGATGAAGCAAAGATAGCAGACGAACTCCAAGAAATGAAGGAGGATACCGGCGAAGCATCAATCATAAGATGGGCACTAGAAAATAATGTTGACAAACTCAAGGAATGGTGCTATATTGATGATGACAACAACCTCTCAGGCCCGCTTGCAAAAAGATTTGAGCAGGCCATACGTTTAGAAGGAACAAAGTCTAATCAGTCCAAACATGCTGCCGGTGTAGTTATTAGTAGCGAAAATTTAGATTCTGTGTGTCCTATGGTTTATGATTCTAAAAATAAACAACTCATAGCCGGAATGGAAATGCAAGATCTAGAGTCTCTTGGAATAATTAAATTTGACATATTAGGTATTGCCATGTTGGATAAAATTATGAACATATCTGAATCTTTAAAGTATGGAGAATAACCATGAATAAAACAATGAAAGATGTCGCAATAGGTGAGAGGTTTACTGTCGCTGGTGTCGAGTACATTAAGACGAATGACGTAAGAATAAGCTGCTGCAAAGTTATTAACTGCGAAGTAGTAGGCGATCCAAATCAAAAAAACTTTTTCTCCCCGGATATTGAAGTAAATGGCTAATTTTCAAAAACTGTGCGTGTTCGATTTAGAAACCGATGGGGTTAATCCAGAGAAATGCAGTCCAGTACAAATAGCTGCTATCATGGTAGATCCTATAAAACTAGAAGTAATTAAGGATTCTGAGTTTAACATTAACTTAAAACCAGAACCACTACAAGACAATCCGAGTTATGACTATGGAGACAGTGACGTTTTAGACTTTCATGCTAAAGTTAGAAATAGCACCAAAGGACAAATACTCAAAGACTGGTCTTCGTATCAGCAACAAGATAATGGATGGAAAGCATTCGTATCATACCTTGATATGTATCATACTAGATCAGAAAGAAAGTCTTGTTTCAGTGCCCCTATTGCTGCAGGATATAATATCAATAGGTTTGACTTAAAGATTACAGAAAGATTAAGTGTCAAATATAACAACCTTAATAAAGAGGGGAAGTCTTCCTTATTTTATCCGAGAGATGTTATTGATCTGATGAATATTATGTTTTACTGGTTTGAGGGAGGAAACGAACTCAAGAACTATACCCTTGATCATGTAAGAGACTATTTTGGATTAAGTAAGGAAGGGTCCCACGATGCTCTAAAAGACGTTAGAGACACAGCAGATCTATTAATTAGATTCATGAAGCTTCACAGGAATCTTTCTTCTAAGGTAAATTTTAAAGGATCTTTTGGTAAAACATGTCAGAATTCTTAACTTTTGAGTGTGGCTGCAGATTTCCAGTATCCACACTAGATAATGGTGGCAAGTCCATCAAATTTGATCCCAATATCGAATCCATGAATCTGGACTGTTCAAAAACCTGGGATTTAATATCTAGTGGAAATACGAAGGGTTGTTTTCAGCTAGAGTCTAGACTAGGCCAAGCTATGGCCAAAAAACTAAAGCCTGAAAATATAGAGCAATTATCCGCCCTGATTAGTATTCTTAGGCCAGGATGTTTGGAAGCTATACGTGATGGAAAAAGCGTTTCTAACCATTATATAGATAAGAAGAATGGACAAGAAAGTGTTGACTATTTTCATTCCGGTCTTGAGACAGCGCTAAAGTCAACATATGGAGAGATGATCTATCAAGAACAAGCAATGGAAATAGCTCAAACCATAGCAGGTTTTGACCTTAAAGAAGCAGACATGCTGAGAAAAGCCATTGGAAAAAAGAAGCCAGAAGAGATGGCAAAAGTAAAGTCTAAATTCTTAGAAGGGTCCAAACAAACGAAAATTGTTTCTGAGGATCAAGCTGAAGAAATTTTCGGATGGATTGAGAAGAGTCAAAGATACTCATTCAATAAATCCCATGCTGTATCATATGCTATTAATGGATACTTATCTGCTTATGCAAAGGCTCACTTTCCAAGAATATTTTTTGCTTCTTATTTAAGATTTGCCAAGGACAAAATTGATCCTCAACAGGAAATCAAAGAGCTTATTAGAAATGCTAATGAGATGGACATAAATGTATATATTGCAGACTTTAGAAATCTTAATGAGTTTTTTCTGATAAAGGATAAAAACATATATTTTGGCTTAACTGATATTAAAGGGGTCGGTGCTTCTGTATTTAAGAAAATGGTAGAGCTTACAACAAATATTGACGTTGGATCATTAACTTGGCCCCAAATGTGTGCATCAATATTAATGAATATTAATTCTACAGCATGTAAAGCTCTTATTAGTAGTGGAGCATTTGACTACTTTAAGAAGAGTAGAACATCCATGTTATTTGAATATGAGATATTATCAGGTCTAACAAAAAAAGAACTTGAGCAACTTATTTCAATGAGTAATAAAGACACATCAATAAAAGATGGATTAAATAGCTTATACGATAATGGCAATAAAATTAATAAAAATCGTAAGCAAAACATCCATCAGCTAATTAATCTAATAAACAAACCCCCATATTCTTTGATAGATAAGATTGAATGGTTATCTGATAGCGAAAGTCAGTTACTTGGAGCCTCTATTACCTGTTCCAAGCTAGACACATACGACATGAGTATGACCAACATGGACTGTAAAACATACAAGAATACTCTGTTAGATAAAAACATTGTTATGGCTGGAGAAGTTGTAAATATTAATGTCGTTAAGACAAAAAAGGGAAAGAATCCTGGCCAAGAAATGGCTTTTATTACAATAGAAGATGGCGGTGGAATCTTGGATTCTGTCGTCCTATTTCCAGAAAAATGGGCTGAATATAAGCACCATTTATTTGAAAGGAACATTTTGATCTTTGTAGGAAATAAAACAAAAAACAAGGATGCTTTCGTCGTGGAAAAATGTTTTATGCCAAAGTCTTGACTTGTGTCGAGGACTTTGTATTATACAGTGTTGTGTCGATTTACTTTTTGAAACCAGGAGACTGATTGATGAATATTACTATACTAAGGGGTAATTTGGCTCGTGATCCAGAATTGAGAGTAGTTAGTACCGGAGGTAAGCAAACTTCAGTAGTTAATTTTACTGTTGCGGTATCTAGGGAATATACCAAGGCCAACGGGGAAAAGGATAAGGTTGCATCTTTTATCAACTGCGAAGCATGGGATACTGGTGCTGAGATTATTGGATCTTCTTTTAAGAAGGGCGACCTAGTATTGGTCGAAGGCTCTTTAAGGAATGATTCATGGGAAAAGGATGGAGTAAAACACAGTAGTCTAAAGGTTAGGGTAAATAACTTTTCTAAGATTACAAAGCTAAGTAAGCCATCAAAGGCCACATCAGAGGAAACAGAAACGGTTAGCTTCTGAGACCCTCGTATCAATTGTAGTCAAAGGGGGGCATAACCTGCCCCCTTTTGATTATACTACACGAACTAATGGAAAGCATTGAAAAATGGAAAAGCTAAAAGTTTTAATGTGTTCAGAAGCCAGTTTTCTTAGCTCTGGTTTCTCTATCTATGCTAAAGAAATCCTGTCAAGATTACACTCCACAGGAAAATATGATATTGCAGAATTTGCATCTTATGGATCGGTCAATGATCCCAAAGACACCCAAATAAAATGGAAGTATTATGCAAATGCTGTTTCAGATAAAGACCCAAGACATAAGGAATATACTTCCAGAACAGATAATCAGTTTGGCAGGTGGAGGTTTGAGAAGGTTCTGTTGGATTTTAAGCCAGATGTTGTAATAGATGTTAGAGACTATTGGATGAGTGCATATCAAGCACTATCTCCTCTGAGAAAACATTTCCATTGGATTTTGATGCCAACAGTTGACTCTGAACCACAACAAGAATCATGGCTAGACACATATTTGGGTGCTGATGCTATTTTTACTTATTCTGATTGGGGTGCTCAGGTTTTAAAGAGACAAACATCTAATAAGGTAAACTACATTGACACCACAGCACCAGGAGTCGATCTCGAAACATTTAAGCCACTAGAACAAGAGTATAAGTCCCAGATAAGAGAAATAATGGGAATAGATCAAAATGCAATAGTTATTGGTTCTGTAATGAGAAACCAAAAAAGAAAGCTAATACCAGATCTGTTCTATTCTTTTAGAAAACTACTGGATCTTTGTGAAAATCAATATCCAGAGATTGGGAAAAATCTTTACTTTTATTTGCATACTAGTTATCCAGATGCTGGGTGGGACATACCAAACCTTCTTAAAGAACACAGAATAGCCAATAAGGTTCTGTTCACCTACTTCTGTAAGAATTGTAATAATATATCTTCTAAGAGGTTTTGCGGAGCACAGTCAGTATGTAAAAAATGCGGAGAAAAATCTTGCGTTTTTCCTTCTGTGGTATCAGGAGTGTCTTCGGAACAACTGTCTTACATCTATAACTGTTTTGATATGTATGTGCAGTATGCTATTTGCGAAGGTGCTGGTATGCCACAAATAGAAGCTTCTGCCTGTGGAGTTCCTGTATTTACTGTGGAATATAGCGCAATGATGGACGTTATAGATAAATTAAAAGCAACAGGCATCAAAGTTAGTCAAAGATTCAAAGAGCTAGAGACAAAAGCTATTAGAGTATATCCGGATAACGATCATTTGGTTAAAGAGCTCATCAAATGGATCAATACCTCAAAAGATGTACAGAAAAAGAAAAAAGAAGAAACAAGAACCCTAACAGAGAAATATTATTGTTGGGATAATAGCGCTAAAAAATGGGAAGAGTATCTAGATAAGTTGGATTCATCAGGATATAGGTCAGACTGGAGTAAGCCACCAACCATACTGCAAAACATACCAGAAGACATAAGTGAACAACAGATCAATAGTCAGTACTTTGATTTGCTAATGTATGTTTGCAATAACAATTTACAAGACCATAATATGGTATCTTCCATGTTATTCTTAGATGCTCTCAAAGACCTAGACTACGGATTTACACAGAGTGGAACACAGATATCCAGCTATAATCTGCCTGATATTCTCAATTTGATTAGAACATACATCAATAATCAAAATAACTCAGAAAAGGCTAGATCAGATAATCTAAAGTTTAATGATGACTTTATACAGTACGCTCATATGAAGGGATCAACATGAACATTTTGTACATAGGTCCTTATAGAGAAGATACAGAACAGGGATATATTTCTAGACAATATCTTGAAGATATATTGGGGAACTATAATGTCACTTGTCGCCCAATATTCACTTCCAACAGCACTGTACAAAAAATCCAAGAAAATATAACAGATGCTGAAAAACGACTACAAAATAATTACGACTGTTGTATACAGCATATGACACTAAATATGTTAACATACTCTGGATATTTTAAACATCTTGTGGCTATCCCGGTACTTCCTATCTCTAATAAAATAAACAGCTTATCTAATATAGACACCCTAAATAGATTCAATAAGATCATTATTAATAACGATAAAGAAGAATCACTCCTAGTAAGATCAGGAATTAAAAGCGAAATAAAAAACATAGATTGTCCAGTAGATATAAAAATGGCTGAGACAATAGATAAAAAATTTAATTTCGGTCTGCACAACAACAATCATAAATTCTATTTCATTGGAAACTACAAAAAAGACATGGAAGCTATTCATAAGATTCTATTAGCTTTTTATGTGTCTTTTAGATGCGATATAACATATAGTTTGATTATGTTGCTAGAGGGTGATCAACAAGACAAAGAGCATTTACAAAAAACTTCCACAGACATTAAAAGTCAATTAAACATTATCTCATATAGAAACCCACTTAATGAACTCTATATATTTGAGCCAATGTCAGAATATGATAAACTAATACTCCATAATTCCTGTGACATATTTTTGAATCTTCAATACGGGGGATCAAAGATCCAAAAACACTATGCTGAATTTTTTGGTAACTTTATCATAGATAATGAGAATACAGACACGGTCGATATTCCGTATGGGAATAATCCATCAGGATATGTGACAGAAGATACTATCGAGTCAATCACGACCAATAGCATAATAAATAGAATGAGACATTGCGCTAAAGAAAAAAATATCAAAACCCCAAATCAAAAATCCTACAATAAAACACTCTCTCAATTCATATGAACAAAGCAGTATCTAACATTATCGAAACGACTATCAGAAGCAGCACAAAGCAAACAATGAATGTGCTTTACCATGAAGGTTCATCCTCAATCTTGCCCCCACTACTATCTCATAGCAAAAAGCTTAACTTTGTAAGAAGTTCAAATATCACTAATGAGACACTAGACATCGATTATGCTGCTTATGTTTGTCATGATTATCTAAATATGGAAAACATATACAAACAGATTATTAATCCAATGCATATGAAAAGTTTAGTTTGTTTTAATGATACCCCATATAAAATGCTGAAAAAAGAAGACTTATTCATACTACAAACTAATTTAGCAAAAAGTAAAAAATTAGCATTTTGTCCATATGTTTATGATATATGGAAACCCTTTTTTCCAGATATGGTTTTCATGACCCCAGGAATTCCAGACTTTCAAATTTCTGAATTAGAGAATAGAAAATCAATAGTGGTAGTTTCTTGTTCTAATAAAAAACAAGCACGTTCTTTGCATTCTCAAATAATGGATGTTATGAAAGATGTTGGATTGTTAGTTGACTTTAATTATAATGCTGTTAGTTTGATGAACGTATTTAATGAATATAAGATGGCTATTGTTTTAGATAATTCTTTATCTTGTTTACTAGCTATGGCTGCAAATTGTGCTGTAATAAGTCCAATACCTTTTTATGATCAAATCATAACGTATAATGATAGTAGCACACTTAATCAGGCTATAAATGCTGGGTTTGAAATGACAGAAAATAAAGAGACTGTAGCTTTAGGGAACAAAATAAGAGACAGTCATCAATACGACCCATTTGACAACAACCTTTATAACTTTATGCTAAATATAACAAGGGAGCCATTTTTACTATGAACAGAAACATCAATATATCTGATAGTGTAGATTCTAAAAATTTAGATGGCTTTAACACAGTTAATATAGATAAGCTAGACGATGTTGTAAATCACTCTGCTGATGTGATATACTATGGATCATTTAATAATGTCGGAGATCAGAATCTGATACCCACATTAGGTAATATGCTAGAAAAAATAAGGGTTGGAGGTACTTTGGTCGTTAAAATACTCAATGCAAGAGTACTTTCCAAACTATACTTTGAAAATAGCATCAGTTCTGCAGAATATCTACAATCAATAAAGCAAGCCAATACTCTGCTAACCCCAGAAGATATCAACAACAATATCGACCATAGTCAGTTCGTATTAGGAAAAATAGAATATCAAAATTACCACACTCTAGTATCTATTGTTAGGAAAGATATAGTATGAGACAAAACACAAAATGCGAAACTTGTTTGTTTGCGGATACTCATGACAGCACCAAACCCTGCCAACACGGTATTCTAGATCATATTAAGGACATTAAAACTCTTGAGGTGGTTGATGATTATTATGTAATACAGGACTATTCTTGTAAGATGGGTTTTTCAAAGAAAGCTTTTGAATCAAATTCTGACAAATATTCTTTAGATGCCATAAAACAAGAAATATTAAAAAATGCATGTATTAAATACTATTTAGTCATGGACATATCAGACTCTTCTGAATCAGAAATAGAGAATATCTGTAAAAATATTAATGCTTTACAAATACCTCCAAAATATATTTCTTTCTTGATTAAGAGTGAAACGAATAAAAAAATGATTAAATATCTGAACCAGGGCAAAATTACCAATACCGAATGGAAAGCTCACGGATTTTTAGCAGAGATGGAGCATATTCAAGCTATTAATGTGGCCTTAGATACCAATCTTAAAAAGAACAATTCTCAACTATTATTATTCTATGATAAAAAAGACATAAACGATCTAGATAATGATATTAATGAGATTAATACAATCATAAATGTTGAACAAAGACCCTTTCACATACTGAGAAAAAATGAGACAAAAGAAGATAAAGTTGAAGGACTATTAATGTCGTTTGAAGGATATTCTTTCCTAAAGGGTAGGTACTATGATATCATGGAAGAAATCAAAAATATGGAAGATATGATCATACTAAAATATGGAAAAAATTAATGCCATTATTGTTGCTAGTGAAATTACAAGGGGAATGAAATCGATTGGACCGAAGTCCTTGCTAAAGATTAAAAAAACACTATCAATAGTAGAATACCAAATACTAGAGCTTAAAAAACATTATCCTGGAATAAATGTAACGGTATCTATCGGATTTGAATCAGAAAAAATGATCAAGGTATTAGAAAAATATAAAGTCAATATACTCCATAATGAAGACTTTGTTTCTAGTAATCAAGTCAAAGCGATATTAGACTATGTAAAAGAGTATGATGCAACTAATCTGCTAGTTATTCATAGTGGGGTTTTATTTAAACAAAAGTTCGGAATTCTAAATAATAGATCGCAATCTTGTTTATATATGCTGGACAAGCACAAGGCAAATTTTAATATAGGATGTAATGGATTATCAGAAATGTCGTATCTGTTTTTTGATCTTCCAGAAAAATGGTCTGAGTGTGTTTTCTTTGATCAGCAGACTATCAGGAACATTATTGATCTGTCCAAAAAAAGAGAAATAAAACAACTATATACTTTTGAACTAATTAATATGCTTATAGAAGTTGGTCAGCACTTTTCTCGAACAACCATAAAAAAGAACAACATTATGAAAGTATCAAACATTAAAGATTTACCCAAAGCTAAGGTGTTCATATAATGAAATGTTTTATTGAAGCACAAGATTCAAAATTTATTAATAATACGATTATATCTTTGAGACAACAAAAAAATACTGAAGTATTCTCATATCCATCCCACAAGAACCTCTATAAGATATATCATCAAACACAATTTGATACTGCTATTTTTATAGCATCTAGATTTACATCTGAAATAGCTCAATTCGTAACTGAGTTCTATACCAAAGGAATTAAAATCTTTGTTTATCATGACGCTCTAATACCTAACATTATAGAAGACTACAAGGCAGCATGTGTGAGTCTTGTTCATGAAAAAAGTCTAAATAATACCATTGTGATACCTCCTCTTATTAATGACTACATATACAAAAATAATGGATATGATAGACACAAAAGCATAGCTTGTTTTATAGACGATCAACAAGAATCTATTTCTAGCGACCTAGAACAGCATCTATATCCTAATGCCAAACTCCCCATTCGTATGTTTAATAATTCGAAAATAGTTCATCCTCTGAACTTAGGACTATTAAATGAATATGACAAAGCAGACGTTCTTAATCGGTCAGAATATTTTCTTGATATTAATAATACCTATACCGAAGAAGCTATTCGCTGTGGATGTAAGATTGTAAAATTAGATAATGTACAGAACTATAAAAAAGCTAAAAAGACTAAACCAAACAACAAACTACTAACATACCAAAACTTTATTGAACAAAACCTATTATGAATAATACTAAAAAAGATTATGGATTTTTGCTGATTAAAATAGATCAGAGATACAAAGGGTTAATAAACTCAATTTCTGATATTGCTAATCATAGACCATATGATCAAACCTGCATATTTAATAGTAATCATATTGATTTGCCAGTAGACGATCTTCCTATTTTACATCTTAATGAGATGAAATATTTTTTTGGTAATCTATTTGTTTTTGATATTGCTGGTTTAATTTTAAGTCAAGAATGTCCAAATATACACAATAGATATTATTATGCAGTAGATGCTCCGTGGATCGACAATACCAAAGCTTTCTATAGAGAGTGGAAAAATCTTTTTGAACAAGATAATCTAGAAATAATTGCCCAGAATAAACATGTTGCAGATATATATGAGATATGTTGGAAAAAACCCATACTAGTAACAGAAGAGTTTTCATATGACACAATATCAAAAATCATTTAATAAGTTGGATATCTCAGAACAAAAAACTGTCCTTTACGATATGTATATCAAGCAAAAGAAAAGTTTTGCCGATATTGCTTTAGAGTTAGATACATATCCTAATAAGATTAGAAGAGCACTACAGTCTCTTGAAATACCCATTAGAGATAAGTCTGACGCTCAGAAGAATGCTTTAAAATCGGGAAAACACAAACATCCAACAAAGGGCCAAAATAGGTCTGAAGAAATTAAGAATAAGATAGGTATGGGCGTTATGAAGTCGTGGGATTCTCTCGATGAAGCTGCCCTGAATAAAAGAAAACTAAAAGCAAAAGAGGCTTGGGAAAACTTAGACGAAGACGCTAAGCAAAATATGATTAAACTAGCAAATGATGCTGTTAGAGCAACATCAAAAACAGGATCTAAACTAGAAAAATTCATATTTAATAAATTGCTAGAGGACGGATACAAAGTTGATTTTCATAAAGAGCAAAGTCTACTAACTACCAAGTTGCAAATCGACCTGTTTCTTCCTACCATGAATGTAGCTATCGAGATTGACGGACCATCTCACTTTCTTCCAGTATGGGGTGATGATGCTCTTCAAAGGAATATTAATTATGATCAGAAGAAAGAAGGATTAATTTTAGGAAAAGGTTTGAAGCTAATCAGAATCAAACAAACCAAAGATTTTTCAAAGTCTAGATCAAATAATACATATGCTAATCTTAAGAATCTGCTAGAGAATATTTCAAATCAAACTAACCAAGAACGTAACTTTACAATAGAGGACTAAAATGGTCAAGAAGAAAGAGGAAGTAATCGTGGAGAATGCTCAGGAAGTTGTAGAAAAGAAAACCGTCACACCTAATGATCTCGAATGGACGGATCATGTTCTTGCTTTATTAAGCGATGATGAAAAAATTAGTGGTAATCCTACAACAGACGGATTAAGGCGCATATTCGAAATAGCTTTAAATTGTAGGGTAATTGCCTCTATGAGCGATGTGGTTCAAACTCCAGAACCAAATAATGAAAAAAGAGCCACCGTGGTTCACTCCATAACCTACATTTTAAATGGAGGCCCCAGGGACCAACCAGAATTAAATACAGTAACCATAAACGGCGCTGCGGACGTTTTCTGGGGCAACTGCGACAAGATATATCGCAACTATCCGGTAGCCGTGGCAGAAACCAGAGCAGAAGGACGAGCTTTACGCAGAGCTTTGAAACTAAGGAAGGTAGTAGCTGCTGAAGAAATGGCAAAAGATATTGAAGATCATCCCGACCAAGATTCTGTATCAAAAATTAGTAATAATCAGATTAATTTCATTGACGTAATGGCAAAAAGACTTAATATAAACGTAACCAAACTCCTTGAGGAGAACGAACTAGAATCCAAAAATATCTATGTTCTGTCTCACGAAGATGCGGTTAAGGTCATCAGAATGTTGTCATCATATCAACAGAATATGAGCAATATTTCTGAAAATATTTTAGGCTATCATAACGAATGGAAATAAACTATGAAAGTTGTATATAAAGCGAATGATAAGTTACAGTTTGAGCTTGAGGGATCTGGACAAAAAGAAGTCTTTAAAGAATTGGCCATGATCCAAGAAATATTCTCTGAAGAAAAGTGTGGAAGTTGTGGTTGTGCAAATATCAAATTCGTAGTAAGAAACGTTGACGCTAATGATTATTATGAATTAAGATGCACAGATTCTAAGTGCGGGGCCACCCTTGCTTTTGGTCAACATAAAAAGGGTGGAACATTATTTCCCAAGAGAAAAGACGACGATAATAACTATCTGCCCAACAAGGGTTGGCATAAGTGGACAAAAGATAAGCCAGCTTAATTGGAGATCTTTCCCCATTTGCCAATAGGACAAACCTGATCTTTGTGAGATAGCTTATTATTATAGATTCTACCTCTATTTAATAAGCATCCACATTTCATGCACGAGCTGTTTTCTAAAAATTCACAAGACGAGCATATATTATATCTTTGCTCTATCTGTTCCTCTGAACATAGTTGTTCTGGATTATTACTCTTTTGTTTAGAGCAAAGGAAGATGGGCATATCTATTTGAACTTCTAGTGCTTCTATTTCTAATCCACAATTAGCGCATTTAAAAAACTTATTATCTATTGTAACAAATTCACAAATATTATCTAGATTCATATTAATCTCCTTAGAATGGTGCTCCTGGAGTAGTTCCTGGGGAAGTTGATCCTGGCGTTTGTCCAGGCGTTGCTGGTGGTGCTCTTACTATAGTAGTGCTAGAATTACATGCTGCAGATGGCTCTATCCATAACAATAAGCCAGCAATAGGTCTAGGAACTTTCTTACAAACTCCAGGCTTAGCAGAAGACGATCCTGGACAAGCATCAGGACTAGGCATTGGAGAATCATCTCCTTCTTCTATCTTACATATAACTATTAAATCTCTAAGAGTTATAAAACCATCACACATAGTTCCTCCTCCTCCGCTTGCAACTGTTGGAGTTGGAGTGGGTGAGCTAGTTCTTGTATTTGTAGGCGTGGGCGATGGTGTTCTTGTGTTTGTTGGGGATGGTGGAGGAGTCTGGCTTGGTGTCTGGGTGGGTGGACCAGTAGGTGTTGGGGTTTGAGTTGGTGGTGGTGTTGAACTAGGGGTGGGCGTAACCGGTCCTGTTGGCGACGGCGTTGGAGTTACGGGGGCTGTCGGGGATGGTGTTGGAGTTGTTGTGTTTGTTGGTGAGTTGGTTGGAGTTACAGTATTAGTTGGTGAATTAGTTGGGGTTGGAGAAGGGGTTGCGGTGCCTGTTCTGGTAGGAGTTCGTGTTTGAGTGGAAGTACGGGTTTGTGTTTTTGTGGGAGTTTGTGTTCTGGTTGAGGTTTTTGTTGGAGTTTGAGTCCTGGTCATCGTCTTTGTAGGAGTATTACTTCTGGTGGGACTATGTGTTGGGGTTGTGGTTTTAGTCGGTGTTGGAGTTAAGGAAGAAGTGGTTGTTGGAGTTGGAGTAGATGGTCCCGTAGCTGTTACTGTTGGGGTTACGCTAGGCGTTATCGTAATAGACGCTGTTGGAGTTAGCGTTATTGATGAAGTAGGAGTTTGGCTAATACTGGAAGTAGGACTATAGGTAGGAGTTAAGCTTGGTGGTGGTGTGGATGTTGGGGTATCTGTTAGAGTGGCAGTTGGAGACAAACTTATGGTTGGTGTGACGGACGGTGTTGGTGTTGGGGTTTTTGTTATTGTTGGAGTTGGCGTCGGAGTATCCGTAATGTGATAGTTTGAAGATTGTAGAAATTCAATAAGGGTATTAATAGGTAAATTTAATGATATACTAATTTGATCTGCTGTGAAATTATTAGAAGAGTATAACCATAATATAGCATATTTTTGAGAATCGGTTAGAGATACTAAATTAGTAGATGAAGGAGTGATAGAAATTGTCGGGGTTTGCGTTGGAGTGTCTGTTACTGTTGGTGATGGGGTATGTGTTCGGGTGGATGTTTTTGTTGGAGTTCTAGAGGGACTTTTTGTTGGAGTTTTAGTTGATGATGGCGTTTTAGTCGAAGTTTTTGTTGGGGTTGCTGTTTTCGTGCGTGTTGGAGTACGTGTTTGAGTTTTTGTCGGCGTTGAGGTGTGTGTGGGTGTTTTTGTATGAGTAGGAGTATGTGTTCTGGTAGGACTCTTGGTCGGCGTTCTAGTTGGTGTTCCTGTAGGACTTACTGGTGGTGTTCTGGTAGGAGTTGGTGTGGGAGAGTAAGTATTAGTAACAGACGGTGTTGGGGTTGGTGTCTCGGTAGGTGTTGGGGTTGGTGTGTCTGGTGGGGTTCTTGTTGGGGTGGGACTTTCTGATACAGTAGGAGAAGGGGTTTTAGTCTGAGTTCTTGTTTGGCTAGGTGTTTTAGTATGTGTTCTTGTTGGAGTTTTAGTAGGGGTATGAGAAGCTGTTGGTGATTTGGTAGGAGAATGGGTTTTTGTTGGAGTATGTGTAGGAGAATGTGTTTTTGTACAAGTCTTGGTAGGAGAATGTGTTTTAGTCGGTGTTCTTGTGGGAGTGTGAGTTTTTGTTGGGGTTTTAGTTACTGTGTGAGAAGGTGTTGGTGTTGGGGTAGGAGTAGGGCTTGGAAGAGGGCTTTTAGTTGGTGTGGGTGTGACAGAAGCTGTTCTCGTTGCTGATGGGGATGGTTTTCCTCTGGCATTTCTTAAAATTTTAACTACTACATAACCCGGACTACCATCAGGCTGTATGTCTTGTTTTAAAAATCCATTACAAACAGGTACTAGCATTATCATTCCAACGGGCATCTCTTTTGTATCTACAATAATAGGATTATTAACTCTTCCATCTCCTTTTATCTTCATTCTTTTTTTATTGCTACGAGTGCCAGATGGCGTTCTGGTAGGAGTTTTGGCGGGGGTACCTGATCTTGTGCAAGTTCTTGTTAAACTAACTGTTGGAGTTAGAGTTACTGTGGCGGTTTTGGTTGGGTTGGGAGTCTCTGCTGGTGTGCTAGATGGATTTGGAGTATCTGTAGGACTAGGTGTGGGTGTGCAACTTTCTGTAATAGATGGTGTCGGTGTGCAGGTTTCTGTAATTGATGGAGTTGGTGTTACGGTTAAAGGTGGTCCACTTGGTGTTTGTGTTTGCGTAGAGGTTTGTGATAGCGAAGGAGTGGGGCTTTGTGTTTGTGTTATGGATGGGGTTACGGTAGCGGTACAGGTTTGACTGGCTGTTTTTGTGGTCGTTCTGGTGGGGGTTTGTGTTTTTGTACTAGTTCTTGTGACCGTAACGGTTTTTGTTGGAGTTCTAGTAGGAGTAGTTGTTGGAGTATTGGTTGGGGTTGTTGTTGGAGTTGTGGTTTGGGTAACTGTTGGAGTATTTGTAACTGTTGGTGTTGTGGTAGCGGTTGTAGTATTTGTAGGCGTTGAGCTCGTAGTATTTGTTACTGTTGGCGTAGGTGTGGGGGTTGTTGTTTCTGTTTTTGTTGGAGTTTGTGTTACACTTTGCGTAATCGTAGGGGTTGGAGTTTCTGTTGTACTGCAGGTTGGACTAATCGTAATAGTAGGAGTATTAGTCGGTGTAGCAGTAGCGGTGCTAGAGAGAGTTGGGGTCGGAGTATGAGACTCAGATACCGAAACAGAGGGGGTGTTTGTGGGAGGGTTTGCTACAGCAGGGAGATTACTCTCTAAATGCTGCTCTTCAGAAAGAGTAATATCTAAAGCATCCGCTATCTGTTGGGGCGTAAGCTGTTGTGATTTTAGATAAGAAACAGCATACAACAGTACTAGCTGTTCTTCAGTTAAATTACTCATGGAGGTTCAATAATTGGTTTATTAAAATATTCATACGGTATCCAGTCCCACATCTCTTTTGTGTCACTAACATTGGTATTTCTATGTTCTGTACCATCAACACTACCAAAAAATGCTCTAAAAATCATTTCATTTTGTAGTTTGTAAAAGTCTGGCGGCTCTATTTGTTTACCATAGAATTCATGTCCATCTGGTTGTGGTTTGTCGTCATCAAAACCATAACACTGCCATACACAAAAATTATTAGACATAGCTCCTCCCGCAGAAGGTGTTGTGCTTTTTCCTAGATTACCATTATAATCATAATTGTACAAATCAAAGAGCAAATCAATAGTTTTTAACTTTCTTGGAATATTTTTAAACTTAATATATACAGTGTTATTACTATCCAAATTAAAACAATCTTTTACCTTACAAGCAGACATTGCTCCTGTTGGTTTTTTAGGATATTCATAATATTCTTTTACTGTAACTAATGTGTCTCTTTTGTCAGCGCCATCTCCGCCAGCATCATCTCCGCAAGACATAAAAAATTTCTTTTCAAATACATAATACTCAGGAGTATTTGTTCCTGTATTACTGACCCATTCGGTTACAGAAGGATATTTTGCTTTTTCTGTTGTTTTTTGTGCGTCCGATATCGAATATTCTATCTTGATACCATCCTGTTTAATATTTTGATCTGTTCCATTATTTAAATCTTTATTTTTATTATCTCCGCACACAGAATTGCATGCAGGATACTGATAGTATCCAATAATTGGAGAACATTCATATGTTACTTTACTCAAAACTTTGGCCGATACCTCTTGAGAAATAGAGCAATACTGTTCTTTATCTATATTAATCCAATAATAGTCGATTTCTCTAAAAGAAGCAGTAATTTTATCATTAGGAGCTAAAGCTATTAAAGTATCATAATCTCCTTCATCAATACTTAATGCTACTAATAATTCTGCTTTAGTAGAAGATAATGTTTTAGTATTCATTAATATTTTTGCTTGAGCTACTTGTTCATCTGTTAAACTTTCACTTAGTGTTGGAACGAAAGAAATACTTTTAGTACTATGTGTTTCCCTGGAACCAGCATTAGCTAATATAGATCTTAGAGAATCCTTTTCTGTTGTATAGGCTTTAATTTCTTGTAGTTTTTCTTTTTTAGGACATTCGGAATTTATTCCGTCAACAGATTCACAAATTTGTGGATCGTCATCCATATTGTCATAGATGGCTTTAGCTTGAGCTATTAAATCTATAAGTTTAGCGATTCGTAATGCAATTACGCCCATTTGTGAATTAGTTAATGAGTATGTAGAAATTTTAGTAGTAAAATCTCTATCTATAATTATCTCACCCGAGTCAGCTATATTTTTAAATTTATCTGATTTTAAGTCCATAAATAAAGGATTTTGATTATTATGAGATACTAATAAGTTACTATTAACGGCAGCTGCAATTTTTTCTAGTTCATTTATACCAAGCAAGTCTTTTTGATTGTCTTTAAAGGGATTAATTAATGCTTCTGGTTTATGTAAACCAAAATCAAAAATAGAATAGGAATATCCATATAGTAAATCTTTTTCTGTATCTGACGCAGGATCAAATGTTATGTTTGATCCATTAACCATGACAGTATTATATCTAAACTTATTAGAATTATTCCCATCAAGAATCTTATTCGTATCTTCTATGGAATTAAATTTTAGCTTTATATCTTCTAGTAGTTGTGGCTCTATTTCATTTGTACCATAACCTATTGATCCTTCTCCAAAAACTGCAGGATGTCTATCTATCTGAAAATTTAGAGCTTTTTCATTGGGGGACTTATTCGTACTCCACTTCCCCACTTTAATATTGTCTTTTCTAGTTACGTGATCTTTATAGATTAAAATAGTGTTTACATCGCTATCTGGCTTTGCTATTTCTCCAATTTCTACATCGACAGTAGAAGATAGTGTTAGTACTGTTTTATATTCTCCGTTTATTAATAGTAGTGCTTTATCTAGTATAGTATTTGCTGCCGAAGATCCAGTGTTCATATATCTCATATCAATATTATCGTTTTTATCAAAATAATAATAAGCCCTAGCTCCATCCACGATAAATAATTGCCTTGCTCCAATATAAGCTTTAGTCAAAGTTGTATTTTTAATAGCTTTATTGTAAGAACAAAATTTAGCAGACTGAGTGTTTGGGGCTAAGGTCCAACTGCCAGAACTTACAGCATATATATCGTTTGTGGTAGAATTTTTAACATGCACCAAGTCACCATCTTGCAGGGTGAGACTTGTTCCTTTGGTTGTTGTAATAGATAATCCCGAGAAGTTTGATGTATCTGTTACAGCAGCAATCTGAGATGTATCGATAATTTCTCTAATATTTGTTACTCTCTTAACTATAAATCTTCCAAGAACTAACTGTTTTTTAAGTTTAATATACTTGTACTTGTTTTGTTCTAGAATTGGACAATTAGAATATTTAAAGATTGGAACTTCCATCTGATACCATGTGGCCTTATCTGTGCTTGCTAAAATAATAGCTTTGTTAGCATAGCCGAAACCATCATATACTGGCTGAAAATAATTTCTTTCTTTTTCTTCTTGTTGTCTTTGAAAACCAATGTCCAAAAACATATTTACAATAGGATCAGCTCGGCCTCCAGCTGCAAATACTGCATTTAACTGAGATATTGCGACCAATCCTCCAATAGCAGAAAAAAATGGAGTAAAATATAAAAAGGTTGTTGGATATTGAATTGTTTGATATGTCATTCCTCTAGATTGTTCATAGTCGTCAATAAATTTACAAGAATTTATATTTGACAGATATGGGAACGGGGCGTTTAAATTAACTGGAGGAATCATATATTTTTTATCAGTTAAATCTGCAATAAAGCTGTATCCATCATATCCAGTAGCTGGATTATTATAGTTTATATATCCTAGTACGTCAGATGGTGTAAATTTTTTAACAGATTTTGTATGGATAATAATTTCCCAACTACAAATACTATTAGCTATATTATTAGAAGTTTCTTTATTTTCTATATTTGCTAGTCCAGATAGTTCGTTATTATTTTTTAAATTATCTTTAACAGTAACGGCATCGTGCTGATCAACAACCTCAACATTTAGTGTGAATTTTGCCCCAGCAAGAGATATATTCCTAAATTTAGCAAAAGACGCTTCTAAAATACTCATATTATTACTGGCCAATATATTGCGATACATGGCTATTTCTGTATCGTCATAACCAAAAGGAGATAATGTTGGTCTTGTTTTATCATTATTATGTATTACATATTGAGAAGGTAATACTCCGCTTGTGATTTTGTTATAATCTGTGGTTACATTATTTATGCCAACATCATCAGTAAAGCATATGTTAAAATTATATCCGTAATTATCAATATTGTCTCTATTTAGAAGATATAGTCTTTTACCACCACTGCTGGGATCTGCATTTAGACTAACTATACTATCATAATAAGCAGAGAATCCGCTTGGAGTATCAGACGATACGTCGCTAGAAGACAGATAATTCTTGAATATTTTGTTTGTACCATCTGCAGTGCCTATATTATTATAAGTAACATCTAAATAGACAATTAGTTGTTTTGGATTAGGATAATTAATAAAATTTAACTTGACTTCTAAATCTTTAATAGTTAAAGAACTTAACTTGTTGCTGTTTATAAAAGAATATCTTATACTAGGAATAAAATCACAATCAAAACCAACTCTGCTTTCTGTATCTTGGGAAACTATAAAATCATCAGTTTCTTCTAGTATTGTCTGATTAGGATTACGATAACCGTAATTAACGCTCAATTGAGAAGAATCTGCTCCAACAGAAGAAGAATTTATTTCTATTCGACTCTTAAAATTGTTCTTATAGTTTGTACTTTCTCCAAAGTCTGATTTCAAATCTAAATAACCATGACCTTTAAATATATATGACTCATAATCATCTGTTTGGTATTTTTGTACAGAACTCTTGTTGAGATAGTTGGCATAAGATGCTGAGTTATTAGGTATCCATCCCCTCCTTGTATGAAAGTACCCTTTGTTAAATGTTGTACATCCAGTTACTGAAATATCAACTAATCGACATCTTCTATTTGAAATTTCTCCACCCATATCATTTCTGTCTATTATTGGTGGCATATAAGCAGGGTCGGCACAAGCAAAGCCTGTTGGACAATCCCAAATGGTTCCTGCTGGGGTTGCATTATAGACCATAGGATTACCACCAACACTTATTGGATGATAGGGTATATCAACTCCTATATTTTTAATGACCTGCTGTGAGTATCCACCATAGCTGGGTATTTTAGGCGAAAATGCTGTAGAAGCCGGTGGAAGTTTAAACTCAACTACCTCTGAACTTCTATACCAGTCAGTATTATTGTCTGTTTTGTATTTGTAGAGTGGAACAGAGCCGTCTGTTCCTATTCTGTAGTATTTAGCTAATCCGTTTTCGTCTGTAATTCTATCTTCTCTTTCTCTAACTATTTTTTCTTCATAGCAACTTTTACAATTGGCAAAATTAGCCGTTCTGGTTATCCCATCCTTTGTCGTTGTAGTGTCTCTATCTCTTAAATGCTCTATAGATAAATGTGATAATTTTATTATGGTATTGTTGGGAGAAAAGTTGAATTTCAAGCTCGCATCAGAGTTATAGATATTAGCTAACATATCTCCATTAGAATCAACCCTATAAAAATATTCTAGTCCAATTTTAGTATTAATACATCTCTTTTCTGTTGAAAAAGGGGTAGGATCAGCTACTTTGCAAATATGCATATCTGTATCCATAAACCAAATTAATCCGCGTTTATTTATTCCTACTTGTCTAATGTTGGGACACATTGATTTGTATTCGTTGATTACCCGATTATCAACCGGGTAAGTGAGCGGACTTCCTCCATCTACATAAATATCTATTGTGTCTGATTTTTTTAAAGCAGACGACTCGGCATGTACACAGTCTATGGAAAATATTCCCGGTTTTTTTACGAATATGTCAGGACTATCTTGAGTGCTAGTTCTTAACCTGTTAAGAAAGGATCCCAGACCAGGAAATCTGTTATAATCAGAAAATCTTAAACAATCATAGCCTTCAGATAAAAACCAAAAAGTGCTACTATCTACTGAAGATCCTATTTCTGGGATAGTATATTTCTTTTCCAGATCTGTACCCATAGAAATATTAGCATCATCTCCAAGATTAATTTTTATCTTATCTGGTTTTTTAAAAGCAATATCACATAAAGGCATTATGCCAGTCATCTCTATAGTAGTATCATCATCATTAACATAAAAAAACTTGCATTCAGAATTTGTTAAAGAATTATTAGTTTGTAATTTGATATTTCCTAGAGTCAAATCAAAATTATTAAAAATGGTTGTTGTTGTTGCTGTGGAGAATGAGATATGAGAAGAAATTCCAAAATTAAAATAAGCATGAGCACCATTGAATAGAGAAGATTTATATGAAAATTTACATGATGTTATCGGACTCCCTATTCTAATATAAGGAGTATATTTCTTACTCAGTTTCAAAAATAGATCTGTTTTTGTTTTAATAATATTGTGTCCTGTGGTTTGTTGGTCAAAATCCACAGATATGTTTTTATAGCGATAAAAAATAGTATTGATAATATCAAGTAAGTCTGTTTTTTCGCTTGTTCCACTAGCCGCTTTTATATATTCATTATATACTCTATCATACAGAGTTGCGTCTGTTAAGTAATCGATTGTGGTTCCATCAATTAAGGGAGAAGATGCTAAAAAATAGCAAAGCTTCTTGAGTTTAGCTGACTGTATTTTGTTTAAGCTAAAACCTGAAGATATTTTTTTTTCTCTAATTGTTAAAGCATTATATATTGATCTATATATATGATATAAGCTTGGAGACAAATAGCTTCTGGACAAGGTGCCTTTTTGATCTCTCTTGTATCTGTCCCTAAAGCCATTATAGTAAGAAAATACTTCACCACTACTAATCCATAAAGTATAATCTTTTAGATTAGAACTAATAGTGTTATATAGGCCGAAAATTTTAAAAACTCTTGAGTCTTCTAGGCTTTGTATCTTTGAAAACTCGAACCATTCACTATTATTATTTGATACTACTTCAGTCTTTTTGATGAGCTGTAATAAGGCGTTATTTTTTTTAATAACTATTTGATTAGCTGGGATAGTGTATGTTGTGCTATTTATTGTATATGATAATTGCTGTGTACAATAAATTTTACTACCATTTGGTATTTCTTTTAGCTTAAAGGTTGTTGAGGATGACGGATTTGTGTTTTTCTTATACCAAAAAAGAGGCCCATAAAATATTTCTGCTGGGGATAAATTACTATTAAGTTTCCAGTCAATATCTATTGAGGGTTTATTAACCGCTGGGGTTGTGTCTATTGTCCAATTTTGAAATACTGGATTGCTAAGAGATAACATTGATTCAATTCCATATACCGTATTATCTATAACATGACCCATCAATACTTCTTTGTTGCTCATGTAAGTATCGGTATCAAGAATAGCAGGTAGCCATATGTCATCGTTTGGAGAACTTGGTCTGTTGCTATTAATTATAGTTAACAGATCCGCAGACCTAATTGAACAAGTGGACGAAGGGTAAGAATCCAAAAATCTAAGATAAAGAGTAGAATCTGAGTCTATAGTAACATCTTCTACTATTTCGTATTTTTCTAAGTCGTCTATAAAAAATTTATTATAGATATTACATTCTTTTTTGTCTCTTTTTAGATACATAGAAACAATAATCCTTTAATTATTTAACAGCTGATAATATCCATTTCCCAGAAACGAATGTAAGTAATCCTTTTCCTCCATCAACACCAATATTGAAATCAAGAGGATTATCAAAAGATACTTCCATAGTTGGTGCATCTTCTCCTTTTTTCTTCCCTAGTACATATGACATGGTAATAACAGCTGAACCAGAAGAATTTAAAGTTCCCATCACTATGAAAGATGGTTTGCTAACCGGCTCATAGAACCCACTCTCCGCATCGTATCTGCATAATAATTTGGCTCCTCTGGGAGCAGTATATCCTGCTCTATCTTTCACAAAAACAACTCTTCTGTAGCTATTATCTAGTGGCAATGTTGAATACTCTATATCATCTAAAAATCCACGAGATGGATATGTTTCATCCAAATCATTAGCTTTAATTAAGTCTTCTTCCAAGGTCACATAAACCATTTTATAGACAGGATCCTGATTTGCTGTCCATACTTTACGATTAGAGTCCCATCTTAAATCAATAGGCCCAACAGGCCAAAGTTCTGGATGTTCTCCCCAATTCAGATGAAACTCATTAAGTTTAACTTTTGATGACCAATATCCATTAACATATTTTTGTGTTTTACCAATAATAGATCCTTGGTATGTTGCGGGATCAAAACCTCCAGTAGAAGATAAGTCGTCTTTATATGTAACTTTATAAACATCACTATCATCGGTGATTGCTAACGAAACAAAATCACTAGCGCGATAACCTGGGGTATCTTGCATAGCTAAATTTTTTGCTTTAACAAGTTTACTGCTATTATAAGAAAAAACCTCCCCAATAGCTAAATCTTTGTACTTAACAGTCTCAGTACCTACTGTTTCAGATAATGGGAATCTTTTGGGTCTTCCATAATTATCAATTTCGTATGGTTCGTCGGCAGCATTGGGAACCGGATAGCCCTCTTTGTCATAACCCCAGCCGTGTACTACCAATGGTCCTCTAAAACCAACAAATCTTTGATTCATTTCAGCATTTAAGCTTGCATAGTTTGATGAGTCTATGCTTTTAATTTGTTTATTACCTTCTAAATCTCTGTAATAAAAATCAGGATTATAATTATTTACTAAAGTTTCATCATTATCTATTTTATTATTTAGGGCAAGTTGAGATGGTTTAGCTGCTGAACGAGCAACTATAGAAATGCTATGTCTACCCCTGTCGATAAAGGATCGATCTTGACCATTAACTTTTAAGGCTACGTGAGCCTTGTCTGGATGTTCTCCAGTATAATTCTGTATATTAGGATTTCTAAACTCACTATACGGAACAATTATGGGCTGAAGACTTACAAGATTGATTGGCGCTGATATCTCTCCTCTACTAGAAGATAGAACCATAGAGTTCATATTAGACAAAGCATTAGCATCAGATTTATCTGTTAAAATATACGGTGGTAATACTTCAGAATAATTTTTAAACGTTGTTTTATTATTATAGAGTTTAGAATGTAGTTTATCCCCTAGTGGTGCACAACCATTACAAAGCACCGAATAGGTCCCGGTAGATTCTGTTACACTACCAGTCTTAAAGTATTTGTATGTAACATCTCTTTTTCTTTCCCCATTACAAATAGGACAGGTAGCAATTTCGTATTTTGAGAAAGGATAAGTATTTGAGCCGTCCGTAGGATAAAAAGAAACAGGAGAAAATATACCATCAAGACTCATTGCAGATTTTCTACCATAATCCTTTTGGAGAAAATCATGAATTTCTGTCAATTGGAAAATATTAGCACTAGTTTCTGTTCTGGATCTATGCTTCATAGAAGCTATTTGGTAAGAAGCATCAGTAAATAGATTATTTGCCAAATCTCCTGTTCCTAGATCATTACCTCCCGGCAATGAATATGTCGCAGTTTCTGATTCTGTCGGTGTTGTTTGGCTATTTCTTGGTTCTATGTATTTTGGAGTTCTTATTGGTTCTTTAAGAAATGGAAATGCTGAGGCGGTTATTATTTCGACGGGACTGTTGCCGTTGAGGAGAGTGGCGTTCGAGGTATCTTTGGCTCCTTTTCTATCTTGTTCTATTAATGTTAAATTATCAATAGTAGATTTATTTTCTAGTTGTTGAGATATTCTTGATATTTTTTTATCTCTTGCTAGATTCTCTTTAAAGATTTTTTTGAACTTATCATTAGATTCTTTATTAAATAGCGCTAATTTTCTTGTATAAGTTCTAAATGAATATGAAGATCTTATACCTCCACGACCAACATCTACATTAATATGAGTAATAATAGGACCAGCTAAAAATGGATCCTTATATTTTATTTTAATAACATTATATGTTAATGTAGAAGTATTATATTGATTAGAAATAGTGTTATTACTAAGATTTGTAAATTCTGGCAAATTAGAGGTAGAAGAGTAAGGTTGATTGATTCTTTTGGTCTCATTATATGTAAACGTTACAGTTGTTGGGGAATTTATAGGAGGAGTATTGTTTAAAGCCGCCGTATCAAATGATCCTCCTATATTAAATATTGGCAGACCAGGCATGTCAACATTCGCTGTTTCTATTACTGACTGATAATTTATTTGGGTCTTAGTTTCTTTATATGCTGCCTTGTCCAAAAAGCTCATACTTCCATAATTCCATGGTACAAATTCTTCCGGTTTGTATTCTATTTGTGTTGGTAGTATCCAATTATTAAGAGCGTTTGTAGCATCTATACTAACTGGTACATTAGAACAAGTTGTTGTTCCATTGCTATTATAGTTTAGCTGGGTATTATTTCCCGCAGGAAAGATATTGTCTGTAATAGTTTCTAGTGCAGGATAGTTAATCCATGGCCCATAATTATATTGATGAGACTTAATGGGTATGGCAGCAAAGAAGGGATGCATAGCCTTGGACTTGATGGACGTATTTTGAGAATTAGTATTCGTTGCCAAAGCACTAACTATACCAGGACCGAAACCTGGAAATTGGGCATAAATATCAGATATTCTTTGTGTGAGAAGATGAATAATATTATTATCCCACTTATTTGGATCATTTACCCTTAAATAGATAGCCAAATCCTCCATAGCTGCCGTAGCCATAACCGTACGATTTGGATCTTTCTGATATTGAATACTAGAAGAATTTAATTCTAATGCTCTGGGTGTTTGTACTAAAATTCTGGGTTCTGATAATTGTTCTGGATTAAGAAAAATAAATTTTTCTGAAAGTATTTCTGCCTTAATATATAGTTTTTTCCTTAGTTGTCCAGTAGATTCACCGAAAGCATCTAGAGCTGAGGTATTTAGTGTTTTTACAACATAGCTATTAGAATCAGGAAGAGTGGAAATATCAACAGAAGGAAAAATAAAATCTAATGGATCACAAGCTTTGGCCTTGGCCATCTTTATCTCTTTCCATGTGCCAAAATTAAATACGGGATGTGCGCCATAGACTTCGAGAATTGATTTAGTTGCTACCTTTTGGCAAACTTTATATCTTGCCATATCATAGCTATCAGAAGCATTATATCCTAAAATAGTACCGATTAATCCTCTATCGTCTGATAAGTTCAAACTATCTTGGCTACCAATAACAATAGTATCATCGATTATATTTCCCGGTTCTTCCCATGCTCCGTCTCTGGTTGGAGTATAATTATAGGTAATACTAGGTCCACCACCAAACACATAGGCTGTTCCACTTTGTGCTCCCGGAGCATTTAATGGTATGCTAAAAGAAGTGCTATAATCTTCATCTTTACGAGCGCCCAAATAAGGAGCATATACCATATACTTTTTACCATAAAAGTTTTCACCTATTTTTGATATAAAAGCAGATAATATGGCAAAATCTTGCCTAACAGTTTCTTCTATTAATCCACCAGGACCGGATGGCCTACCATTACTTGCTGTGCCTGGTGCTCCAGCTGGATTAGCAGTATTTGGGACCATTGGATTCCAAGACCAATCACACTGGTCTAGGGCATCATTAGCAGCATTTGTGTCTCCCATAGCTAAAAATAACTCATATTTGTAAGAAAAATGAGCTTGATTCATCATCAAATATAGGTCTGTTTTATATTGTCTCGTGGTACTATATGCCAAAAAATTATCGGGGCCAGCCATAGCTGCTCTAATTTCTGATTCAGTAACTAAAAAGAACCACTCTTTGGTATCTGTTGATGGTGTTGGTGTTGTGGGATTGCCATTTTTATCTTTTGTTTCTCTCCATGTCCAAATTTTACCTTGTCTATCGGACAAAGAATAACCACCATATAATCCTCTTAGATTTAATCTAGTACTTGGTAACTCAGAAGCTCTAAAAAGAACACATATCTGTCCGGTCCATGTGTCATAAAATACTGGTCTTGCACGTCTAAAATCTCTAGTATTAAGGGTTTGTCTATCGGTATCTACAGTAAGACTATTATCCATAATATATCCAAAAAATGGACAAATAAGATCTTTCCATAGAGGTATATATCTTTGAAGTAGTGGTTTCTTATTTTTTCCATATTTAGTATCTCTTGTACTAGCACTGCCATCCCTACTTCTAGCTTGTCCCCAATCACTACCCATATTATATTTAAATTCTTTGGCAGTATCATAGTTTCCGCCTTGAATATTTACTCCTCCATTACCTATTTGATTTCCATCATTCCATGTGCTATCTCCGGTTCCAAAGTTGGCTCCTGTGATTGTTGTTTTAATATTTTCATCATCAGTAAATAATGAACTGATATCAGGATTTATTAAAGCAGATAGGGCGGGGTTTCTTTGGGAGGCCATAGCCGGGGTTCTAATCTTTCCGTAGCCAAAATTATTACCAGTAGCCCCAGTATTGGTAATGGTTCCTCCAGGGGGTGGATTATTAACAGTATATGTATATTGACCAAGCTTACCATAATGTATGAACTTACCATCCATCAAAATATAGTTACTTTGAGTATATGCTAACCGATATGATTTAACCTGATATAGTCTTTGTTGTGGTCCTCCAACGATCATTACTCGTGCTGGACTTTCATTTCTCTCTTTCCCTATAGCGCTAGAGGTTATTTGATAGCCGTTGCAATATAATTGATTGACGGTACTTTGAATCTGATTGACAATTGGTTGCTTGAGTCTAGAAATTGTTTTTAGTTTGATAACATTATAAATTCTACTACTATATACTACCGGCATTAATTCTAAACTATAATCATATCCACAAGCTTCAGTTACTAAGTTAATGAATTCTAATATACTAATTCTAATTCCAGGTATGCGGAATTCTCTAGGAGGTCTTGGTAGTTCCGATAAATCTAAAAGAAATTCACACTTATTTGATCCATCTTCATTATTGGTTTGTGGAGGAATAACTCCCCATGATGTAAAAGAAGTGCCTATTTGTGTGCCACTATAAGTTTGCATCGACTTGACGAGAATTCTACCAAATGGAGAATAGGCTGTTTTTGGACCAAACTGATCATTTAAAGTATTAGCCCTATCTTTTAAGTTACTTCCACTAATTCTAGAAGTTAATACAGACAAAGCATCTATTATGTCAACAGCACACATCCCGTCATCATTACAGTCTGCTCCTCCAAAATTTTCTGGTGCCGTTGACTCTAAAAATCCATAAACATTAAATACGTTGGGTATATTTCCCTGACTAATAGTTCCACTGTATATCGGTCCGTTTCCGACATAATTACGAGGAGAACCATAACTTGAACTATCATTATATTTACTATAAACAGCTCCACCATACTTAGATATGATAACATAGCAGTCTTTTAAAACACTATGCATCCCATCTATCTGAACCCTATATTGTTTTCCTCCACTATTAAAATCTTCAGTCCAACTTTGTATTATACCTCCAAAAGTAAAATTGCCCATTTTAAAATATACTGGAGTCCCAATAATGTCATATCCTGTATTAGTAGGATCTTCAACATTGGAAGCTGTTCCATCTGAAGCTATTCTGTTGCTAACTCCTAAAAAACCAGGGTCTGGATTAATATAGTATTTAGACTTTATGGGAAATGTATCAGTGCCAGTAGAGTCCAAATTGTAGTATACTTTACCGGGAACCATTTTATCTTCAGACTGAATGACTGAATTATCTGCTCTTAATGTTCCAACATTACCCTCGTTCCAGGTCGATCCGTCTCTGTCAACATAACAAGAGTCTCCACTACATTCGTGGTAATGATTATCATTAAAGCTTAAAGAATTAAATTGAGCATTAGTCTTACACGGAGAGCCTGCGTCATCTGATACCAGATTAACAGTTAACTGTGAGGACTGTCCACTCCATCCCATGGTACTATTAAAACTACTAACGCTAGCTCCTAAAAATATTGTTTGTGCTATAATCTTAGGGTCTGTAATTTCAGAACATTTAGGCATAATTAATGATCCAAGAAGTACTTGTTGTTGTTACATTGCTGATATTTCCAACTAACATTTCTTGTATATCTTCCTTCTGTTGGGTTCCATGATTGAGTATCTCTATCTAAGTAAACTTGCCCAGTACCGGCACCTCGTGAAGCACTACCGAAAACCGTAGCGTCTCTAACTCCGAAAGGCTTTAATCCTTCTACGATTCTTTGTATGTTTGCATATAAAGTGCTGCCCGTAAACATAGGACAAGCTGAGTTACTCATAAAGTATTGATCAAGTCCTGTTACTGGCATGGTAACAATCTCTATAGAAACATCTTTTGTACATGAAGTTTTTGCTCCTAGGGCTTGAAGAACTGGCCCAAGTTTTCGCCCCAAAACAAATACTTCAGCAACAACATCCACAGGAGCATTATCTGTAACTGTAATATTTTCTGATATAACACCGCTCATTAAAGTATATTTGTTATTATACTCATATGAGTATGTGATTACGCCTCTTTTAGGATCGTGACCTTCTGTGGTAGCCCAAGGAATAACATTTAGCATCCTGTCTGAGTGGTATACTGGATTTGCTGTTGGATTATCTCTGTTATAAGTGTTGGCTATACTGGCTCCATTTGTTGCGTAGTGAGTACTATAGCCTGCAGACCGATTGGTTACAGCACTAGCTCTGGCGTATAAGCTATTTTTCACTCCGCTGTGCCAAGCAATCAAAGCATTCTGATATCTATAAGTCTGCATAGAGGCTGTAACATTAGCATCTACAGCATTAAGCGCTGTTGCTCCTGTCTTGTGGGCCGTTGTAGCTTCAGGAAGCTTTATTTGTCCTGTTGTGTCCGGAGTAAGACTAGAGTCTCCTTTAATTTTAGCATCAATAGCAATATCTAAACCTTTTATATTACCCTGTACTCTAACGGTTTTAACAAACTTCTCATCCGAACTAATATCAATAGTATAATCTTCTAGATGAGTAATTCCAGTAGGCATTGCTAGCCATGTGTCTGTAATCTCATAAGATCCTTCTGTCATGCTAAAGTTAGTGGAGCGTACATGATTAAATAGCCACAAATTTCCTGCTGGTGTAGCATAAGATCCAATGTATGCTCCATCATTATTATTACTATTCCAAGGCTTATCTAGTCTTTGTTTAACCCATTTTTGAGCCTCTCTATAGGCCATGAAATATCCCGAGCCAGCAATTGACTGAGAACTAGCACAAATACCGCTACCGATTTCTCCTCGCGCAGAAACCCTGTGGGATAGTCTAAATTGTGGAATATTTTTAACATAAATGGATGATGTTCCTGGAGAACTTCCTTTGCGTCCTGCTGATGGATCAGTATTACCTGTGTAGCTTAGTGAGATATCTTCCCAAAAATAATCTTCCATGGGTTCTATACTCCATGAATCTGAGCATGAAGTAATTAATCCGTCTTGATTATCAGCTTTTTCATAATACTCTAAATCTACATTATATCCTAAACTTCTAGTCATATTATCAGGACTAGGTTCAGTACTAACTGACAAAGCTCTAACACCAGATACTCCCAATACTGTAGTAGAACCACACTTAATATTAAGATTACCAATAGGACAATTTTGAAACATCTCCTTAAGGGCTTTTTCATATCCCATTATTGTAGAAAACTGGCTAGTTGTGGCTCCTACATCATAAATTTTACCATTTAGATTAATCTTATTAGTAATACTAGTAAGAATACCAGCCTCTGTTCTATTGTAAGAATGAGACAGAGAGATGGTGGGGGTTGGGCCATTGGTAATAGTATGAATACCAGTCCCGTTATATTCGATAGTTACTCTGTCTGTAGTCTGAATAGACGAATAGTTGGGTTCACTTTGTTGTTTATTCTCGCTATCAATATTAAAGATAGCATTAATAAATGGTCCTGAATATGACATTTGGTTCCTTTTTGGTATTTAAACCACTAAGTCGTTTTCTTAATACCAAATCTTCCATTGTTAATATCCGCAAAAGACCAGCCACTACCAGTTACGGGATTAGTGATAAAATACTGATTTTTATACTGATAGTGATTATCTGTAACAGGGAAATTAATTCCTATTCCACTCATGCTAACAGGATTAGTTCCGGTACCCCAAACATTCATGAAAGAAGTATCTTTATTAGACTTTCTAACGCTGTTAGTAATTTTGATACCTCCAACAGCATAATTAGGATCACTGGGAATATCTCCCATATTTAGTGCTAGAATTGCACCACTAGTTTCAGTAAAGACATAGGAACGATCACCATTACTATCTCGGAGATTTTGTTCAATATCTGTAGTACTATTCCATGTAAGATTAAATGCCTGCCAACTATCATTACTATTCAACACATTTCCACCGCTTGGGGAAATATTAAATACCTTGGTTGTTGGTCCAAGGAAGCAGTCTTGATCATTAACTCCTCCAATAACGTAAATATTATCAATATATGTATCATACATATAATTTTGATTAATAGCTTGTCCAATATTATTTACATAATAGTATGTTATTGGGTCTGGGTTTTGTCCAGCTGGGTCTTTTGGTGTTCGTGATCCATAAAAAGATAATGAGTCAAAATACTTTGATACTAGTCCATTTGGATTGGTAGATAGCTTAGAAAAATTATTAACATTTCCAGTAAAAACAGCACCTGTACCCGACACAGCAACGGGTGAGACGGTGGGGGCTTCTGTAAAACCAGAACCCGATGGAGAAATTCGGAAATCTATTATCTTTCCGTCGTGAGGTGTTGTTAATTTAAAGAAATTATTGATGTTTCCAGCAAAAACAGCACCAGTTCCTGATACGGCGATTGGGGAAACCACAGGAGTAGTCGTAAAACCAGAACCTGACGGAGAAATTCGGAAATCCATAATCTTACCATCATTAGCTGTTGTTAATTTAAAGAAATTATTGATGTTTCCAGTAAATGAAGCCCCAGTACCAGTAACAGCAACATCTGCTATAGCAATAGGAGCTGTGGTGAAACCCGATCCAGATGGAAGAATGCTCCAATTAGATATTGCTCCGTTCTCACCAGTAGCACTAACTGTTAATACAGCACCTGAACCAGCAACACTATCTGAAACATTAAAAGTATCATTAATATTATATCCGGTACCGGGACTATCTAATTGAAAAGAAGCCTCACTAACAGCATAACTTTCATAAACTTTGGTTACTTCTAATACCGCTCCAGCGCCGCCACTAGGATCCGTAACTGCAAATCTATTACCAACAAGATAACTCAAACCAGAATTAGAGACAGACAATGAGTTCTTGGTAATGGCATAGCTTTCGTATACTTTTGTTACGGTTAGTGTGGCCCCAGAACCACCATTAGGATCTGTAACTGCAAATCTATTACCGACAATATAATTTAAACCAGAATTAGCAATAGATAATGAATTTTTTGTCACAGCATAACTATTCCAGGTATCTTTGATGTAGAGTTTCTTTTCTTCTGGTAGTCCTTCTACTCCAAGATTCATGCCATTAACTTTAATTTGTAAACTATATGGCCTATTGGCAGCAGTAGGAGCCGACTCCTCCATAGCACAAATTTCTACATATAATCCACCATACTTATAATCATAAGCATCTATCATTCTTTGAAAATTAGTACCCACAGCATTTGTATTCTGCTCAAGATACCAAGGAGCACCCCACACATCAAAAGTAAATAGTTGAGTATCATTAGAGTGATAATTTCCATTGGTTTTTTGTCTAACTCGTATTCCAACCTTTTGTTCTGATGTTGGAACACTATTATAGCCAACAGTACCTAAATGAACAGCATCTAATTCCAGAATAGATAGTGCTTTATTGGTTAGATCTACGAACTTAGATGAGAAATTCGCCGTTGCTCCAGGAGCATCCTTAGCATCCGTTGTAATTTTATTAATGAAGAATCCAATTCCGAAAGCTGTACTAGTTGCACTCTTGGTAGGATCTGTCCAAGTAATAGATCCTGGAAATCCTGGATTAGTTCCATCTGCGCCTTTGATCTTTAAATAATTTTGAGAACCACTCCAATGGCTATTTAGTTTTGTAACAGCACCATAGGTATGTCCCATAAAATCAATACCATTATATTCTCCATAAAAATTTTTAACAGCCTCTTTTGTGGTACTGAATGAAGGAGAAACTCTTTCGTCTCGATATTTGCTTAATGACACCCCAGAACTAACATCCCAATATACAGGATCGATTTCTCCAATATGATCTGTACCCCATGGACCGAATCCGTCGAAAAATATTGTAGATACCATAGCTTTACAAGCTCCTGTCTGGGATGGCTAAAAATGGCCGTTATATTAATATAGTGTCCTCTATTATCAGAATACACCAATTTTGAGATCAATAATTATTATCTTGAGCCAAATATCGTTCATCTTCTGTTGCTAAATTGTCATAAGATTGTGCTAAAATTAAGTTCCCTGCTGGTGTTAGATATGTTAAAATTTGAGTGTTCATTGAACTAGAAGCTAGTCTATTTGATATTCCAGAAGGAATACGAAATATGTATTGACCTAATTGTTCAACTTTTAGTATCTCTAGATCATTATAAGTTCTTAGTACTTCTGCAACAACCTGGGTTGTTCTAAGGGGTCTAATATTGTCAAAAATATAGATTATTTCCTGTGAAAGGCAGCTGTAATATAGTCCTTGGTCCTCGGTATTTCTGTTGGCGAAAATGTTTTGACTATAATAAGCTGAAGTGAAGGCTTGATTTATTGTTTGTTTAGCAGAGAGGGCTTCTTGGGTGTGTATTCCATAAATTATGTTACTATCTTCATTCTCTCTGTGGGCAATGATAGTATTATTATAATACGATTGGTCAAATATATCAACTATCTCTGATCGTGCGTACAATACTGAATTAGATGATAGGGTATCTAATAGGTAGTCTTTGGGCAGGGCGGAGTCTGTTTCTCTGTGATAAAATAGGTTTGTTGAAGTGTAGCAATTGAATAGAGTAAGAGGATCTAGCTGCCTCAAAGACATAACATTACCATATATATTGCCATCATTAACTATATTCTCTGGATTTTCTCTTATCTTTAAGTAGTCTGGTCTAATATATGCGTAATTTAATATCTCTTCTGGATGACTTCTTTCTTTAATATAGTCTGTTCGAACATATCCATAGTTGACAATATTTTCAGGAATATCTCTACCATATAAAACGTTCTTATTATTATGACTAGAAATTAGTCCAGACTGTCTTATCTTAAGAGAGAGTAAGTCATTTGATAAAACAGAGTCTGATATTGTTTTATTTTCGGCTTCTCGAACAGATAATACTTCTGGATTAACTAGTGTGGCTCTAGTATAATCTGGTTTAAATAGTCTAATCGGTATAATTTCAGTAAATATAGTAGAACTATACATATCTGCAATAATAGTATCATAAGATAGTATGTCTTGAGATAGGTAGTTTTCCGACATGTCTTTAATAGACGTATCATAAGATAATACATCTTGAGATAGATGGTTTTCTGTAAATTGGATTGTATTGTCTATAAACAGGGTTTCTCTACTAAGCAAAGAATTGAGCAGTCTAGAATTTTTGTCTATGGATAAAATTTGTTCAGATAAGAAGCTGGAGTCTATGTTATTTGGTATTCTGCTAGTTGACGGCGTTGGGGTAGTTGTGGGTGTTAAAGTGGGGGTAATCGATGGAGTAACTGATGCTGTTGGGCTTGTTGTTGGGGTAGTGGTTTGTGTAGTGGTAACTGTTGGTGTTTGTGTAGGTGTTTGGGTTCTAGTATTGGTTACTGTTGGAGTTGGAGTGTTTGTATTAGTGACTGTGGGGGTTGGTGTGTTTGAAGCACCAAAAGATTTAGTAGGTGTGGAAGTCCGAGTAGGAGTTAATGTTATGGTTGTCGTTGGAGTTGGAGAAGCTCCTCCTTTTGTTGGTGTTCTACTGGGTGTTCTGGTCTGAGTTCTTGTTGGGGTTAGTGTCCATGTTCTGGTTGGTTGTGGACTGGCTGCTGGTCCGGGACCAGGACTGCCAGGACCGCCGGGGCCGCCGGGGCCACCAGGACCGCCAGGGCCACCAGGACCGCCAGGGCCACCAGGACCGCCGGGGCCGCCGGGGCCGCCGGGGCCACCACCCAATTGGTTCCTACTAGGATTAACTGTTGGACAAGCAAAAGTTGCAAAATCACTAATTCTAACTATACCTCTACCATTAGAATTATCTACAGTACGAACATAAAAACCGAATGTATCTCCAGGATAAACTCTGAGTTTTTCTACGTTACCCTGATGAGGTAGTGTTTCAATCGGAGACCCATCATCAAGCTCAAAATATTCATTGTTAATAAAATAGCCCACAGAATCCCAAGACGCCCCGTCTTCTGTATAATATCTCCAAGAGAAATATATAAATGTATTTTCTGGAATAGTGATCTTGAGTTTGGTAAATCCTTCTGCTCCTTGGTTATCTGTTGAATTTCCACCATATAGGAAAACTTCCCAAGGTAAAGTAGAATCACCATATTTATCTACTGCTTTATAGTAACCGTCTGCACTTTCATTCTCAAGAATCCAATTAGTAGGATCTGTAGCAAGATCATAGTAGCACTGAAAATTACAGCAAGGTTTACTTGGAGTTACTGTGATAGTGGGTGTGATTGATGGTGTCAGTGATATTGTTGGAGTAATACTGGACGTGAGTGTGGGCGATGCGGTAACTGTTGGGGTATTGGTAGGAGTTTCACTGACTGTTGAGGTAATAGTTGGTGTGTTACTGATCGTTGGGGTAATTGTAGGAGTTTCGCTAAGGGTTGGAGTTATGGTTGGTGTTGGCGTTTGTGTTCCAGCAGATGGGGTGATTGTAGGAGTTATAGTAGATGTTATTGTTATTGTTGGAGTGATTGTTGGCGTAGCAGAAGCCGTTAGTGTTGGTGTTGGTGTGGATGATGATGTTGGTGTGGGCGTTATTGTGCTAGTAGGAGTAACTGTTGGTGTTCTTGTTGGGGTTGGTGTGTTGTTCGCTCTTGCTGGAGGAGGAAGGGGATCCCAAGGCCAATCAGAATCGTTCGATGGATTTCCTCCAGAAGTTGGTTTTTTAGGAGCTTGTGGTCCAGTATATTTTCCTGGGGGTGGCCCACCACCTCCACCACCTCCACCGCCACCGCCACCTCCGGGGCCAGGTCCGGGGCCAGGTCCGTGGCCAG
>Ga0304728_1000062_pt1 | contig 80567 bp, 76 predicted proteins | sample C_130625_MF_Meta_FD_190476 | JGI IMG/M metagenome (GOLD analysis project Ga0304728, IMG submission 190476) | Freshwater microbial communities from Lake Croche, Canada to study carbon cycling - C_130625_MF_MetaG (v2) (version 2) | ecosystem: Environmental > Aquatic > Freshwater > Lake | place... | reverse complement strand
CTTTTCAAAACCAACGCAAATTGTTGGAAACTAAAATAGCAAAATCGCCTATACAAAAAAAACCGGAAACCGAAAATCCCAGAAACTCCAGATTATTAAAAAAGAAAAAAAAGGAGGAAAAACTAGAAAAAGGAGGAAAAACTAGAAAAAGGAGGAAAAACTAGAAAAAGAAGAAAAAACTAGAAAAAGGAGGAAAAACTAGAAAACGATTTATTATATGGATCTTATCAAGATATTATGAATTATAATATGATAATATTATAAACGTGAAAATGAAACAAATATTTCGTCGAACTGTACCCATAAAAATTTTATTTGATCTTTTAGAACAAATATGTCTAAAAACCGACAAATATTATTTTATCGACATTAACGCATACAAAAAAATGTTGTTTCATAAATTGCACGACGATTTTTTAAAACAGATTATCGAATATTATCATGCATCGAAACAATTCTATATACAACGAAAACTCACGTATAATTCGTTTACCAATATTGTCCGACAAATTTGCAAAAGCAATGGAATTACATTTACATCGCAGATCAAATATAATGAATCGCAATATAATATAGACTATTTTGTCTATTTCATCTCCACGTTAGAAACTACGGAAAAAGAAACAAAAGAAAATATATAATATAGTATAGTATGATTACAGCAAATGGTGTATCAAAAGTATTATTTGGACTCGCCATCATTGCGACAGTTGGTTATATAGGAAATAAAATCAAAGATTCCGTAGATACCAACGAAAAAGACGAATACGATCTGATAAAAAAATATCTTCTCAATGATTCGCCATTATATGGATATAATCGCCCTAAATTATGGATACATACGAAATATGAACTCAATGCGCGCAAATGGAAAGATTTTTATTCGCGCAATTCAACAGATTTGAATCAACCCTATATCCACCTATGTATCCGGAGCATCATCAACCACTGTAGTAATGATTTCAATATTTGTCTTATAGATGACGAAACATTTAGTAAATTGCTCCCGAATTGGGATATCAATTTACCCACGGTAGCAGATCCGATGAAATCCCAAATGCGTGAATACGGTCTAGCACAATTGCTATATTACTATGGGGGGATTATTGTACCGAATTCATTTTTATGCAGTCGTAATTTGCTGGGGCTTTATTCGAGTGGAATATCCGATATGAAACCCTTTGCATGCGAACGCGTAAATCATACGCTAAATAATACTGATCCACAGCAAAAATATTTTTTACCAGATACGTATTTCATGGGCGCAGAGAAAAACGACAACACGATGAAAGAACTCGTAGAATATCTGCGCAAAAAGAATTTGTATCCACATTTCACAGCAGAACCCAATTTCAAAGGGAATACGGCACATTGGCTACTTGGTGCAGTCAAACTGGGTAAAATGAATCTAATTGGGGGGGAAGAAATTGGAATAAAAACCCGCAAAAGAAAGCCCGTTTTAATAGAAGATCTTTTAGGCGAAGGATTCTTGGATATTGATAAAGAATACGGGATATATATACCCGAAGACGAGATATTATCGCGGACAAAATATCAATGGTTTCCGGTCATGACAACGGATCAGATCTTGGCGACAAATACGATTATTGCGAAATATATCAAAGCGTCTATGGTAGATTATTCTAGCGAATATTCCAAAAAATCGACGATAGAAAGTATATTGTCCATCTAATTGAGGGAAATGTAGTTTCCTGACTCTGGGTTAAAAGTTACCTACAAAATTGAACTCGGTAATGTCATATAGAATATATCTATATGACATCATGTTTCTACGATTAATCGCGATTCTTGCATTAAGTCCTATAGGACAATCATTCATGTTTCCCGTATCGCAATTGGAACGCATGATTCGACTCCGCGTCATTGGAAATGAAGTGATACAAGGGCTTTCCGTTGAACTTAAAGGTGATGAACTCATTGCAAACATCTTGAATTTTGATTTTGAGCCCCGATATTATTTCTTGACTACGGTGATCCTCCTCTTCTTATATGGGCAATATAAATATAATCAAGGAAAAGAGAACAAATTAGTTGCATTGGAAGATCCCGAATTTAGGCCGACTATAAGATTTTTGAAAGAACTTTTCTTTGTACTTGCAATTATATTTGCAAAAGATGTAGAGAGTGCCAGTTAGTCCCGATGGATTTCCTTATCTTTTTACACCTTTTCTCATTTAAAACGCCCATTTTATACCCTTGAAGATTTAAAATCCCGCCTTTCTGTATAAAATGAAAAGAAACTTGAAGGGTGTAAAATAGTTTATTAATTTGAAGATATATAAAAATTTGTTTTATATATTATTTTCCTAAATAATTATGGAGTATTTTATAATAAAATTGATTTAAAATATAATAATAATTATAATATAATAGTAAACAATTAAACAGATGGATTTTGATATAAACACATACTTGGATTCTTTACCAGAAGATACAAAACGTATATACTTACCAGGTTGTAATTTAACATTTATTCCTTCTTTAGAGAGGTTTAAAAATTTACAAAGATTATATTGTTCGGATAATCAATTGACATCTTTACCATCTTTAAATAAAAATTTACAAACATTATATTGTAATAATAATCAATTGACTTCTTTACCATGTTTAAATAAAAATTTACAAACATTATATTGTGAATATAATCATTTAACTTCTTTACCATGTTTAAATGAAAATTTACAAACATTACATTGTAATGATAATCAATTAACTTCTTTACCATCTTTAAATGAAAAATTAGAATCATTAAATTGTCATAATAATCAATTAACTTTTTTACCATCTTTAAATGAAAAATTAGAATCGTTACATTGTTGGGATAATCAATTGAATTCTTTACCATATTTGAATAAAAATTTACGAGAAATACATTTTAATAATAATCCGATTTGTGAAATAATAGATATTGAAAAGGATACAATGGATATATGTAAAAAACAAATACAAACATTAAATAATTTCCGTCATTTATATTGGTGTTTAAAATTCAAAAAACAATTAAACAAATGGTTATGGGAGAAAATAAGAGAACCTAAAATTATGAAACAATACCATCCAAATTATTTATTTGAAAATTTACGAAAAGATACAGATTTGAATAAGTTTTTAGATAACTTGTTATAAAAATCTACGATAGAAATTAAAACAAAATAAAAAATTAACCAAAAAAAAGTAAAACAGCAAAAAAGCAGAAACAAACTCTTCAAGTAAAACAACGAAGATGAAAAAGTAATACCATCGTAGGTGAAATTCCTACTATTGATTTTACATTTTTTTTTATTTTTTGTCTAATAAAATGGGCGTTTTAAATGAGAAAATGTGTATAAAAACATTATACTGGTTTTATTTCCATCAAACGAGCGGCAGTTGTAACGCTTGCATTATCCCCGTATGCAGCAGCATAATTTGCCATATTCCCTCCTCGTTTACTTCTAGACCATTTCATTTTGCGCGTTCCGCGTGTAACGGCTCCGAATTTCCCCTTTTTCGCGTAAAATCCGTATTTCTGGAGTCTTTTTTCTTTTTTCGCCGTCTTGTGTTTTGCAGCAGAAACGATACGACCCCATTTATTCATGGTCAAATGAGCCCGGGTTAATCCACCCGATGTCTTGTAAGCGGTTTTGTTCCAAACTTGCGCACGAGATCCGAAAAGTTCTCTAAATTTAGTTCCTTTAATGTGATAGTGTCCATCCGCGTGTCTGTGTGGGCGATTTGTCATATAGAATATACATAGATAAAATCGGATCCTTCTATTGTGAGATCCCCTAAAGTTTATCCGTGAATCACGTTTGTCCGTCCAAATCGTTTTGCAAATCCCGCATATTCCATTTTTCTACTTTGATTTGGCAAATTCTGACGCGTTTTTCCAAATGCGGGCTCATACGCACATACTTTGACATTCGTAATCGTATTTTTGTTTGTATATTCGCGTTTCGTAATTGGTTCACTATAGACACAATATTTCACTATAGGACAAACTTTCGATGGATACAAATGCTGTGGATGTAAATAATTCATACTATATACTATATGAGACTATTTTCAATTGTCTAAAAAATAAACTTAACTGAATTAGAAGGCGGAGATTCACCAGATGCATTCGTCGCCGTCATTGTAACAAAGTACGACATATCCCGTGTTAAATCATATATAGAATATGAATTCAAACTACTTGGAATCGATATTTTACTCTCTATTCCGTCCATCACATACAATATACTATATGACAAAATTACACCACCCCCATTATATACAGGCGGATCCCATTCTATAACCAATCCTAAACCATCCAATGTATAAATATTACTGGTCCGTTTTATAATAGAAGGTGATTGCGGAATATTACAAGGTGTTATATTGAATATTGTTGGATTTTGAGTAAATCCAATTGGATTGTGCGCAAGAATATTAAAAATATAAGGTTGGCCTAAAGTAAGTTTGTCAATGGTTGTAGTATATACATTGGAAGAAACATCTTGAAATAATTTCACGCCATTACGATCCGTATATGACACCCGATAAAAGTCTACGGGAGAATATCCATCTTTTATTGGTACATTCCAACTTACTGTAATAACGGGTTTGATAATAAATGTAATATTTGCCGGATTGTCTGGATAAGTTGAACCTATAAATGTATATTTACGGGGATACGATTCCCCATATGAGTTCACGGCAGTTAATTCGACATTATACGTATTTCCAAGAATTAAATTTGTAAGGAGAGATGTACGATTTGTCACTTTAAATGGCGAAAGATAATTGATGTATATATTATAATATGAAATAGGCGAACCGCCATTAAATGGTTCATCCCATAAAAGGTTGATCTGGAGATCGCCGAATACACCTTGTATATGATTCGGAGAATCAGGATAACTATATTGAAGAATCGCATTTGACGGTTTTGACGGTTTTGAATCTCCCATGATATTTGTAGTAATCACTTCAAAAGCATATGTCACACCAAATTGAAGACCATTTACAATGGGTTTCGGATTTTGGGGAGTGATGAGTGCAGTTAAACCCCCAGGAATAGATTGGATAGTATATGATATAATTGGCGTACATCCTGTAAAACACGGTTTTACCCATTTCAAAAAAACACTATAACTCATGTCATATAGAATTCCCTTTGAATGTGTCGGCGGGATAATATTCGCGACGATTTGGGTTGGTGGATAACCCACGCGTATTCCAGTATTATCTCCACATGCTTCGGGAATATAGGTGTATTTATAATTGCGGACATATTGTGCATATCGCATCCGCTGTGAAATAGAAGGGTCATTAAACGAAGTTTTGAGTTTATTATAACTGAGATCTTTACATGACCCAGAACTCGATTTTAAAAGGGAAAATACATGGATATTACGTGATGGATTATATGTACATGGATTCGACATAAAAAAATATCAGAGAGTACTATAGAATATGCGAGAAATATTTTTTATCTTGATTGGACTTGTTGCATTTTTAGTTTTCACGCCATCCCCGAATCGAGCAATATCTTGGATAAAGGGTCTTTCCGGGGTATTGATTCTAATTATCGGAGTCGTCTATTTATTTACGACGAATGATGTCACGTTGGGCACTTTTTAGCATTTTTGAAAATTTTGTTTATATGCTTCTTGACCATATCGGGCAATATATTGCAAATGTCGCATGGTACATCCGAAAGATGCACCTGAATGCCCCGGTGGATATTCGCATTTGTCCATCATATTTGAAATGATGGATATTTCGGGACGATTACTAAACATGTAGCCCACCTCTCCTGGATCTTTTTTCATAAATTCCCACATTTCGGTTCTAGTAACTGCTTGAAACCCATTGATGATGAGTTTACGGGTATCCTCATCGGCAATATATTCAAACCGATTTTCATCCATAAATACTCCATCGTTTAATGGCGGTACGGGTGGCATAATCATTCCTGTCGACATATTCTATATGACTATATGGTTAGATCCATTTATGATTTTTGATTTCAATTTTGTAGGGAAAACCAAGGTTTTCCCCTACGACCCCTTTCCTATTGATTTTTTTTGTGAACTGGTACATCAACCCGAGCGTAGACATTAAATGATTTCTTCGCAATAGTCATATAGAAAATATATGAAAGGGTTTGAAACACGACTCGATCATTCATTTTTTTACATTTTCTATGAGAAAATGTAAAAATGGGTAATATAAACTCCGGTCTGCCGGAATCGAACCAGCGACCATTTGATACCAAATGTTTTGAACAACTACAGTCAAATGCTCTACCAACTGAGCTAAGACCGGTCTACCCGATATTCTTTACATAGATTCTTTATATGACTTTTGCGAATATTATATATTACACCTTTTAACATTTTTTCATTGAGATCTCTTTGATATAATTTCTATATGACTATTACGAAGAATCATATAGAAATAATTATAAAGGGAAGGTTCTTAAGGAAACCGTAGGTTTCCTTAAAAAATTGAAATGAAAAAATATAAACATGATTACGGTATACTGTCATATAGAAATGTCATCGAACGCCATATTAGCCGAACAATATCAACAAAAGACCGATAAAGAGCACGTATTGGATAATCCCGATACTTATATTGGATCTATCGAAAATGTCGAGGATCATATCTATATTCTTGGGGAAGGTGATTCGAGCAAGATCGAACACGTGCATGCACCTTATAATCCCGCATTATACAAACTCGCAGATGAAGCATTTGTGAATGCACGTGATCACATTGTCCGCATGAATCGATCTACTGGGGAAGATAAACGCTTGGTATCCTATATCGACGTCGCGATTGACCCCGCAGACGGATCGATCACGGTGACCAATGACGGGAATGGGATCGATATCGCCAAACATCCCGAAACGGGAACATGGATTCCCCAGATGGTTTTTGGCGAACTTCGCACTTCCACCAATTACGATAAAACGGAAAAACGCATCGTCGGCGGAAAGAACGGGTACGGGGTCAAACTCATCTTCATCTGGTCCACAAAAGGTCATATAGAAACTCTCGATCATACTCGCGGACTAAAATACCGACAAGAATTCAATGCGAATCTGGACGTCGTGGGAGCGCCCGTCATTACCAAAGTAGCGAAATCGGTGAAACCATATACCCGGATTTGTTTTACGCCCGATTATGCTCGATTGGGACTTGCGAGTGGATTGGATCCCGTCATGATTCGTCTTTTGAAGAGACGTGTATATGACATTGCAGCAATTTGCGATCAGACGAGCAAGAAAATCCGGGTTACATACAATGGTGAGCCAGTTCCCGTGAAGAATTTCCAAAATTACGTGGATTTCTATATTGGTCCAAAAGAAGAATCCAAGCGTGTCTATGAATCCCCAAATGAACGCTGGGAATACGCGGTTGCATTATCGCCGAAACACGAATTTGCCCAGATCTCGTTCGTCAATGGCATCATGACACACAAGGGCGGAAAACACGTGGATTATATCTTGGCGCAACTCTGCCGTAAATTGGCGGATTATATCGAGAAAAAGAAAAAAGTCAAAGTCAGTATTAGTTCCATGAAAGAGCAGTTGGTACTCTTCTTGCGTTGCGATATAGAGAATCCTTCATTCGATAGCCAGACGAAAGATTACCTGAATACTCCCGCCAATAAATTCGGATCTTCATGCACGGTCTCTGACGCATTTGTAGAAAAAGTGGCGAAAATGGGGGTCATGGATATGGCATGTTCTTTAACGGAAGCCAAAGAGGCGAGACAGGCCAAGAAAACAGACGGTACGAAATCGAAAACGGTGCGTGGTATCGCGAATTTCATCGATGCCAATCACAGCGGAGGCCCTCTCTCTGGAAACTGTATATTGATTCTATGTGAAGGACTCTCAGCCATGTCCGGCATCGTCAGCGGACTATCCAGCGAAGACAGGAATCATATAGGAATTTATCCACTCAAAGGGAAACTCCTAAATGTCCGTGGGGAACAAGTCAAGAAAATCGCGGAAAACAAGGAAATCGGCGATATCAAGAAAATTTTGGGTCTAGAAATGGGCAAAGAGTACACATCTATCGCCGATGTACATGCCTCTTTGAGATATGGCAAAATCATGATCATGACGGATCAAGATTTGGACGGGTCACATATTAAGGGTCTTTGTATCAACCTTTTCCACAGTGAATGGCGATCCCTTATCCATATCCCCGGATTCATCTCCTTCATGAATACACCTATATTACGTGCAACCAAAGGGCAACAGACCCTCGTCTTTTACAATGAAGGCGAATACAATCAATGGACTCAATCGCCCGAATCTACCGGAGGATGGACCATAAAATATTTCAAAGGTCTCGGTACATCCACTTCCGCAGAATTCAAGGAATATTTTGCGCATAAAAAAATCGTAGATTTTGTATATGACCAATCTACCGATGACACCATCGACAAAGTGTTCAACAAGAAACGTCCAGATGATCGCAAGACATGGCTCGAGAATTATGATAAATCGCGATTCTTGGATACCGCGCAACCTCAAGTCAAATACGAAGAATTCATTGACCGTGAAATGATCCATTTCAGCAAATATGATTGTGAACGGTCGATACCGAATGCAGTGGATGGACTAAAGACATCCCTCCGAAAAATCCTGTTTTCCGCATTCAAACGCCGACTCACATCCGAAGTCAAAGTCGCGCAATTTTCGGGATATGTATCAGAACATAGTGCATATCACCACGGTGAAGCATCCCTCAATGGCGCAATAGTGAATATGGCACAAACATTCGTAGGATCCAACAATATCAATCTCTTGCAACCAAATGGACAATTCGGTACCCGATTACAAGGTGGGGATGACAGTGCGAGTGAGAGATATATTTTCACGCAATTGAACCCTTTAACACGAGCCATTTTCCCAGAGGCAGATGATGCGATTCTCGCATATCTCGATGACGATGGAACCCGTGTAGAACCCGAATACTATGTCCCTATTATCCCTTTCGCTCTCATCAATGGAATTTCGGGGATCGGAACGGGATTCTCGTGCAATATCCCTGCGTTTAGTCCTATAGAAATTATCGATTATCTGATCGCGAGGTTGACCTCTTCCCATGACCCCCGTCAAGAATTCGTCCCGTATTATGAAGGATTCAAAGGCACGATCGCAAAGATGGCAGAGAAGAAATATTTGATCAAGGGGCGATGGGAAAAGATCGCAGAAGACAAAGTCCGGATCACGGAATTGCCGGTGGGGACATGGACGATGCCATATATTTCCTTCTTGGAAGGGCTCGTGGATGGATCAACCGATAAAGACGGCAAGAAAATTGCGCCTCTTCTCAAAGATATGGTGTCCATGTCGACCGAACTCAATGTGGATATTACCGTGACTTTCCCAAGGGGCAAATTACAAGAATATCTTGCACAGACAGACCCATTGGCAATATGTCCTATAGAAAAATTACTCAAACTGACGACGACGATCTCCACGACAAACATGCACATGTTTGATTCACATGAAAAGTTGCACAAGTATGCCGACGTGGCGGAGATCATTGATGAGTTCTATATGACTCGTATGGCGACTTATGATAAGCGGAAAACGGCGCAATTGGGCGAAATGCGCGAACTCTTGAAGAAGTTGTCGAATCGCGCGCGGTATATTCAGGCGACTCTAGATGACGTGGTGGATCTCCGTAAGAAATCGGCGGAGGAAGTGATCCGTATGATGGAATCCGGAGGATTCGATCTCATGGATGGGGATTACAAGTATTTGACGAAAATGCCGATGGATTCTGTTACGAAAGAGAATGTGGCGAAAATCATGCGCGAATGTGAGGATACGGAACGGGACTTTAAAAAGTTGGAAGCAACCGCGTTGGAAGAAATCTGGCGCCTAGAACTCGAACATTTGAAGACCGAATATTTGTCCTATAAGACAAAACGTGGATCTGCTGTCGTTGTTCTAGACTCCAAGGGTGCAAAAAAGGTTGCAAAAAAACCCGTGAAAAATGCAAAATAAAGAAAATCGGTATTCTACAGTTCTAGTCCTATAGAACACATTTATGAATTACAAGATACATTGCAGTAAATTTAGATAGATAATGTAATGTCTTTCCGATGTATCCTTGTATTTTTTTTCATGATTTTGATTTTGGTATACAATGCAGAATATACAGAGTTTTATGAGACGTCGATTCGTACTCGCAATTTAGACGTAGATGGATTCTGTGTCCTTTATTCGCCGGAATATACGACTTCTTTGGAAAAACCTTGTTCTGCAGTAGTGCGAGATACTTTGGCATGTTTGCCGGATGGATACACCTTTATGGATTATTCCTATGAGATTCGGGGAGGATCCTTGTCCACATTTCATCGTGATGTAACATCGAGTTCTAGAATCATGGGATGCCGATATCCCACATATACGCTAATTGTATATAAATGCGAAGGGGAACTCTTGTCCGTTTGCCCGGGGAGTCATTTGACATTCCCTTTTGTATGGTCACATATCGTAACTATTTTCGGGTCTTTGGGAACGGCATTTCTCTTTGATTGCGATCTCTTGCATGCAGGAACACTTACGATATGTGAAAAACGATGGGCGATGCAATACAAGATTTGTCATATAGATGATTATGTGGGGTTGTCTGCGACTTTAGAAGGCATTCATGTCCGAAAAACGGGGGAAGAATGCCGGGAAAAGGAATGGGGGGATTATCTATTGCGGAAATTGTCGTATTATTTCGAGTTTCCCATAAATTATGGGTTTTATCCGATGATGCAACAAAAATATGAGGGGATTTTAGGATGGATTCAAGATCGCATTCCTGTACAATTTTACAACAATGTTTGATTTGATTTCTTTTATTTATTGTGTAAAAATTGAAATACTTTTTTATCAAAGATGAAAAAGTATACTTTAAGAAATGATGAATATTAGACAATTCTTTGGAGACAGTGCATCTGCGAAAGTAGTGAAAACCCCCGTAATTAAACCGGTGATTGACTTGAATACAAAAGTCGATCCATTTGAAGAAAATGTAAAAGAATTCGTATATGACATGACGCGCGAAAATGTGGACCTCGGCATCTCGTCCATTACATCTGGTTCTGCCCAACTATTTGGAAAGTATCGCGAATGGGGCGGGAAGATCGCGAATGAATACTTATTCATAAATTATATGGATCGTTATATAGATGAACTCAATGCGACAGAGACGGGTGTAAACGGAATCCGACGTTCCGAATATGTTCCGGTTGAGAATACATTTGACTTTGTAATTCTGAAGAAGCATTTTGGCATGCGATCGAAACGGGTTCCAAAAACACCACAGGCGCCTGTGATTCATAGATCTTCTCCTCCAGAAACGATGAGTACAGATACTCCGTCTAATGTGGAAACGTGTCAAGTCGATGATTGTAGTTTTTCGGGAACAAATGCGCAGTTGATGTATCATTACGGCAAACATCATTCGCAACATTTGATTTCTGCCTCTTCTACGGGACTTTTGACATGTAGCGTTTGCCATGATTATGAAAATGCTAAACCAAAATCCATGTATTGTCACATAGCAAAATGTAATCCTGACTCGCCGTTTCATGATAAAAAAACTAAAAAAGCATGTTCTCCTACTAAGCGTAGCGAACCTTCTACGAAGCGTAGCGAACCGAAGCGTAGCGAACCAAAGCGTAGTGCACCTTCTATAAAACGCAATGATATGATTCGCAAAACTCAAATTGCGGAAATGAAATATTACGCAGAAGCCAAATACAACTCGGAAATGGAAGAATTGCAAAATCAGAAAATGCAGATTGAGGCAAGAATGGAGGAAATTAGATCAAATTTCGAAACAACAATGAGTTCAATGGACGGAATCTCTGCGATCGAAGCATCGAGAATGTATTCCGAAATGTTGCAACAAGAATCTGAAAGCACAGTCCTATAGAAAAGTCTGGTGTAATATCCTATAGAAAAATCTGGTGTAATATCCTATAGAAAAATCTGGTGTAGTAGTTAATATCAAACAAAAATAAAAAGGGGGCTTCGGCCCTTTTTTTATGAAGGGTTCTAAAACCACGGTTTCAATTCGAGTTGTTTATATTGGCGATCCGTATGTCGTGGGTATTCAATCGGCATCACCAACGAACTCTGGTCTTGGGCATATTTCAAATATCCTACGGCTTCATTATAGACGGTGTTTACAGCGAATTCCAAAACGTATTTATTCAATTGCTCAACTTGACCTTTGATATCGCGTTCATAATGTTGTGCATATTGCAAATAGATACTCCGCATAATGATCTTTAGTTGATCTATATTTTGCGGTGGTACTGTAATCTTCTGATTGGACATTTCGTATACACCGGCACGTAAGCCGTTCTGCAAAATCTGGATATTTTCCGCGGAAAAATAAACCCGGGCTAAAAGGTTGTCTTCCCAATCATTTCCCGACAGAGCACTTCTATATTCCGTCGTTTTATTTTTCAAGGCAATCCGTTCTTGCATTCGGAATGTAGCCATAGGGTCGGGTTGTGATACAATATTAATGCGACCATTATATCGATCTGCATCCAAAATTGGTTTATGTCCATCTATGATAGAAACAAAAGGTTGTGCGGATTTATACATATATACTTATTTAATATATATTTATAATGGAGAATTCGGAACTTCCGTCTAAATTAACAATTCCTGATATCAATGGATCTACAGTGTCTGAAGAGAATCCTACAGAATCGGAAACAAACCAAAAACCCATATCTGCATTTCAAGCAAATAAAAATTACATCTACGATCTCTTATTAATGATATTCATGAATTTTATAACACCCATTTTATTTATTACAAGTATATGCTGTTTTCTTGTATATTATATAGGATATTATGTATTTGATTATGAGTTACCAGATCATTTTTTAACAGGAGGATGTATTTTATTCTATCTTGCTACATGTAATTATTGCTATTTCAATAAAAATTACATAAACCAAGAAAATCAAGAGGCAAATAATATTTAATATTTAGTAATATTATATATATGAATTTTTATACATTGACTATTATTATAACTGTCCTGATTTTAATAGGATTATTAACATGGATTGGAATTACCATGACGGGTGCAAAAAAACAACAGACGTTTCCATTAACACAGAATTTATGCCCAGATGGATGGACGTCAGATGGAAATGGATTTTGTAGTCAACCTAGGTCTGAAATTGCGCCAAATCGTGGTCCAGGTCAACCAAATAATATTGTACAAGATATATTAAATTACACGGGAGGTATATGTGGTGCTCAAAAATGGGCAAGCGACAATAAAATTAGTTGGGATGGGGTAACGAATTATAATGGACAGTGCAATTAGATTTTCAAATATATATGATTATTATATGAATCGGTTTTATATAATAGTCTTGGTAGTCGCGGTATCTATATTTGTACTCGTATTTGGTTATATGATAGTATCGTATTCTTATCCAACCGACATCTATCCTAATGTAGGTGATGCGTGTCCGGATTATTGGGTTGTAAATTCTGACAATACATGTCAAATACCTACGAATGGATTTAATATGGGTGATTTATCTGCAAATACATATAATTATACAGATTTCAAAGGTTCAAAACAAAAAATAACAAAAAATAAATATGGAAATAGCGTTTATTCTACAATACCAAATACTGGTTCATATATTGTTTATACAAAAGAACAAATACCATTCGGATATTATTTACAAAACCCGAAAGATCCTACACAAACATCTGTGAATTTCAATGATCCTGGATGGGTGTCCTATAGTAGCAACGGCAGTCGACAGTGCGGATTGAAAAAATGGGCGAATCAACATCAAATTCAATGGGATGGCGTGAGCAATTACAACAAATGTAAATAAATGGGTTTATTTAGCAATCATTTGTTGGCTATTTACCAGTTAAATGGAATTTAATCTTATTTACCAGTTAAATGGAATTTAATCACTCGTGGATGTTCCCCAAATGTGAAATTCTGTTTATGTATTCCTATAGGACGTTGGAACAAAAAATATTCGTCTTCATTTTCGACTATATCCATGATTTCATATTTCATAATGCGCAAGTTTTTAATTTCGGGTAAATATTCCGTCGTATGAATATGCATCGCCATTTTTAGAATATCGGGATTTTCCGTTTCCCTATATTCTTTATACAATGCCAGAATACGTTCATGGATTTCAAAGAGTTGTTTCTTTTTGTCAGAAATCTTTTCTATCGTATGTGGATTGTCATATAGATCTGTATATTTATCCTTGATTTGTTTGAGAATCATATTATTCTCTGTATATTCATCCATCTCTTCTTTGAATTTTTGTATTGAATCATCTTCTTGCGTATATCCAAAAAGCGTATCCAATTTCATTTTAATGATATTTTCTTTATTCATTGTGATGCCTTCTTTGAACGCATCAATTGCGTCATGTATACTATTATATTCCCCTGCATAAATGTCAATATCCATACATCGTGTAGATTCTATAGGATCTCCACAATGTGCCTTATAATGCCGATTCTCTGTAATAAAAACCGTTCCCACTGGGCGTTTGCAATTTATGCATGGTGGAATCCATTCTTCCAATTCGGATTTAGCCAATTTAGGGCCAAGTCTTTGAAAAAGTTTTTTTCTTGATTCGCGGACTTTTGTTTCGTATTTTGATTTCAATTCGAAATATTTTTGCAGGGATTCTGCATATTTGATGGAATGACTCGGATGACGCGAGTGAGCATGCGTAGAAATACCTTTCCGCTGTATCTCCAATAGAGGATTATTATCCATTTGAAAATCGGTAATTGTATCGGGGAAATTTTCCACGGTAACTAGACCATTATTCGAACAATGTAGGGTTTTTAGAAGGGTTGTATTTGCTAAATCGATTCGCCGGATTTGGTTATTGTCACATAGAATACTCTCTATGGTATTTGGGAGATGTTGAATTACTTGGAATTGATTTGCGGTAATATCGAGGGTCTTCAAGTAGACGAGCGGTTTGAAATCGATATGTTGTATTGCGTTATTGGGGATTTCAAGGATTTCGATCGTTTGAGGAATATTTTCAAGATCGATTAATAGATTTTCCGGACAGACGATTTTTTTCAGTTTTTTAGGAATATTGCGAATACTTGTTATTTGACCAGGGGAAAATATAATGCCTGAAATATTTTTGAAATCGCATTTATCAATGACTTCCAAGTCTAAATCTCCAGAAAGAGATTCATGAATATAAAAATCGTCAATCGTGGGAATAGTCGTGTCCAATAAATCTAGGAATCTTTGTTGTGCCGTATTTTTATTATCTATGACATCATCTCTTAATTCTTGAATCATATATATTTTAGAGGTTGATATTTTTTTGAATTACTATTCGCTTTATACTTTCAATTCAAAAAATACCCATTCGACAAGTCTTGATTCAATAGTCGTATAAATATATATATGATATATATAGATGTCATTTAAAAACAAGGAAAACGAAGAAATTGTGAATGAGTTTGTAAAAATGATTAAATCTATGCAAGATACTAAAAAATCCATAAAGGAGATTAACGAATATCAATTATTAAAAACTATTTTTTGTTTAGCAGCAGTCTCCAACAATCCGTTTGAAAAGAAATTTTGTTTAATAATGGGTACAACATTATGCAATTATTTCATTATAAAAAGTAAATTACGAGTTGTAAAAAGTGTAAAAAAGCGACATTCTATTGGTGGGAAAAATAGTCGTAATAATTCAGGTAAAAGTGATAATGAAAATAATAATGAAAATAGAGCAGCAATCGCACTTGCTTCGGCTCATACACAAGTACAATTATGTGGTGGATCTTCTGGTAATTCATTAGTTCAAACATCACATGAAACCATACGAGCACAAATTGAAGAATTGAAATTATTGACTCAATTAAAACAATCGCAAATGATGCTTCGACAAATGGAATTACAGGAACAACAGATGGAAAGTGATCTTGAAACAACCATAATTGCTAAAAGAATCGTAAAAGATATGTTGAATTCGAGACTAGGTGCAGGTACATATTTAAGTGTATGTGGGCAATCTACTACAACATGTGTAGCATGTTTTGCATTAATACAAACAACACAACAAATATGTTCAAATGGAGTAAATAATATAGTAGATGGTATTAGTGGTATAGCCACTGCAGTAACTCCTGAAGTAGTTTCAAAATTGGCGAATGATGCATCTATAGGAATACAAGGTATGGGAACATGGTTTTCATCCACTTATGATTATATGGTAGGGACTGCAGTTCCAAACATAACTCAAGGAGTGAATATAACCCCAGAAGATATAGCCCAAGCACAGACTATACAAAGTCGAATTAATCATTTTATACTTTCTAATCAAACATTGATTGAAAGCACTCTACTTCGAACAGATGTCCAATTAAGTTGTGCAATAGGTGCATTGACATGTTGCTGTTTATTAAGTCGTGAATGTACCCAAGCGCGTACAGATCGAAGAACTGCTGCATTGACTTATAGCGGTACATTCGCGAATGCTGCAAAACTTGAAGAAATACGATCAAATGGCGTGGCTAAAATTGTGAATGCAGGCGTATCTGCATTTATCCCAGGTTCTTCCATGAGTTCATTTTCACAACCAGTGCAATCACCAATTGAACAACAAATGGATCAAAGACAAATGCCATCTAATCCTGAAGTATTACTAATTGGGAATAGAGAAAGATCGAATGTTAGAGATGTTAGACGTAGAGGTACACATAGACGTAGACATAGATACGAAAATCGACCTATTCGTAGAACTAGATCAAGTAGTAGCAGTGGATCACCAAGTCTAAGCCCTTGAACTATTTTATCCAATAGAAGAATCGACTAAAGGTAAACTCGTGATTCCTGCGCTTCGTGCAATATGATGTTGATGTTCTTTATAAGTCCGGATTTTGGAAAGAATATATTCTTGTTCCCTTAAACGCTTTTCATATGCTTCTTCCGGCGTCAATTTGTTTTTATACGAATAGTATAATATCAAAAATCCGATCCCTAAAAAAAGGATCAATACACCCGCATTAAGTGCATATAAATACATATTTACACGCGTTATGTGACATTGTGTCAAGATATTCTGCATATAATCATACGTAGAGGATTCGATTAATCTGGGATATTCCATTCTATGTGATTTTTGTAAATCATATAGAAAATCTTTTCCTAGGATTGACTTATCACTAATATTGTCAAATACGAAAGAATCGCCAAAATGATGGCAATGGACCATACGGGAATCACCGTTTTATTGCGATATCCTAATCCAAATGGACGAATTGCACCATCTATATCATATGCGAATCCGGGTTTCACAAAATGGAAAAGAGAAAATAGGATCAAAAAAAGGAAAATGGAAAAAGACACTTTATGAAATCGAATATTTTTCGTGGAAAGTGTCAAATACATGGATTTAGTTAAAAACTATAGATAAATTATTTATCTAAATTTATACCAAAAAACAACAAATTCAAATAGTCTATATGATAAATCAGTAAAATCATATAGAATGATTCATAGATCTCGTGTCATATAGATGAATTATATTACGATTGGATACGATTGTTCTCCTGCTGCCGCATTGCGAAATATGAATATGCGCAATTTTGCACTTCCTTTTGACTGGGTGCAATCAAACGTTCGTGCAATCGAAGAATGTTTTCGCGACGATTTTGCGAAATATCATGCAGATTTACGATTGAATGTAAGAAAAACCCGATTAATCGATGCTTACGGATTTCAATTTCCGCATGATTATCCGCATTTATATGATAATGGATTAAAGGGGCCTGCATCTGGAGATATCACGACCGAAATTGAAACGATCGGAGAAGGGGCGTATGAAGAAAAAGAAATCGGCGCGAATTGGACCGAGTTTTATGATACTGTAAAATGCAAATATGATCGACGCATTGAACGGTTTCGTAGTTTGGTGCAAGATCCCGCACCTATTGTTGTATTATGCAGATATCCAAAACAAGACGTTTTTCTATTGAAGGAATTATTTGCGAAATATTACAATAAAACAAATGTCCGATTCATCAATTCATCGAATGAAGTTTTTGAAAATGAATTCATGGTGAATATTCACACGGAACAAAATGGCGAATGGAATGAGACTGCGATTTGGAAATCTGCAATAAATTTGTCGGGTTAATCCTCGGGAAAATCGTCTTGATCCGCGTCTTCTTCATAATATTGCCCATCCATATAATTCGCATTCAATTTCCCTATATCCGTCATTTCAATCTCATCTTCGCCTCCATCCACTTCATCTCCGCCTTCTTCTTCCGCAATGACTTCCAAGTCATCGGATGCTTGAAGCCCTAAATCAAACTCTAAATCTTTATCCCCCTGTGCCATCATTTCCAATCGTTCGCGATCACTCGTGGCCTTGTCATATACAACTAATCCGCGTTGTTGTCCCACGTTCCATTTGCCCAATTTATACTTTTTCAACATATTCTCCACTTGACGATCTTCGACCGTGAGATCTTTGAACCCGTCTGTAATGCGTTTCTTCTCTTTATCTTTGGATTTCTTTAATCTTTCGCGAATTGTCCTATAGGACATATTGATGTGATTTTTATTAATTTGAATCGAAAGAATCATCGTTGTCAATAAATTGGCGATTTTCTGTTTTAATGCCAATTTATTCCCTTCTTCGATCTGCACTTCTTGCAAACTTTCGTCGTATTCATCGAATGCTTCGTCCAAATTGATGAAATTCATTTCGATGCCTGTATTAGACGCATCATTGTTTTCCTTTCGTTTTTTCCGGCGGTCCGTTTTACTCTGTCGCACATCCATTTTCACGAAATCGTCTTGTTCTGCAATAATGACAAATTCATATAGGACTGAATAAAAGATGTGCGTGAATAAGAGATGGATTGCACGTTTGTCAAATAGAGAATAATATGTGGTATCATCATTGGCGACAAATTGTGAATATACGGGTATATGATTTATGAGGGAATACAAGTCTGCTGTTTTTATCTGGATTTTTTGCATGAATTCTTTGATGACGGGATCAATCTTGTAATCGTTATATGGTGCAGAATATGCAGACATGAAATTATAAAGATCCCGTTCGTCGAATTCTGATAAATTCCAGTATTTGGGAACACGTAAAAATTCGGTTTCATTCAAAATCATATTCGGGATGACTCGCGTTATGTCATATAGACAATTCTTTACGAATTGTGTGGACGAACTTGTGCTATCGCTTTTCTCGCTTTTCTCGCTTTTCTCGCTTTTCTTGCTTTTCTCGCTATCGCTTTTCCCGCTATCGCTTTTCCCGCTATCGCTTTTCCCGCTATCGCTTGACCATTCCATAATATCCTGCATAAAATCATGAATCTTTTCCCGATCTCGTATCGATCCGATTCCATTTTGATCCAGGAATTTGAAAATGTAGCGATGCATCCTGGAAATCGATTTTGACAGATAATTTTTGAGTCCGTCCAATAAAACATCTTCATCTTCCGTAGAATCATCTATAGGACGTTGGGCTCGCATGACTTTTGGATTATGTTTTTCTAAAACGGCACTGAGAACACTTCGAAAATCGGCTTCAATCACGGTGGATTTTGTCACTTCCATCGCCTGCAAAATATCTTTTACTGCATCCACCGGAGAATATCGCGCCTTATCCGCTATAGAAACCACGTTTTTCTTTTGGACAATCTGCATGAGTTGATGCAGGCTTTCTTCGTTATACCGTTTTCCATGCCGTTTCAAGAACTCCATTTTCTCCAGAATATTCCACGTGGATTTATATCCATCCGGTATTTCCGTCAATATCCCATGAAAATCCGCCGTTATAGGCAGACCGTAATCAAGACGCAAATAATGAACAACGGCTTCGTAAATATTCTCTTCGATAATGGCGGATGGAATCGTAGGACGAACTAGTGTTGTATTTCCTATATGACTAAAGAAAGGGGCTTTTGAAATGGTCGATACTTGTTTCATGAATTCGGACCATGATTGAATTTGTTTTATATGACTTATGATGCGTTCATCTTCTTGAATAAAATAGAGCATTGGTTCCACCATTTTATCGTTACAACACGCGTTTTCCAAGAAGGGTTCATTCGACGCCGTTTTCAAGAAAACTTCTTTTTTCTGGATGATTTTATGGATACTTTCTAATACTGCATATCCATATGCATGTTGTTTCGATTTTATCACATAGAAATCTTTTATTTGATTCTTGTCTCCTTTTTTCATGGCATCCATGAAATCCGACATGAAATCGGCGGAAAGTCCCTTCAATTTATCGAGGACATTTGTATCAATGAGGGGTGGCATGAAATGTAGCCATTTTTCAATACTATGTTCATCGGGAATCATTTCTTCAGGATGGAGTGTCAAATATTCCTGTTTTGCATAAATCCGTTCTTCGATTTCGGGATTCGGAAGAATGATGGATTCAATCGTTCGTCTGATACGATCTATAATCGAAGTGGATTTTAATGTATAAATTGCATTCCACGGTGCAATCTTACTTTTCGATTTTTCCAATACACATGCAATATATTTGATTCCGGTTTGGTCTTCGACACCTCCTCCCACTGGATACCCGCTAAACGATCGGACACATCCCGGATATGTTTTTTTCGTTTGAAACGAGGGCGTACACGTTTGAATGGCCACTAAAAGAGTACTCGCCACAGTAATGATGATGATTTCATTGCGATAAGTCATATAGGACGGTTGTTTGATCCCTTTCTCCTTTTCTTTTTTTGCCTTGTATTTTTCATAGACGGGTTCTGCCAGCACATGTTTTGTCGCCATTTCCAAAGAGAATCGGCAGACGAAATCCTGTATCGCATCCGTGGGAATACCAATACTGGTGGAAAGGAACGAAAAAATGGCGTAAATCAATTCAGAGATTTCGTTTTCAAAGACTTTGGTTTCTTTTTTCCCGAGATTTTCCATCACCACCGTACCCAGATCTTTTTCCATGATGGCGTGACTCGTGATGCGGAATCCTTCGACGGTGAACCCATCTTCCATTGCAAAATCGATTTTTCGTATCACATAGCCACTATATTTATCCACGATTGCGTCACCGTCTTCACTCAATTGCCCGCGTTCTGCGCAAATGACATCAAGTTTATGGGGGTAATTACCCCCCGTTAAAAATTCTTCCGCTAATTCAGCGAAAAAAGAAGGGACTAATTTGGTATTTGTCTTTTTGCAATATTTCCAATAGGGATCTTCGTCTATATCAGATAGAGGTTCTCTCGTGAATTGTTCGCAAAATTGGAGGAGATCCAACTGCCGTTTCGTAAAATCCGTTTGTCCCATAATCATATCTCTCAATGCAAGATACGGCGATCGAATCTCGTCATTTTGTTGGGCTTGTTCGCCTAACGCATTCGCCAGATAGTTGATTCTATTGGACTGTATATCGTGGAGAACGGCAAGGCGACCCACTTTTCGAATATGGAATTCAATCTTTTTTTCCAGACTCGACTGGATTTCTTCGGTAGAAACCTCAAACCGGCGTTCGAATTCTTTGACGGCATTTTTTGTCGTGATCCGTTTCATGCGTTCTTTCGCAGAAATATTGGTATCACATTTTACAGGACCTTTCATACACCCCGGTTTCATATTGCAAAATAAATCATTGTTATCGACGAAGGCTTCTTCCCCAATATCACGGTCATGGATCCAATTCTCTTTTCTGCGATGATAATACTGATATTTGACATTCGCATCCATTTCCGTCGCCAAAGATTCCTTTTCCGATGGGCTCAATGTATCTTCGTCGATCCCTTTCGCCAATTTTGGTCGGATCTCCAGAATGGCATATTCCCCGTCTCTCACTTGGCGTTTTCCCGCAATCAGCGTACTCGCCATTTCCTCTGCATAATCCGCAGGACAATCGTGTTTTTGCACTAAATTCTCTTTCAAGAATTCGGGGAAATCTTCCGCCAATATCTTTTTCCGTTGATCCTTATATTTCTCCATAATTTGATATGGAGTATCATCGAATTCAGAATCGAAAAAGACATCCGCATGGTTATTATCCTTTTGTAATTGTCCTATAGAATGATATCGCTTCGCGATTGTACGCCGGCTACAATCCCGGGCTAAAATGCGTTCCGAATTGTCCATCGAGCCGTCTTCGTCATTTTGATCGAGAGGCATGAGGTTGCCCGGTATAATGAGCGAGGACATGACGGAGGATAAAAGCAATGTATAGAGTTGTCCCTGGTCCATTTTCCAGATGGCTTGAAGATTCTCGAGACTGGCATTTGATTCATTAATCCTATAGGACTTTATGCATAGATCCATGATCTCCTTCTTTTCCGATAATAAATGTGTGGTAATATGTTTGTTTTTTGTGGGCGGAGGGTATTTCGCGTTTCTTAATGCGAGGTATTGCTTTGATTTTTCCGCATATTTTTTCCGGATTTCCTTTATTTTTTCCTTGATGAAGAACCGGATCTCCAGATATTGTTTATAGGAAATATCCGTGGCATAGGTTAAAAAGGGTTCTAAATATCGCACGACGCCAATATAGGAAAAATTGTTTTTCACGTATTTGCGGACGAGTCGGATCATTGCGCGTGTTTTTGGAATGACTACTTGCAAATATTTCTCGAATCGGTCTTTATCTCCTATCGCGATACCTTGTTCCAAGATATACTCTTTTGTTACAGAGAGAAAATGTTGATCCGATTCTTTTTCGATTTCTTCATAATCGATTTCCTTTGTTAAATCATTGATGGTATGTGACAACATATCTCCTTTCAATAAACGGAAAAGTGAAAGATTCGAAAAATGCAAATTGGCTTTTTCCATAATGGACGTTGCAGGGAGATCAATCCGGGAATATTCCATCACGGGGGAAGGCATCATGACGAACGATTTTATAGTGATTTCATCTGCGGGAGTCATTTCTTCGGTCATATAGACATTCTTGCCGTTCACGATTTCGGGAACGAGATGTGAAAGTCCTAATTGGTATTTCTGTATGACATATTTTGAACGGATGGCGCGATTCTGGTGAATGGATGTACTATAGAAATCTTCGAGATTGTCAATGATGGCTTCTATATCGGCGTGAACTCGTTGTTTTGTCACATAGATATCATTTGCGGGGGGTTGTTCGAATGGCATCGTATATGGATTTGTTTCCTGGTACAAGGACGCGTATTTGACATGATTCACGCGCTGTTTATTTTCATAATATGCGTCTTTTTTCGTCTGTTCTTCGCGCTCCAATTCATTGGCGTCATTGTATTCGGATACATCAGATTGTAGGATGGTGGGATATGTATATTCGGTATAGATCTTCTTTTTTATGGATGCAACGGGCATAAACCACCGGAGTTTGGTGTCGAGTTCCAAAATATGCTCGATGGCGGGTTTGTAATTTGCACTCAAGATCTTGAGACCACGTATATTGCCATTCTCATCGTATTTTGAAAAGAATTCGCGGAGTTGTTTGTACCGTTCAATGAGTATGCGGATTTCTCCAAGAACGGTTTTTGTGCGATCGCTATTGGGAATGGTGGACAAGAGTTCATCCATGAGACTATTGAGTTGCGTTTCAATACCGTAGCGTTTTTGCGATTCGGGGATCTCGACTTGTTGTGTAATGACATCTAAATATTTGCCGTAGACGATGGTACTTTTCATGGATCGTTGATATAGATCTTCCAATACGTGGTGTATATTATTATCTGGCTCAGCGTCTTCGGGTAGTCGAATGATGGCTTCACCGGTGGTCTTGTATTCGACTTCGGGTTCTAAAGAGGTTGATGTGTCGCCTTGTTCTAAATGGGTCTTGATATCTTGGATTTCGCGTTTCCCCAATTCGGATGGTTTTTTGCGAATGACGAATTTCGTAAGGGGGATATGTTCGGGTAGCCCCTTGTATTCGAAATCAATATAGATTGTTTCTAAATTGGGAAAAACGGTGATTTCTATTTGATCTTCGTCTAAATTCGTGATTTCGCCAGTAATAATGGCGGGGATTTGTCCACCAAAATGGACATCGATCCATATACCCACAGTAAGACCATTTTGCCGAGCATATCCGGGTTCTTTGCTACGATTCAAAATCGTGATTTGTCTTATAGAATGATCTGTGATTCGTTGATCTTCGTCAATATTTAGTTGTATTTCTTGAAAAGAGGCGACGTTGATGATTCGGATTTTTTGATCATCGATATATTTAATGAAAAATGTATTTTCATGGATTTCTGCGTTTGTGGGAGCGACGATTTCAACAATATCGCCTAATTCTAGATTGATACCATTCCCCGTTTTCTTTGATTGAGGCTCTTTATCTATATTATCTATATTATCTATATCTATAGGATCTTTGATAACAAGTTTCTCTTCGTCGCCGATATCAAACATCTATAATATACAGATACATTCTTATTGATGAAAATACACAATATTATATAATAATATTGTATATGTCTGGATTGGAATTACAAAGACAATCTTCCACGGATTCTAAACTTTCAACACATTCATCGCCTTCATCTTTAAATAGTGATGTAGGTCCAGATATACCCCTAGATAATGCTATCAAAAAAATAGAGAAAAAAAGTAAACACAATCCAAAAATCTATCCAGAAATGTCGTTAGATATTATCGATCTACTAATTAAAGAAAAAAAGCGAGTAAATTGTAATGCAGTATATAAGTTATTATTGACTAGTAATATTGTAGATTTGATCCCAACCACATTAGGGTTTACTTCTTTGTTTCAATTATTAGGAAGAGATAATCGTAGTACTGGATGGCCAGATTTATTGAAAGTTTCATACAAGACATCACTGGGTTCCGATTTAGAAGAAGATATGAATTTTTTAATCAATTGCATAAAACATGCACAAAAAAAATCAAGTAAACTATTTAACCTTATTGTGAAAAAACTGCAATCCAGTCAACATGCAGTAATAGGTATACGAGATTTACAAATACAAGCCAAAAAAGAATCTCCAAATGCAATATATCTATTAGACCTCATGCAAAAAAGAATAAGTTCCCGTTCCCGTTCTCGTTCACCTTCAAATTCTATAGCAGTTAGTGATATAGAGTTGAATACTATTATTGATAAAGTATCCTGTTGCGATAAAATTACACCCGAGGTCCGACGTGATGTAGAATATTTAACAATTCGCGAAAATAGAGAAAAAAAATCAATTGTTCAACGAATTGTTCATGCATTGTTTGGTAATAGTTGTAGAAATATGGATACTTCACAAGTGGTTTGTGTTAGAGATTCAAATAGAAAAGAAGTAAGAAGACAAACATACCATGTACAACGTAGTAATTCTCTAACCGGTGGTAAAACAAAAAAGAGAAAAAGATATTAACGACACTTTGTCTCAAGAATATTCGCCGACCAAAAATAATTTTCTCGTATAATGATATATGGCGATCGATTCGGCAGATAAATGGCGATTCACTTTTTATACAACCGCAGTATTGATCATTTTATTCAATCCGCAGATATACATTTTTACGGATTCACTTTTTTCAAAATACGTCGGTAAAATAGCGTCAAATAGTGGATGTCCCACATTATTAGGATTTGCCATACACGTCATTATTTTCACATTGATTATTCGATATATGATGGATTTGCATCTCTAATTCTATTATACAAAATTCGTCTTTGCATATCCAATGACGGCGCAAGCGATCCGTTTCCCCGCATTCCCCGTTTTCAAACTTTCTTCATCCCCACCCTGTCCACAATCATCCCGATTTTCATGAATAATTAGTCCACGACCCAGAATGCTATATTTTCCACGCAATTTGATTACATTGTCATATAGAGTATATTTGGCTTCGCCACGCGCATTCGCGCGTATATTTCCCAAATCACCCACATGTCTTTCGCTCATCCATGCGTCTTGCCGTGCGGATTATAATGTCTTTTACCCAATGGTTATAACATACTGGTACATTTATTCGTCAAATCCCCTGCTTTTTTTGTTTCACAAAATGTGAAAGCCATGTTCTGAATTGGCACGCAATCCAGTTATTCGGAGTTCAATTGCGACTTGTCGACCTTCTTCTAAAAATCGTACATAACCACGTATTGGACCATCTGTAAAAACGGCAATTGCTTCTGTCATATAGAATCAATCATCGATATATTTTCTATATGACTTTTCTCGGGATAGTATAATATGGATAATATCACAATTGGGTTAATTATTATAGGAATCGTCATTGTAACATATGGAATATTTGTCATACAAACCGCGCAAATCCCCAAGTGGAATGAGTCCTATAGGACAATATTAGAGGATCATGAACGTGAGCGCATTTTCCCCTACCGTTATTTTAAGGATGAAACGGGGCAAATGATTCCATTGGTTGCCGTGACGGCATTTTTTCGTGATGAACGAGCGATGAACCTATTTGACGAGTATTTAGAGAATGGTATCCAGATGATTGGGATAACGTCCTATAAGTCATTCCCTAAAGCGGTCTGGGATGGAACGGCGGACGAAACCACGGCGAATTACAATTTTGATTATGTGGGTCGTATCCAGAATTGGTTGACATGTTTCAAAAATCCTTATGAATATGGATTCACTGGGAATAATCGACTCATCAATATAAGCGAATCGGATTTCTATGATGCCGAGATAAAAGATTCTCCGAATCTGAAAAAGTATGATTTCCTATATGTGTGTTTCGATGATAGTAAAACGGAATGCCCGGCCGATGGATGGAATGCCGTGAATCGCAATTTTGATTTAGCGCAAAAATGTTTTCCCGTCATGATCCACGAATTCCAAATGCGGGTTTGTGTAATAGGTCGTACCAAATGTGGGCTTAAAGAAAAATACGGGGATAAAATCGACGTTCACGATTTCTTGCCTTATCATGAATTCCAGCAAAAAATGCGGGAATGTAGATATCTTTTTATCCCTAATATCGCAGATGCTTCCCCTCGTACAGTTGCAGAAGCCATGATTAAAAATATCCCGGTGCTCATGAACCGAAAAATCATGTGCGGTTCAAAATATATTACAGATGAAACGGGGGAATTATTTACCGATGAAACGGATATAGCCCCTGCAATTCGCAAGTTGCGAGATACGAAAAAAAATCCACGTAAATGGTGGAGTAAGAATTATAGCGTTAAAACATCGGCTACTTTATTTCGCGATTTCGTCGTTGAGTGTTTCCCCGGATCATTTGATAAAGTCAAAGAAATCCATTTTTATTTATAATTTATCCATTATCTAACCATAATATTGAATATCGTCATATAGATCATCCATTCCATACTTTATCCATTCTTCATGTAGACGTATGGATGCTTCCTCCATTTCTTGATGACGTTTTTCCATCCATTCTATAATTTCATCTATCTCATTCTTCTCATTATCGGCTGTATTGCAGAATTTACACTCTGGATCATCGCATAACCCTTGCCTATTTATATTTGCATCTAGTCTTATAGAGTCAATATCTAGACCTTTGAGATAGGTCAAAGTCGCGGATCTAGGATCGGTCGGATTCATTTCGTCTAATTGGTCAATGAATCCCATACCACGTTTACCATTGTATATATATCTTGCACAGTTACCGCAATATCCCAAAAAGACATTATCCCAAGACCCGTAATATTTGCAATTATTGCATTCCTTTGGCCCGGTGCCTTCGATATGCTCTGTAGCCCAGTCAATCGGGAATGTAGAAACATATAGGACATCATCGTACTCGTAATGACCCACCTCTCCATTCGCATTATAAAAATATTCAATAGATGTCATATGTAGTATATGACATCCATTCAATGACGGAATCTATTTCAATTTTATAAAAGCCTCACACATATTTACACAGTATCCGTATAATTGAGATAATACATAATAAACCCTGGTGTCAATGTATCCAAAAATGCATTCACCTCGGATTTTCGCATTATCCGTTTTTTCCCCGTCGCAATCGAAGGAATAAAGACTTCGTGATGCAATTTATAAATGAGCGGAAAAAAACGTTTTGGACATCTCTGACCATCCTTCTTTATGTAATAGTCCACATAGCATTGATGTAACTGGATCAAAAATCCCCGATATTGCTCATAAAACGCCGAAAAGAGATTGGAATATTGCGGAAATTCACGCAAGAATTCGTTTAATAATCCCTTTTTCCGCAATTCCAAATATTGATATTGCAAATTCGCATGATTCCCGCGCAATTCTCGCAATTTCACATATTCCGCATTTTCTATATGACATCTCTCGCCGGTTCGCACATTGGTTATCATATATCCCATACATCGATCATATGGAAATTGCGTCTTGTAGTATTCATAATACACACTATCTTCGAAATATGGCGGAAATTCAATAATTCCACGAATATTCAAAAAGCAGTCCCATTCTTCGTAAATGACGGGGGGAATATAAATCGCGCGATTGTCACATATATGATATACGGCTACTAAATACGTAACTGGATATTGGACAGATTGTACGATATGATTCGCCGAATGTTTCAATACAAGCGTGTACGAATATTCTTTTGGTAAATATTGCAAGAAAGGAGTATCATTCAAATCACCCGTTGTGCGAAATGCGTCCATGAGCATTTTACGGAATGTGGATTGCTCTGCATCGGGACTGATCCCCTTGTATTGAGTCCTATAGTACCAATAATTCGCGCCTACGGCGCTCTTGGTCGCAATTTCCCATGATTGAATTCTCGGATCGTAAAACAGATGAATCATGGTTCCTTCAATTGCCTCATTTATATAAATATCGTCCGTAATTTCAGGATTCTTTTTTATGAATTCTTCGACGGGGATACTTTCGGGAGGGGAAAACGAAAGTAATTCATTATTGGGATGGGAAAGAACAATGGATCGATAATTCGGATCCGTATCATGTGAGATGATTCTATAGGACTCTGATTTTTCGCTTTTGATTTGAAGACCTGGAATCTCTGGATCCACTACATAATTGACATATATATATTCAATACTGGCTCCATCGCTTTCGCCACTACTAAAATACCTTACACTATTTTTATTTAGGTGTTTCATATTGCGACGGGTTTATATATATAGGACTATTTGTTTTTATGTTGATTTGTGAAAGTTAGTAATTGAAGTATTTATACAACTATTGAAATAATCATCATATACCGTTGTACAATCTATATTGCTTTGTGTAATACATTTTTCTAATTTCAATTTCAGTTCGCTACAATTATTCAGAGTTGTACTTTTACTCGTTTCAATTGGACTCTCTTTACTAAAAATACTATCTGCCATTTTATGTGCAATACTTGATCCAACGCCAAATCCAAATCCAGATATAATCGAATCTTTGAATGAATTACCAGATGTTGTTGGAGGTTCTATTTGATTTGCTGGTTTAGGGAGTGGACTCGGACTCGGTCGAGGTGCAACAACGGTAGTTTTTCTTCTTCTATTCATCATTATAAAATCAATATAGAATATATTTATACTTTTTGAAAAAGTACTATAATTTTCTTATCCAATCGATTCTTCACAAGAGTCATATAGTAATACATTCTGCGAATTTATGATATGATTCCCATCAAAGATATCTGCATTGAGGATTCTCAAAAAAGATGCGCCATGTCCATCTAGTCCAAAAATGATGTGTTCTAGTTCCGTGCGATAATGTTTCCATTGTTTATTTTCCAAAAAATATTGGAAAGAAATATTGATAGGGATTAGTCCAGTGGTTTCTTCCGGATATGGATAAAATCCATCGCCATATTCACATTCATATATATCATAATAAACTGTAATGTTTTTTACAACAGGATCCATATGTGAATATCATATAGAATCATTTCTATATGATATATTTGCAATGTTGTTTATTTGCAACATGTCTTTTTCCTTCTTACTTACTAATCTACAAGAACTCCGTTTGTACGTTTTGTCTCTCATATCAAAGTATAATATAAGCATCTGCCAATTTCGAGAGATTCTGCATATATTTCATACTATATGCCTGATTCTCTTCATTCATTTTGCTGACGGGTTCGCGCAAAGTATCGATGATTTTTATGATTTCGTTCGAGTTTTTCAAATAAGTGAGATCCTGGGCATAATCTTTGTGGAAGAAAAAAGTGATATCTCCCGCATGAATGACATCTTTATAGGGTTCATATACGAAAAAATGCCAGGCTTTTAAAATACTTGTGGGGTTCGCTTTTTTGAACCATTCAAAGGTTGATCTTGCGACCAAAATATCTTCTTTTTCGGGAAAGATTCGTATAAGATCATCTACAAATTCGAAAAAATGAGTATTGAAGGCTCTTAAAATCGTGGTTTTTTTCTGATCTCCCATTTTTTATATTCTATGTGATTTCTTTTTAAACCCTTGAATAACCAAAATGTGAGATTTTCTTCAAGGGTCCGAAGTGATATAATCCTACTATATGCCTAAAATATTCGGAGGCGCGGCATTCGGAATATCTGAATTCCGTTTTTGTTGTAAATTATCAATAGTTGCCGTTTCGTCCAATTTGTCGGGGCGATACGTATCTGGCGGTGTCTGTATCGTAAGTGTATCATAATTCGCAGAAACGTAATTATACATTTGTCGACTGCGCCCTTTACCCTTGGCACTCAATTCTTCTGGCGTCATGTCATATAGAGTAAATTGTTCGGAAATGATATTAGACCCCATCGTTTGTCCTAAAATATATCCATTGGGTTCGCCATTGTCGGCCACTGTCGTGGATACGGGAGGGTCTAAATATGAAGTGATTTCTCCTCCGAAAATGGCGCGATAATTATCTTTAATGAGTAAAAGTGCGGGGACACTATGCACATTCGGGGGCATGACGACTTCTCTGCCATTTTCCAATTGAATAAGATATTGTCCGGTACGGGGATCACGTCTGCGTTTGTCGATCGATATACACACTATTTTTTCTATAAGACTATTCTTTGTAATAAACTGAAGGATCTTTTTGCAATTTTCGCAATAATTGCTATAATATAAAATATCCATGCAAGTATAAATATTATATTTACATGAATGGGTGAAATTGCGACGCACATCTTGTCGATATATCTATCTTTACGGTCGATATATATATCTTATGCAGAGACACACATAGAATACAACAATCGATTCTGGAAATAAAAGATGAAATATCCTAAAGCAATCAAAAACATTTTAAAGTAATATTCTCCACCTTTTCTTTTTGAAATTCCGATAAATAGTGAACTAACTACCGTCAAGAGTAAAAAAATGAAACCGATTACAGAAAGAAAATAGAAATAGATACAGTATTCTTTGCTCATTGGCCCAAAAAGGTTATCGCTACTATTGAAATCTCTCATATAGATTTCTTTGAGAAAAAGAATGAAGATAAAAAATCAAGATACAATATATAACCATGAGCGATGATATTGTATGGGACATTATACATACGTATTTTCAAGATAATCCACAATCTTTAGTCACACATCATATAGAATCATATAATGATTTCTTTAAAAAATGGATTTTCCAAATATTTAAAGAAAAAAATCCGATCGAAATCGGATCCAGATGGGATGATAAGATCGACGACTATCGATCGAAATGCAGACTTTATATGGGCGGTCGCGAGGGTTCGCGCATTTATTTTGGAAAACCAATCATATATGATGAATCACGTCCGCATTACATGTATCCAAACGAAGCCAGGTTGCGCAATATGACATATGCAATGACCGTGCATTATGATGTTGAAGTCGAAATTATCGATATTTTAGAAGAAGAGGAATTACCCACCGTCATTGGTGGAGATCCGTTTGAAGAGGAAGAGTTTGAAGAATCTGACGGATCTCGTGTTTCAAATTTCAAAGAAGGAGGTACCATACTCGATCCGGTTAAAGGTGGCGAGAAATCTGCTTATAAGACAGAGAATGAAGACCCAGTGGAAGGTGGTGCAAAAGAAGACGAGAAAGCCGTTAAAGACGGGAAAAAGATGCCCATGAAAAAACGGACGAAAAAACAATTGGAACTCGCTCCCGCAGAAATGGCCCAATTACGCGAGGCGACCCAAAAATCCATGATAGCCCCCAATACACAACGTCAGATACACATCTTGGAAAAAATCTATTTAGGTAAATTCCCCATTATGATCCAATCCGATTTTTGCATTCTCTCTAAACTTTCCCGGGAACTCCGATTTTCCATGGGAGAATGTAAAAACGATGTAGGGGGGTATTTCATCATTGATGGCAAAGAAAAGTCCATCATCCCGCAAGAACAGTTTGCCAATAATATCATGTATGTGAAATCCGTGGCAGATGATAAATACCTTTATTCCGCAGATATAAGATCCGTCTCTGAAAATGTATCAAAACCGGTCCGTACCATGTCTGTCAAACTCGTCGCTCCCACGAATTCATTTACAAACCTGAATATCGTTGTCTCTATACCCAATGTCCGCAAACCCGTACCCCTATTCATTCTTTTTCGTGCCCTTGGTATTTTGTCCGATAGATCCATCATTGAAATGTGTCTATTGGACATGACGCGATATGAATCCATGATAGATCTTTTTGCACCTTCCGTCCATGATGCAGGGAGTGTTTGCAACCAACGTTCCGCCCTGAAATATATCGCCATCTTGACGAAGGGCAAGACCATTACCCACGCATTAGAGATTCTATGTGACTATTTTTTGCCTCATATTGGAGAAACGACTTATATCCAGAAAGCGTATTATTTGGGATATATGGTTTTCCGCCTTCTTAAAGTACATGTTGGAATCGAAGAAGAAACGAATCGCGATAATTATAAATATAAACGTCTGGAAACCCCCGGAGTTTTGATAGGAGATCTTTTTCGTGAGTACTATACGATGCAATTAAAGGAAATCCATGTGGAATTCGAGAAACGCCTCTATTTCAATCAGGGCATCTATAGTGAAAATTTGTATGGTCTTATAGAAAAGAATTATCGCGAGGTATTTTTACAACGCACAGTGGATGCTGGATTTCGGAAAGCATTCAAAGGTGGCTGGGGCGCTCAGTCACATACGGCTCGTGTAGGAATTGTTCAAGATCTGAATCGGCTGTCCTTCTTTTCTGCCACTGCACAAATGAGGAAAACGAATCTACACTTGGATGCCGGTTTAAAACTCGTACCGCCACGTTTACTCCATACTTCGCAATGGGGATATTTTGATCCGATAGATACACCCGACGGAGGTAATATAGGACTCATTAAAAATCTGGCCATTAGCACGTATATTTCGAGAGGCATGAGTCGTGAACCCATGATTGCATGGTTGCGCCGGAATGTGGTTTTAAAACTCATTGAAGAACTAGTCCCCTTGCAATTATCCGTCATGACAAAAGTTTTTGTCAATGGATATTGGTGTGGTGCGATAGAAGACCCGTTCATGTGTTGCGAGAAATTCAAATTGTTCCGGCGAAATGCCCTTATCCCCATTCATGCGAGTATTTCTTTCGATATTAAACAGAATATGATATTGATATATACGGATGCAGGGCGACTCTGTCGGCCCATATTCTACCGAGATACGAGCGAAAGCGGAAATAAACGTGAGCAAAAAGACCTCTTTTCGATTGATATTTACGAAAAGAATCGCAATAAAATGGCGGGGGGCTGGAAAGAATTTATAACCGGATTTCACGATAAAAAATCCCCCGATTTTACGCCAAATCATACCCGGATATACGAATTGAGTGATCTATATGACGGAATCGACGGGGAATCCAATCCGGCCAAACAAGCGAAATTCATCGAGAATAAAGCCATCATTGATTACATCGATACGAGCGAGAGCGAAGATGCACTTATTGCCCTTACGAAAAAAGACATTACAAAATATCATACACATTTGGAAATCCATCCTTCTTTCATGTTTGGTATGATGGAAAATATGGTGATATTCCCCGAAAATAATCCGGCAACACGTAATGCATTTTCGTCGGGACAAAGCAAACAAGCTGTATCTATGTATCATACAAATTATCAATTGCGCATGGACAAATCCGCCGTGGTTCTAGCGAATGGTCAGATCCCCCTCGTGAAATCGCGATATATGGATTATATCAACCAAGAGGAAAACGTCTATGGAGAAAATGCCATTGTCGCAATTATGGTCTATACTGGATACAATATGGAGGATTCCATCATTATCAATGAAGGCGCTTTAAAACGCGGTCTTTTCCGAACCACCTATTATTCCACATATGAGACACACGAAGAGAAGACGCGATCCGATGGCGCAACCATCATGAATAAAGTTTTTGCAAATATTGAGCAAGAAGAAAATATCGTGGGACTAAAACCCGGTTATGATTATAGCAAATTAGATAAATACGGAATCATCAAGGAAAATACACCCATAGATGATAAAACCGTTTTAATTGGCGTATCTGCGTATGCAGGAGAAGGCGCACTTTCGCGCCGGGATGAATCCAAAACGCCGAAAAAAGGGCAATTAGGAGTCGTAGATAAATCCTTCATTACAGATGGAGAGCAGGGCAATCGTATTGCCAAAGTCCGCGTTCGCGAAATCCGTATTCCTACTCTTGGCGATAAAATGGCTTCGAGAGCCGGACAAAAGGGAACCGTGGGAATTATTCTCCCAGAATGCGATATTCCATTTACAAAAGATGGAATAAGACCTGATATGATTATTAATCCCCATGCAATCCCATCTCGTATGACTATAGGACAACTTGTTGAATGTATCACGGGGAAAGCGAGTGCCATGTATGGATCTTTCGGAGATTGTACCGCATTCCAGAATGAAGGATCCAAAATCGGCGTCTACGGATCATTACTCACGAAAGTGGGGTTTCATTCGAGTGGCAATGAAGTGCTTTATAATGGAATGACGGGGGATCAAATTGGCGCAGAGATTTTTATAGGACCTACGTATTATATGCGATTGAAACATATGGTGAAGGATAAAGTTAATTTCCGTGCATTGGGTCCGAGAACGGCGCTTACGCGCCAGCCCGTGAGTGGTCGTGCAAATGATGGTGGTCTACGTATTGGCGAAATGGAACGTGATGCAGTCATATCACACGGAGCAACGAATTTCTTGACGGAATCCATGATGGAAAGGGGCGATAAATACTATTTTGCGGTTTGTAACAAAACGGGAATGATTGCCATTTATAATCCCGATAAAAATCTCTTTATGAGCCCGTTGGCGGATGGTCCTATACAATATACTGGATCACTTGCCAGCGATGATCTCCGGGTAGAAAACATTACAAAATATGGGCGAAGTTTCAGTTTGGTTTCTGCTCCATATTCATTCAAATTGCTTATACAGGAATTGCAGGCAATGAATGTTTGTTTGCGTATCATAACGGAGGACAATATTGAACAGATGGAAAATTTAATGTTTTCCGACAATACGAAAAAGTTGACGGGATTCGATATAGGAGAAATACAGAAAATGAGGGAAACCATGTTACGCGAAAATCGCGTGACGAATAATATCAATACTCCGGTAGAACCTCAAAACCGGTTTATTCCAGATATTCCGGCGGTTAAAACAAATCCCGGGTTACCATACAAGATATATGAACCCACAAGTCCGGAATATCCGCCTCCACCCATGAAAGGTCCATTCGAACCAAGGAGTCCAGATTTTCCGCCTCCACCCTTACCCATGAAAGGTCCATTCGAACCAGTTTCTCCAGATTTTCCGCCACCACCCTTACCCATGAAAGGTCCATTCGAACCAGTTTCTCCAGATTTTCCGCCTCCACCCATGAAAGGTCCATTCGAACCTTCCAGTCCAGATTACCCACCACCAACACCAGAATATAAAGTAGGAGGAAGAGTCATGTATCGAGGTAAAGACGTAAAACCCCGGGTTTGGAATATAAAACATGTTGGCGATAAATATGTTACAATTGACACAGAAGATTATGACGGACTTGATCCGGAGAATGCATTACAAGTCGTTGAAAAGAATCATATATATCCCTTCCATCCGAGTTATTTGCATAATAGTCCTATAGGACAATTTGATGACATGCCCTACGGGCAATCCGCCATGGCCATTTCCGAACCCGCATTCAATAACCCTAGCCCCTCCTCTTTTATGAATCAGGGCGTCCCTGATATCAAACCCGTTTTTAATATTGTGGTGGGGGATCATAATAAAGTGACGAGTGCGGATGGGGATGCACCCCCACAAAAAATGGCCACTGGTGATAAAAATTCCTTTGTAGAAAATGTTCCGATGAATGATAGCGAACCCAAGGAAATCGATTTTAAACAGGGATTTATGATAAAAAAGATGGACTAAATTGAGGGAAACCAAGGTTTCCCTCAAACACCCTCCCTCTTAAGTGAACCTACGGTTCCCTTAAAAACCCTCCCTTTTAGTAAACATTATGGTTAGTCATATAGATCCCACATTGGGGTTAGTCATATAGATCCCACATTGGGGTTAGTCATATAGATCCCACATTGGGGTTAGTCATATAGATCCCACATTGGGGTTAGTCATATAGATCCCACATTGGGGTTAGTCATATAGATTAACTTACACCTTTTCTCATTTAAAACGCCCAATTATAAATTGGTATTTTATTTATATTTAAATATAAATCCAGCAGAACTACCTCTTTTCCCTGATAAAACAGCACATATATTAATGGTTGATGTAATATGATGTTCTTTTTGTAAAAATTCCTTTGCTTCAAATTGATATGTGAATGTATGTATAAATGTCCCGTCCATTGAAAATACATCAAATTGTTTATTTTGTCCTTTTCTATCTAATAATTTTCTTCTTGCATCTGGATTGTCTTCATAATATTTTTTCATTCTTTCACTATTTTTTTGTATTGCGTCTGGATTTTCATAATATTTTTTTAGTCTTTCACTATGTTCTTTTCCTGCGTCTGGATTATCTTGATGATATTTTTTTTGACTTTCACTATTTTTTTGTATTGCATCTGGATTTTCATAATATTTTTTTAGTCTTTCGCTCATTTCTTTTCTTTTATCTGGGTTGTCTTCATAATATGTTTTCATTCTTTCACTATGTTCTTTTCCTGCGTCTGGATTATCTTGATGATATTTTTTTTGACTTTCACTATTTTTTTGTATTGCTTTTGGATTTTCATAATATTTTTTCATTCTTTCACCATGTTCTTTTCCTGCGTCTGGTGTGTCTTCATAATATTTTTTCCTTCTTTCACTCATTTTTTGTATTGCATCTGGATTATCTTGATGATATTGTTTCTTCCTTTCACTCTGATATTCTCTTGATTTTGGATTTTCCCAATATGTTTTCAACATTTCACTATTTTTTTCTCTTGCTTCTGGATTATCTTGATAATATTTTTTCTTTTTTTCACACATTTCTTCTCTTGCATCTGGATTATCTTCGTAATATTTTTTCATTTTTTCACCATGTTCTTCTCTTGCATCTGGGTTGTCTTCATAATAGTTTTTCCTTCTTTCACTCATTTTTTGTTTAACCTCTTCTGTATAAACATAACCATTTACTCCCTCACCGCCAAATGTCATATTATATCCTTTTCCATTCATATAATATGAATTATACTCTGTAATGTATATTTTTTCCTTTTCGCATAATTCTTCTAATGTATCTGCTGTATCAATTTCTATAAGTTCAAAAGTATCTACCATCTCATATTTTCTTAATGCTTTATACATACATTTTGTATCGCCGCTTTTCGCAGAACGTTTATGCTGTTTTTGTCGTTGTTCTAATGAAGTAGTCGTTAACCCAATATAATGTTTTTCATTAGGGAATTGTATTTTGTAAATATAACCGCAAATCATTTTTCTATATTATCGTTGATTATTTATTTTTAAAATCAATTTTATAAAAAATGGGCGTTTTAAATGAGAAAAGGTGTAAAAGGATGGGTGTTTGAGGGAAACCTTGGTTTCCCTTAATAGTGAGGGTGTTTGAGGGAAACCTCAAGCGAAGCAGAGAGTTTCCCTTAATAGTGAGGGTTTTTAAGGGAACTCTCTGCTTCGCTTGAGGTTCACTTAAGAGGGAGGGTTTTTAAGGGAACCGTAGGTTCACTTAATAAAATTGATTCCAAAAATCTGTCAAAATATACATAAACATATCGCCCTATAATTTAAAATGTCGAATCTCTCCAACAATCGTGTTTTATCCATCTACAATTCCCGAAAAAATGTATTGGAAATCCTGGAATCTCAAGGATACGATACATCCGGATACGCGGAATTTAGTAGTAATGAAATCGACGCCATGTTTTCGAATTCCCAACTCGATATGTTGATATCAAAATCAGGAGAAGAGAAAAAAGTCTACATCAAATATTTCCTGAATTCGAAACAAATGCGTAAAGAAAATTTAGACGATTTCGTGGAAGATCTTTTCACGATCGAAAACATTCTCACAAAAAACGACACTTTAGTCATTATTGCGAATGAAGATCCGAACGAGACGATCACAAATAAAGTGAGATATCTATATGACCATGACGGTGTTTTCGTCGTAATCCACAATATAAAACGGCTTCAGTTCAATATTTTAAAGCACGATTTGGTTCCGAAAATCGAGATTTTAGACGAACCTCAAGTAGACGATTTGAAAAGGAAATTCAATTTGAAAACCACGAAAAACTTGCCCGATATTTCCCGTTTCGATCCACAAGCATTGGCGATTTGTTTACGTCCCGGTCAGGTATGCAAATTAACGCGAAAATCCGCCACTGCAATGGAGACAGAATTTTACCGTCTTTGTGTATAAATTCTTTAATGTATGTATTGTATATGATATATGGTTGAACCAGCAGGAAGTGTTTTAATAGGATATAGCCCAAATGATTTTTTAATGACGAGTTTTACGATTCCGGATGTGAATAATTCTTGTCCACTTAGTGGTAGTTTTATAACGGATATTTCATTTAATATTACATCCAAGGTTAAATCGACCATTACTGGGGTCGCTTCAATGGAGGATGGTACAATATATCTATGTGACAGTAGCGGAAATATTTATATGGGAGATATTGATGGTAATCTAGGGATATGGTTAACAAAAAAAGATAATTTTAATGATACTGCAACACCAGCAAAGTCATATTCTCTTCCGGTGAATTTTACGGGAATAGCAACAAATGGCAAAATTACGGTTCTTTGTTCAACTACTCCTATAGAACCTTCGGGTAAAAGAATGGAAATAGGTGGATATTGCTATTATTTTACACAAGAAAATAAAGAATTGATAAAAATCATTGGTTTACAACCGTGGAATGCCATTTCAATAACATCTGATAACTATTTGTATGCTCAATATGATAAAGCAAGCGCAATTGATACTACAAAATTGAATAATATATATTACAGTAAATTTATGAATGGATCATACTCATCCATGACTCAATTCCAATTTAGTGATATCAGTTATAATTCAACTAGTATTTTTGTAGATGATAACGATGTATATTTCATAAATACACAAAATAGTACTCCTCCATCACAACAAGATATAGTGACAAAAGCATCGGATGCAAAGATAGCTGTTAAAGAATTAAAGGATGCTTTAAATAGTAATAAATTAATATCTGATGCAACACCAAAAACAGATACAAATCATTTATCATACATTGTAATTAGAAAAGAGGCATTATTACGGACCGCTGTAGATGCACTACCCAAAAATTCAAATATGTTAAATAAAGTTTCTGTTACAGAATATACTTATACTACACTCTATTCCACAGTTATTACAACAAATAGGATTGAAGCAAACAAATCATACAAGTTGCATCCAAACGGCGATACAATTGAATTATATTCTGGTATACCTGACTTTGTTGCCAGTTCAATGATGTTTTGCATAAATCTAAGTAATGTATTTTATTTGAAGGGTGGTTCTATTTATATAACAACTGGAAAAACAACATTGACTGGTACATCACTTGGTTATGTATGTGATCAATTTACCGTAAATACCATAAATGATAAACAAACAATCGTTGCATATAAATATACACCTACAAGTGGTAGTGCATCTGCATCTGCAAATATTACTCTATACAAACAAGATATAAATTATTGCACCAAGATCAACCCAAAAATATCAAAAAATACGAATTTGAAAAATGAACTTTTAGCAACGACAAATAAAAGTTTAATCGCAAATACTAGTTATGATCAAGCAATTAAAATGTATAATTTGGAATTCGCAAATCGTATTCATTTGGCACTAGGTATAGCAATAACGGCTATATCGATTTTTTGTTTATCTCGAAATACTATATAATGTCTGACCCCGTCGGGAGTGTTTTAGTAGGATATAGTCCAAATGATTTTTTAATGACAAATTTTAACATTGCTGATCTAGGTACTTGTCCAAATAATGCCACCAATTTTAATAGTGAGACTTCATTTGATATTACATCCAAGGTTAAATCGAGCATTACTGGGATCACTTTAATGAAAGATGGTATAATATATCTATGTGACAGTAGCGGAAATATTTATTCGGGTAATATTGATGGTCATATAAGTATATGGTTAACAAAAAAAGATGATTTTCAAGATACTGCAGATCCGCCAAATTCATATTCTCTTCCGGTGAATTTTACGGGAATTACGACAAATGGAAAAATCACGGCATTATGTTCGAGTACACCTATAGGACCTTCGGATAAAACAATGAAAAGTGGTGGATATTGTTATTATTTTAAAGAAAGTAATAAAGTATTGCTTCAAATAAATGGTTTACAACAGTGGAATGCAATTGCAATCGCATCCGATAATTACTTATATGCACAGAGTGAACATATATATTATAGTCAGTTCAAAGATGGATATTTTGGAACGTTGATGCAAATTATGATTTCAGATAATGCAGTAGTTTCAACACCAAATACAATATTTACAAAAGACAAAGATATTTATTATATAAATAGCAATGGTTCATACGGTATATCACATAATGATGCAAATGTTTTTACCCAAGGGAATGCATCGCATGATAATGCGTCAACTAACTTTTGTGTAAATAATCAGAATGTATTTTATTTAATGTCAGGTAATATATACTTGTCGGGTAATCAAATACAAATCAGTAATTCACCAATTAGTTGTGGTTATTTTACCGTAAATACAGTGAAAGATAGAGAAACAATTGTTGCATATAAATATACGGCTTCTAGTGGATCTGTATCTGCAAATATTACTGTATATAAAAAAGATGCAGATTATTGCAATAACATTAATCCAAAAATATCAACAAATACGAATTTGAAAAATAAACTTTTAGCAACTACATATACAGGTTCAAAAGGGGATGCCAATTATGCAGATACAAATAAAATATATAATTTTGAATCTGTGAATCGAATCCATTTAGGAGTCGGTATCGCAATAACGGCAATGTCGATTTTTTATTTATCTCGAAATACTATATAAATGTCCCTCGTAAATTTGAATAAAAGAAATTTATGGATATGTGAATCAAGAATAAATAGTCCAAATGGAGATGACACTGTTTTTTCAGATATATCCAATGTTTACAAGCCAGTCAATATTCAAGTATCTCTTACATCATCTGAACCAAAATATGTTAAATGTGATGGTGGTACTCCTAGTAATACTATTGCAAGTAAATTTAATACATCATTTATATGTCCATATACAGACGGAACAAACGCTATAACAATTACTGATACAAGTTGTACAAAAATAACATTTTATACAAGTTATAATAGCGGATCACCTGTCACTGTATACGGTGGAGATGGAACTGCTAATAATGGTAATGGAAATTTATTTACCATATTTGAAGTATATGATTACATTATTAATAAATTAGATGCATTCAACAATGCCATGACATATGTGCAACGTTGTGATGAATATACAAAACTTTCAAAAAGTATGAATAGTAATCCAAGACAATTAATTAAAGGAAGAGGAAACTATTCCAATAATGATACAAGTTGTGGAATGTTTAGATCTCTGGCATATGCAACACTTGTTACACAGCCTCCCAATGCCGGTGGTAGTAGTGGTGGTAGTAATTATTTTGATACTTATGCAAATGTATTTTCCTCGAGTTTATATAACAATTCAGGTGCGTATGATTATTTAAAAGGTATTCCAGCATGGGCTTCTAACGTAGTACAAAAACCAGATTTAAACACTCAACCATATATCGATATTACAAAAAGTCTTATGCAACAATTAGCAGATTTAATTAATCTTACAAATAATTATCAAACAATTTTGGAAAAGTATAAAGGAACAACCGGTAGTATTAATTATGTGAATGGACCAGGAAACATGCATTTATACTTAAATAATACTTTTACCGGTTCATATAATTTTTTCTCGTTAACTGATTTAAGTAAACAAGTAGATATATTGCGTAATGAATTAGATAATCATGTATCAGAAATTTTAGCAGATCAAAGTACATCTCTCTATCAAAGTCAATTATTGAAAGATTCGTCTGTATATGCAAACGTTATGTGGACAATCTTGGCAACGTCTCTTATTTATTACGTATTTGTTAAATTATAAATCTTGTCATATAGTATATATTATATGTCAGGGGTTACATTAGATTATTTAGCAGATGAAGATGTAAAAAATAGAAATTCAAAAGCGTTGGATTATAATATTGTACGTTTCCTCCCAGATATAAATCAACTAAAAATCGAACAACCCACAGGATCAAAATTTCTAGTAAACCCCGAATATGATTCGCAACCTATATCTAGTCGTTTTTATCAATTGCCTGGGTCACATACACCACAGTCATGTGCAATTAATGCATCAATCATTGATGCAACCGCACGTTCAGAAATAGAAAAGAATGGTAAACAGAATAGTGCTCCGCAATTACAACCTGGATTGAGTTTTGACATTGTGGAAGGTTATTTCAACGATAATGTGCAAGTTTACTTTAATGCTACACGTTATTTTGATAATGCTAAACCAAAAAGTGGTTTAAAAGGAACATCGGGTATTGCAACAAATTTTACAAGTATTATTACATCTACAAATCAATTGATACCTCAACTTCATACCATTCATTATTATAGTGTAAAATGGATCGGGTATTTTTATCCAAATGAATCGGGTACATGGCAATTTTCATTAAATAGTGATGATTCCAGCGTTATGTGGTTGGGAAATAAAGCAATGAATGATTACAATATGTCAAATTTAACCGTCGATTGTAGAAATTTGCATGGTATGTATACTAAAAATGGATCAATGTATTTAGAAAAAAACGTTTATTATCCGATTCGTATTTATTACGGTGAAAATGGCGGAGGAAATAATTGTATTTTTGGATTTCAAGCACCTTCTGGTGCAAATTATGGATATATGGGTGCTGGGTACGATGGAAAACAAGGACCTTTTCTATTTACAAATGGAAATAATTTTTCAACGAGTCCGATCATTCATTCCGGAACGTATTTTTCTATGGTAAATATGGAAGTGGACAATACGCAATCCCCCAATTTTGGATGTTATATTTACGGGAAAAAAACAAAAGACAATCTTGTGCAAGGATTTAATAAAGCAACTGTAAACGCAGATTATGATTTCATGCAAAAAAACCTCAGCGATGTAACGGTTATTTCGGCGTGGAGTTTTATAGATTCTACAAGTGATGTTGGATTGGGAATGCTTCGAAATGATCCCGCAAATACTTCAATCAAGTTGATAAATGGTATTTTGTATTTGAATGGAAATATAATTACAAAAATGATTCAGTCCGGCGATAGAAATTGTAAAGCAACGATACAAAATGATGGGCAATTTGTTATAAAAGATAGTACGGGTAAAGTAGTATGGGGACTAAATCAAATTAATAACAATGATGATTATGGGGATACTCCTGATGGAACACAGCGTATTGCTACAAGTTCATTTTCGAAAATTGTTGAAAGTGCTCAACCAAATAATGTTTGGATGAATGCAAATGCATCAGATACATTACAGAATGGACAAGGATTGTCTTATATGGGTAAAATACCCGGAACATACCCTTTTTTAATTTCGAAAAATGGTAAATTTAAAATCGATATGGATAATGTCTGCAATCTGAATTTAAAAATATCCATGACAATTTCAGTCAATACGCTTGACTTTAATACCAACATATCCGGACAACCATCAAAGTATATTGTTACAAATGCAAATGATCAATACATGTACTTGAATTTGATAACTGCAGATAGTAAATTGTTGAATACTTATTCGCATTTATCCGGGGACAAAACTGTATCACTCGTTGATCCAAAAGCAAAATCATTGAATTATAAAACAGGCGATTATACCCAATATCAGGGTTATTATCCATCAAGTCTAACAGGGAATGGAACTGTGACAAATGACGGACCCGAAAATTGCAAAACAAAATGTAGATCGAATCCAGATTGCATGTATTATTATACTTACCTAGATAACAATAATTCCCAACAATGTTATACAAACATAGATGGAACACCTCTTACATTTTCAATAGATCCTGCGGCAGATGGTGATAATATCAATCCTCATAAATCTACTTTATATGTGAAAAATCCGGATATAAAAGTCAGCAATTATTTCGGAAACGCCGATATCATCAAAAGTAAATCTACGAATGATTATAAAACTGGATTGCCCGCGCCCCATTCATTAAATCCATCACCTCTCAATTCAATAAATATGGTTATCAATCGAGCATATGAACAAGAATATGCGGATTATGTCAGTTATTTAACGGGCAAAAATTTAGGAACTCCATTATACATTAAAGAGAAAAATGATGGACCTATAGTACCACCTAGTTTTGGACGTGAATCTTTTACAGGGAGTAGTTTGAAAGAAGGATTAACACCGGAAGGAAATGCATCCAATGATTTGCCATCTGAAAATGCCCCCCCTGTTTCGAACATTGTACATGATTTTAAACGTATATGGGATGCACAAAATCCAGAACCTCCCGGATTTTCATCTCAAAATCCATTATTAGATGAAGCACAATATGTAGAGTCAACCAATTTTAATCCAACTTCATTATTTGGAGAAGGGGGTTATAAAGATAACAGTACAGCATTAAAACAATTCAGAAATCCAGATCCACCGACTCCCATGTTGCAGTTTTTTTCAGATAAACAAAATAGTTCGTCATATAAAGGTTATGGAAATATCGTAAAAAAAGGTCCAATATATGAATTTCCGAATATGGTTCAAGGTATAAATTATAATGAAGAACGTCTAGTATTAACAAGCGATCCAACGTTTCAAACTATAAAAAACCCGAATAATGCGTTTAGTTTTGCAAGTGTAGAAGGTGGTATTAAATTTCCTAAAACCCCAGTCGTTGGAGTTGGACATAATCCTGGAATCACCTTTTCATTTTGGTACCGGTCTGATTTTTCATCAGACTGGGCACGTATATTTGATTTTGGATCATCTATGAAGCAAGGATCGCGAATGTGTTGTTGTATAAAACCAGATGGTATTTTATTTTATAATCAAAATGGATGGTCTCAAATAGATTCTACACCATATGTACAAGGTGGAAATGATGGTCAATGGCACTATGTATATTGGAGTATTTCAGGTAGTGGTGAACCATGGAATATTTACATTGATAATGTCAAACAAACCATTGCATTTCCAAATTCGGGTATTCCAGAAGAATCTATGCCATGTTGTTTATTTGGCGCAAGTTTATGGTTTATTCCAAATGGAGATCCATTTTTTAATGGAGCAATAAGCGATTTCAAAATTTTTGATTGTGTATTGGAACACAGTTTTGCAGAAAAATATTACAATACAGTAAAGTCAAAATACATTAATAATATTGAAGGGTTTGAAGAAGGATTTTTTTTATCTCCGTCCATAGAACACAGATACATACCTCTAGACAAAAATGGGTTTACATTTAATAAATCAAGTGCATTACCAGGATATACAATAAATACGAATGGATCTTCTAAATTCAATGGTGGAATGGCGTATATGTATAAAGGAAATCTCGGTAGCGCGCCTACCCCCGATTTTATGATTTCAAAAGAAACTCCGGGTACGATACAAAATCGAATGAGTGGATCGGTTAAATTTGATGGGGATCATTACGTACATATTAATGATCCAGTACAAATTACAAAAGCAGGAGTTACCATTTCTTTTTGGTTTAGATGTAGCGCACAATCTACATCCATTGCGGGTCACCTTTTCACATGTTATACTGGAAATGATGTAATTATGGGTGCAGTTGTCCATAATAATAATATGTGGATTATCATTAATGAATCTTATTATAATACAAAAAAAGTAATTGTTGATGCATGGCAACAATTTATTTGGGTCGTAAACCCAGATGGAACCTCGAATCTTTCCATCAATACTTCTCCATTGTCCGAATTGAGATATACGAATATAATCAACCCGCAATCTTTGACTATGCTTCTAGGTGCAAATTACACATGGTATTATAAAAAAATGTGGAATGGAATACCGAATGTCTTGATAAATGGTGCATTTGTTGGAGATAAAATGAATGATACGTTTAATAATATTATTTGGTGGAGTAAACAAGGTGGTTGTGGTGGTCATCAATCTGGCTATAAAGATCCATGGGGATTTCCAGCTATAGATAACAAAGCAGTTATGCAAGGAAGATCTACTCTCCAACAAGCCATGTTTATACCACCTGGAACTTATAATTTAGGGTATTGGCATGCAGAAAGACCAGGTTATGGTGCATCTACATATACTATTACACTTACATCATCATCATCTGGAAAATCAATAAATACCACCAATTTAGCAAGTGATCAAGCATTACAGAAAAAAATAGCAAGTAGTAGTCAAGGAGGATATAATCCTAAAGGATGGACAAATGTAAATATTCAAATTGTTGTACCAATTGCGGATTATTACTTACTTACAATTCAAAATAATCAATCAGGTAGCGATAATTCAATCGGTTTAGCATACATGATTTTAGTTACTATTGATTCTAAATTATATGAGGGATATATCAATAAATTGCATATATATAATAAAGCATTATCTAGTGATAGTGTAGATAAAATGAATAAGGGAAGTAGTAAATTTGTCGAGGCTGGACATGTTGACGGATTCACTACCTATGAACCATTTTCATCCCAACCATCGATTATTGAAGGAATGAATGCAACACCTGGAGTTCCTTCAAGCACAATAGTTCCAAGTCTCACACCAGCAGTTACTGCGCCTTCTCAATTTATAAGTGGTAAACAATTAAAAACAGGTACATTTACATATCCTCCTGTACCAACAAACTATACAAGTAGTTATAAACGCAAAAGTCAAATTTTTTCAGAAGAAGGAGGATACAATTATTCTGATTATTTGAAAAATACAAAAATATTAGGTAGTGCTGCAAAAGAATATGGTAATCAACGTAATCAAATTATTCAAAATTTAAAAACCAGTCAAGAAAAATTAGGGCTCAATACATTGGTTACTGGTATATCAAATTTAAAACATCAAATGGGAGATAATACGTATGGAGATGAAGTGATTCCAACTACTAATGCAACTACTATCGCTACAAATGGACTAAGTAGTTCGAAATATCAATATGGTAATATTTTTGATAAAGATAAATTATTAAACGTGAATGATGTAGCCAGTGTTGCAAAAAGCGATAGTCGTCAACTTATATTACAAGAAAATACAATACATTCTATCGGACTCATTACATGCGCAACGTTACTAATTACATCGATTATGCTTGCAAGGGAATAATTTTTGTCAAGATACAATAAATCGTTTAGTCATATTTTATCATTTATAAAATGATAAAATGTAAGCATAAATTATATGGCAGGAGCAATTGGCGATATTCAACAACAAAGATTATTGGATATTCAAAATACAGTTTATTCACAAACTGCTGATGGTATATTACCTCTTTTACAATTACAAGGTTATTTAGATACGATAGATTCGGACATTGTGGATTCTCAATCCGCCGCATCATCTCTTGCGTATCAAGCAGAAACACAACAAATATTGAATCACGAATTGGGAAGATTAAATAATAAAAAGAATGGGGTGGATGATGCATATGCAGGGACAAAACGTATGGTCCAATTAAATCAGAATTACCAAAAACGATATTGGGATTATACCAAAATACTGGTTGTTTGGGTATTCGTTTTGGTTCTGTATTTAGCATTTAAAATGATTGAAACTTATTTTCCAGTAGTTCCTCCAGTTTTATTTGACGTACTAATGATTTTTCTTGTAGTCTTTGGAATAGGATATACAGTTTATATTTATGGAACATTGCAACAATATGATTTAGCAAATTATGGTAAATTAAATCTATCACGTCCATCAGTTGCTCCTACTAAAGATCCATATGCAACACTTGATCCAGGGTCTACTGCAAATGGTAAAGAAGGATCGAATTATCTGAAATCGAGTTTTGATGGACAGAATTATTGTGGTGAAGGTACAAAATGGAGTGCTTTGGGAGGTTATTGCAGGCCTAGTAGTACATCTACAACTGTATGGGATGTTAAAACTAAAGGGTTAGTTACCGGCACTTGTGTAAGTAATAAACTTACATATACATCAGGTGGTCCACAAGGTAGTGCATCGAATGATGTTTGTGAACCTTTTGGACCAAGTGAATCCAGCGATTACGGTTTTGTCAGATAGAAAAATTATATGGATGGATAATATAAATGCCCGATGCAAAAGATCAAGTAGAATATAAAACCGTATATGATAGTGTTACTAGTGAAAATGATCGCATTGCAAATCAACTCAATGTAACTACACAAAAAGATTCGACTGCCCAATCAAAATCGAATTATCAAAATATCGAAACGATTAAAATACAGGGTCATAATTATTATTTATTTTGGATGTATTACGCGCTTATTCCTGTATTGGCGTATTTTTTATACACAAAATCTACGATGGATTATAAATACAAAATAGGGATTGTTCTCGGATTCCTCATTTATCCATTTGCAATATTTCCCATTGAAATGGGCATCTATAGTCTTTTCACATGGTTATGGGCACTATTTACTGGTAAACCATACAAATAATGCACTTATCAGTTATGCACCTATCGGTTACGCACTTATCAGTTATGCACTTATCAGTTATGCACCTATCGGTTACGCACTTATCAGTTATGCACCTATCGGTTACGTCATATAGAAATCATACGGACTTCGTCCGACTTTATATCAATCACTATCATACTATTTTCAGGAACAATTTTAGGATCTCTCGATACAGGTTCGGATGAAACGACGAATCCATCCGTAGCATCATAATAGAGAGAATGTGGGTGTTGGATCCTACGATAATCCTCGCGCTGGTAATATAGAAATCTTGTAACTACGATAACATCGGGATTTGCGTATATGATATTCGCAGAAAGTTCGATCTGATACGTGGCAAATGTCTGGAAAAGAATCCGGAAACTTTCCACGGGATCGTGGTTTTCTGCAATGGTGAGATAGAAATAAAACAGATGTTCCGTATCTGTCTCACCTTGGATGAATCTATGGAATTTAGGATGTATCCATCCTAGAATCATGGGCTGATAGATTTCGAAATTGCGGATCCGGCCATTATGTAGAAACACGTGATTTTTATAGATAAACGGATGTGTATTTTTTAAGGAAACTGTAGTACGGTCACATAATTTGCGCAAATGACCAATGACGACTTTGTTGCGTTTTGAAATGCGATCCAAATCAAATGTGGATTGATCGTGGGATTTGTATATGGTCCATGCATCGGCATTCGCCGTTCGGTCGGCATTCGCCTTTCGGTCGGCATTCGCCTTTCGGTCGGCATTCGCCTTTAGACTTGCAAACCCGAATCCCTCGGTATGTGGTCCATTGTCTCGATGATTCGCGAGACCAGGCGTATGTTTCCGATGTTTTTTGTGGCCCTGTTTGAAAAACCGTTTGATATAGGTATCATCATCTATATGAAATTGTAGAAAGAGTCGACACATATATTATTCCTATATATATTTCAAAGGCATTTTGAAAAGACCGTATACCAACCAATGATATAGGACCAACCAAAGATATGCGGAAAACATGTAATATAATGGCCCGATCATAAATTGTCCTATAGGATCTCTCTTTCGATGAAAATACGCAAGTGCTATATATGACCCACCGACCACATATTTGAATGCGGGATAGAATGGGAGTTCCCATGCAAGTCCGTAAAAGAATCCTACAAATGTCTCGGGATCTGTCCCGATTTGTTCCGTATATCTCGCAACGAAATAATAGGATTGATAAAAATACGACACTGCGCGAATATATGCCCAAGAACCATAGAAATCGACAGTGCACACAATGGTATGGAGTTTGAGCAAGACACGAGGTGTATAATGGTTTCCCGTTTTCACGACTTGATGGGTAGTTCGATCGAAATCAAAAATCATGTAATCCCCGGGATTCATTTTATGTTCTAAATTCATTTTCGTGAAAATAGTGATCGTGTCATTATTTGCTCCAGAAACCCCGATGATTGTCCTATAGAATTCAATCCTGGGGAAGAAAAACAGGATACAATCGCGGTGTGGGATCAAATTCGCGGATGCCCCGTATAAATGCGTATTTTCGAAATGTGGGCGGGGATTCGAATAATAGATCTCGTTCATGGATACCACGGGATGCCCCGGGAAGATCGAACTGTATTGGATTTGGTCGAAAAGTTCTTTCAATGGATTCTCTAAGTGGGTATAATATACATGATATGTACTTGCACGGGGATTGGGGATAAAAAAATGGGCCGAGATATTATGCAAGATAGGATCTATATGACTCGGGAGGCGACCAATGCCCACTTTTCCTTCGATGGGATCTTGATGTGTGAATAACATTATTGTAGTGTACTATAATAACGTTATTTTTTATTTTTATTATCATTTTTCATGATATCTATCTATCTCTCTCGATGATACGGGACTTAATTCTCCTCGTCGTTTTCCACATCGACAATGAGCGCGACGTTTTTCCATCCAGTCACTGTATATTTCCCGTAGAGTTTGTCCATGCGTTCATTGAGATCACGGGTATTTGCTTTTTTATTGCCTCCATTCTCTGCAATCCATTCTTTAAACATTTGGTGGAGATTTCTCTTTAGCAATTTACTGCCTTGGTTCGGAACAATGCTCTCGGACAAGAATCCGGCGACTAGATCTTGGTTATTGCGGTATTCATTTGTGTAGGCCAAAACGCGGTCGCAATCTGTGACCATACCTTTTGTCTGGATGGCGATTTCCAAGAGCATCGCCATGAAGGTTGTTTTCCATTTCTTGAATTTGTCAATGATATTCTTGTCCAGTTTGAACTGGTGCGGTTTATCGGCATCGTCGTTTGTGGGATTCTCTGTGAAAAGAGATTCGAATTCGACGGCGCGGATACGACGCCAAGTTCCATGATCTTGCGATTTGATTTCCATGAAATAGTTTGCACAAACCACCATTTTGAATTGGGGTGTAAAGGAAACAACGTCCGAATAAAGTGCCCTGCCTTGGACTTTATCCCCACCTGTGAGTTGCTTCATCATACCTTCATTAATGACATCGTCTTTCGACGGTTCTTGCATGACTGCGAATCGGATGCCTTTGAGTCCCACAATTTCGGGGGAAACACCGCCGATCGATCCGCGCTTTTCCGTAATGAGCGAGAGTGCAACATCGCCCTTGTAATCCCCAAGCACATTTTCCATGAGTTGGATAAGGACTGATTTTCCATTCTGTCCAACGCCAATATAGTTGTTGATGGTCTGGTTTTTATTTCCGCCAATAAGAGTAGATGCTAAATGTTCCCACATGTATTTGCGTAAATTAGGATCGGGGAATAATTTGCACATGAAATCCTCGATTTCGACTTGCACGGATTTCGACGCGTCGTTCAAAGGTATATAATCAATTCTCGTCGATTTCGAGATATAATCCTCCGGTTTTCCCATGCGAAAGACACCTTCTTTAAAGTCATATACGCCATTATTGAAGCAGAGAAGATTGACATTCTCGTCCAATTTCGATGTGAAATATTTGTCGTAAAAGAGATCCGATGCCTCCGTCATGATATTCTTTTTATTGCACGTATTCCCAATCATGCTGTGGATATTCATGCAAACCCGTTTTCGCATTTCTAGCGATTTCTTGAGCGGACTTGCGATAGCTTTTTCGGTATCACTATTGTCCAACAATCCGCCATTTGGTAATGCCATAATCTGCGTCTGAATACTGTGGATTTTTTTTTCGAAAAGCCGGCGCAAATCTTCTGTAATCGCACGGCGTAAAGAAGTGCCGGAATCATTGTCTTCCCATCGGTGATTCACAAATCGATGCCATGTTTTGTTCTTGATGCTTGAGCATATATATTCGTCCTTGTGTAGTTCATATAGGATAATGGCGATATCGTAATCACTGCATTTCTGCGATTTTGATTTTTCATCTGCCATTGCAATGCATGAGGTGATGACTCTGTCGATGAAATAATCGATGGTGGTAACGCGAACTTTCTCGTATTCTTCGAAAACTTCATTCTTGGCCCAATGCATGATGGATCTTTTCGTGAGTCCGTTCGGGTCATTCAAGTCGAATGTCGTCCATTTGTCATATAGATCTCGTATTTCGGAATACGCGAAAGTATCCGATTTCGCACTGAATGCGAGCCAGACAATAAAGAGATGGTCGCTAATGTTGCGTAGGGCCCATCCCACTCGAATCCATTTCATGAATGACCCCGCACCGTAGAATGACGCCGGGAGAATCATGGTATATTTGAATACTTCTTGTAACTCGTAATCTTTCGGCCCTAATGCATCCAAGAATTGTGCGAGTGCGGATTTGAGATCTTCCGCAGACCGGATCGTATTGCAGAACCGGAGATTTTCAGTTGCAAATGCGCCATCTGTTACGAGAGCCCCTCCTGCAGGAACTTTTGCACGTTTTCTTGCCACGGCTTCGCCTCCATTTTCCGCGAGGAATGCGGAATGTTCTTCTGCAAAATCGCCCCGTAAGAAAGGGGCATAATTACCCGTGTATCTTATAGAAAGCATTTCCAAATGCTCCGATACATTGAAATTATGGACATCGGCAATGCCGAATTCTTCGTCGCGGGTATCGTATGTGACATATTTGACAGTGGTGATCTTATAAGTTGCATGATTCGGTTTTCCGGATCCGATGAGTTGCCAATTGCAAGTGCCCTTGACGATACCTTCATCGAAAGCGTCATCCCATGTATTTGTAATCGGAATATTCGCCCAATTTGATTCTCCAATGCGCTGTATCACGCGTTTTCGCAAAATCTGCTGACTGGCACGGTCACATTTGATATGAATCACGATATGAATCCCGTCTTTTGTCCGGTTTTTATCTTGCTGACGGTTTATCGCATCTTTTTCGAAAACAACCACGTGGAAATTCGTATCTTCGTCGAATTGATACATCTTTTTCAATTCGTCTAAATACAGATAAATCAATTCTTCAATATCATCTTTCGTATAATGTCGGGTTTCGGTCTCATACGGGAAACGCAAATCCACGTCACATAGAATTGCTCCGTCCGTGGGCAACTGTTTCTCTGTAAGATATTCCGCCTTTTTTTTCTTTAGGATATCGCGGTCATATAGTTTGAGGAATTCGGGATATTCTTCGGGCGGGATATGATAGGATCCACCGGGGATCTTGAGATTGGGATCGCCGATTCGCGTATTCGTAATTTCTTTATCTGTTCCAGGTTTCACGAGATGCGCCTTCATGAATTCATCGAATTTCTTTGATTTAGATCCTCCCAATGTTTTCGGTTTGGATATTTTCACTGCGGGCTCGATGGTAACATTTTGCGTTTCGATAATTTCTGACATTAGTTAGAGTATGCTCATATATTTAATTTATTTTCTAGAATCAATTTTTAAGGGAAAACCAAGGTTTTCCCCTATGACCCCTTTCCTATTATAAAAATTATTTATGCGGATTCTCTGGTATTGGTCCTATAGAAAATATACAGGGTCGGATATTACCTGATTCTCTGGTATTGGTCCTATAGAAAAATACAAAAATAAAAAATGGACGTGAATCCATTTTTTATTTTGGGTTATATAACAATGAGTAAATAGAGATATTTTTTTCGAGATTATCGCATTTATACGCCACAAAACAGGTGAAATTATGTAATATTTATACATTTACATGTATTTCGTGAAGTTAGTCCGCGACTATTCATGTCATAAGATTGAATCGCATTATAATCCCCACATGCATTGCAGTTTCTTGCGCCAAATTCGTATTCAATCGTTAATGGCCAATAATCATTCAGATCGGAAAATATAGTAGGGTCGAAATTTGCGGTTGTCATCGAGATAGTGAAAAACCAATCTTCGCAATTAAGATGATCTGTTCCGGGGTAATGCCCATCCCGTCGAGTTACGATTGAATGATTCGTAATCAAATCGCAAATGTCATGTTTGACCGTTCGAATATGGGACATTATAGGACTCGTGGTTTCTGTGTGGAAAAGATAATCCTTCACAAGTTTTAATATATCCATTGGGATTCGGATTCGATGAATCACGTCCAATCGATTCTTTTCGCTGTTCATTTCAATTGTTGTCATTGTTTTAATTGTAATCATTTGATTATAAAAAAGTACATCAATTTTGCGCGTTTATATTTTCGGATTGGTCCTATAGAAAATATGCCAAGTGGGTCCCGCGATGACACTCTTGTTTTATTGTAACTTACACCGGACATGATATTTCTATATGACTGACTCTACCCAAAATGTCTTATATTCTCTATCAAAAATATTTAAAAAATCTTTATTTAGATTATAAATGACAATATTATCCGACGATAAGCAAAAAGAATTTTGTGATGAAATTATAAAGGCAAAAAACGCGATTGTTACAAATACGTCGAAAGATGATATATTTCAACATTTTGATAAGATTCGTTTTTGGCAAAACGTGTTATTTTGCATCGGTATTTCCGGAATCTGGATCAAATACAACTTTATTTCGATTTTATCATTTACGTGTTTTATCGTTAGTAGATGGACCATCAGTGGTCATCATGTCTGTCATGGGGGATATGATCGTTGTAAAATGTATCCATATACAAGAAAAGATTTTGGAAAGGGATTGAGAAGATTCATTGATTGGTTTGATTGGTTTAGTGTAGAAGCATGGACATTTGAGCATAATAAATTCCATCATTATTATTTGAATGAAAATGCGGATCCGGATTTAATAGAAAACATTTATGATAAAACACTTGTACAATTTACATTTCTGCAAAGAAACCTCATGTTTATATCGAGTATTTTTACGTGGAGATGGGCCTATTATGCATCAAATACATTGGCCAAATATCATAGATCGATAATGAATCACGACGAAACAAATGACACAATCATGATACATCATTTATTTTACGTGGATGGATTACCATTAAAATTCGCGAATTTCATTTTACCATATTTTGTTTATATGTTTATCTGTATACCTTCTATTTTTGGCGTGACATTCGGATCGACCTATTTCTATCATGCGTTATACAATCTTGTATTGACCGAAATATTCGCGAATATTTACACATTTTGCATCATTACGACGAATCATTGTGGATATGATTTATATAGATTCAAAACATCGGATGTTAGTGAAAATGGAAGGATATATCGTGCTGTCTTGGGGAGTGTAAATTATCCATATGGAAATGATACGATTGATTTTTTTCATGGATATCTGAATTATCAAATAGAACATCACATGTTTCCGGTTTTGAGTTGTCTGGAATATCAAAAATTAGCACCTCTTGTAAAAGAGATCTGTAGGAAATATGATGTTCAATACATTCAACAAAACGTTTTACTTCGATTGTATTATACCTATCGCATTTATAATGGATGGGATAGAATGAAAGTATGTTGAGGGTGATTCATTGTATTGGTCCTATAGAAATTATGCCCAGTTTGATATCAAAAAATATTTGAAATTATCTATGATAAGACACTTTTTTTACAATAATTTTCTATTTGACTCAGATGCGATTCTCCCACAAAAGTGGCATACAACATCATTTCACTGAATCGATAATTTCCTGATTCATCTGCAAATCCCAATCCCATGATGGCATTCTTTGTGCATTCTTCCGTAAATAATTCGCCATTACGAATTTGTAATATTTCAATAATTTCGCAGATTGATATCATTCGTTCTTGTAAATTGTTTGAAACTTCGGTTATGTATGACATTATAAAATATTATAGAATCATTTTATATTTATCCTTTAATGTATTTTCTATAGGACAAATGCCGAGAATCCGACGAATGTCCAACCTTGTATAATTTCTATAGGACTAATGCAAGAAATCACGATAAAGGAAAGGGGGGATAAGGAACGAAGAGGGGAAAACCAAAGTTTTCCTCTTAAGGGAGGGTGTTTGAGGGAACCGTAGGTTCCCTCGATAAAATTGATTTCGTTGATGAATTCATATAAAAGATATCATACGTTAATATATAATGAAATTCTGTGAAAAATGCGATTTTATGTATTATATCAAGATCGACAAGGAAGATTCGAATAAACTCACGTATTACTGCAGACAGTGTGGTCATATAGATAATACTTCAACGACGGAAGGGTTGTGTGTATTGAAAACGGATCTGAAAAAAGGGGAGCAAAAATTCAATCATATCATCAATCCTTATACGAAAATGGACCCCACTTTACCCCGGATTAATCACGTGAAATGTCCGAATGGTGGATGTGCAACCAATGTGGATGGGGTCGTTCCGGAGATTATTTTCATGCGGTATGATGATGCAAATTTGAAATACGTCTATATTTGTTCGACCTGCGACGTTATTTGGAAAACGGATAACGACAAATAGATTTGTAAAAAATTGATTTAGTAATCATATAAAAAATTTGTTCATACCCTATATATAATGTCCGATAAGTCTGATAACGAATATGAAAGCGATACAAATTCCGAGATAGAAGAAGATGAAGTCAAAGAAACCATGGATCAAGAAGAAGAGGCTGAACTAGATAATGATTCAGATAGAGAATCGGGGGACGAAAATGACTCGGATATGGAAGACGAAGAATTAGTGAATCAAGAGATTGAATCAACTTCTTCTGAAAATGAAGATTCGGATTCCGATGTAGAAGATGCAAACTATTTGCAAAAATTCGATAAAAATATACACAAACAAATCATCCAAGATTTTCATCCCGAATTAGTGGTGCATAATTACGAAGAAATACTCACACTCTGTGAAATATCTCGCGATGAATCCGGTGAAATCGTAGATCCGCTTCATCAAACTGTACCCTATGTGACAAGATATGAAAAAGCGCGTATTATTGGAGAAAGAGCATGTCAACTGAATTCGGGGGCAACACCATTTATCGAAGTCGAGCGGGATATTATTGACGGAGAGACGATTGCCATTAAAGAATTCGAACAAAAACGTATCCCATTTATTGTGCAACGACCATTATCAAATGGAGGGTGCGAATATTGGCGATTACGCGATTTAGAAATATTATAAAACGTTATATTATATGCCACCTAAAACTCAACGAAAAAAAACACCATCTCCCCCTAAACCGTCTCCGCGTACTGTATCTATGCGCAATTTTTTAACGCGTACAGATAAAGCAAAATCACCTCCTACCAAAATGGTAGATTTATGGGCAAATGCATATGGTCTTTCGCCAAGATTAAGTCCTGAAATTGAAGGTAGATATAGATTTGAGCATCCTTCATCAAGTGAGCGTCGTATAATAAATGAAAAATATGAGAAACGTGCAAAGATAGCACGAGCAAAATTAGGTGTAAATAAAAATCTTTGGCCTGATGAATTTAAAATGGGAGGAAGAATGGGAGGAAGAATGGGAGGAACACGCAAGATGAGAAGAAAGAAGTGTCATTAAATCTTCCAATGTTTACCGCAATCGAGACATGTAATGAAAATCGTGGCGGGTTCATCCGCCGATCGCGTTTGTAATTCGTAATACGTGCATTTTTTCGATTTGCATTTTTTACATGTAAACATATCCGTCGATGCTTGAATATTTGTACTGAATTTTGATGCATCGCGTTTGATCTTGCGATCAATGAGTTCTTTCCATCGCCCCGGGTTCAATTCTTGATGTGTCATAAATGCGATTTCTTGAGGCACGATTTCCCCCGATTCAATCTGCGTTCTTATTTCTTGAGTGAGATTCATGAAAACCGAACGTAATTTATCTGTATAGATTTGTACGAATAGCGGATTCTCCCATTTTTTAATGATTTTTTTGGAATTGCATTCCTTGATTGTATAATTGAATATACTCTTTTCCATATTTGTGCAATTATCATCAGATACGATCTGTTCCTTGAATTTCTTTCGGATATTTTCGCGAAATTGTGACGGATTTGCAATCTTGTACATGTTGATATAGTGAATTATATCAAAATGTTTATATAATTTGGAAATCAATTTTTAAGGGAAAACCGCAGGTTTTCCCCTAGGACCCCTTTCCCTCTTAAGGGAACCTTTCTCTTAAGGGAACCTCTCTCTTAAGGGAACCTCTCTCTTAAGGGAACCTCGCGGTTCCCTCAAACACCCTCCCTCTTAAGGGAACCTCTCTCTTAAGGGAACCTCGCGGTTCCCTCAAACACCCTCCCTCTTAAGGGAACCTTGCGGTTCCCTCAAACACCCTCCCTCTTAAGGGAACCTCGCGGTTCCCTCAAACACCCTCCCTCTTAAGGGAACCTCGCGGTTCCCTCAAACACCCTCCCTTAAGGGGAAAACTTTGGTTTTACCCTTAAAGGAACCTCATGCTTTGCTTATCCCTCCTTATAAAATGATTATTTGCATGAGTCATATAGAATCATTACTATGGGATCATTTGCATGAGTCATATAGAATCATTACTATGGGATCATTTGCATGAGTCATATAGAATCATTACTATGGGATTAGACATATTCTTCTTCCTCCAATTCTTCCGTGCAATCTAAATACGACGCTGATTCTTCCAATGAAACCGTATTGATCTTCTCAAAAAGGGTCTTTGGTTTTTTTCCAGATTTAACCGACTTCTTTTTAGAAGGTTTTCGTTCTTCTTCTTCCTCCTCCTCTTCTTCATCTTCCTCCTCCTCTTCCTCGTCTTCTTCGTCTGCATCCGAATCGTCCGCTATAAAATCGTCCTTGACATATCCAGATTTGGTACGGGGTAAATCGTCGTCTTCGTCCGTGGATTCTTCGGAATCTTCATCCCCAATATCTTCGAATCCCCCATACAAAGTCTCATATATTTCCTCCCAATCTTTGGATGATAGATCCGCAATTTGATCATCGATCTTGCATGTAATGATACAATTCCCGAAAAAGAGAGTATTATCGATCGGTGGCGGAAATTCGTATTTATTTTCTTGTTTGGCACGGATTTTCGTTTTTCCATAAACGGAAATGACGCATTTCTTTTCTCCAAAATCGACGGGCCAAGTCGTATGACATTTGAAATCCTCTGCGGATTTGAATTCCGCTTTTTTATAGAGTTCGGATTCCACGTAATTTTTCACATTGAGTTCACGGATCGTTCCCACTTTTTCGACGATGAGAATAATAGGCATAGTTATATTCTATGTGACTATACATTTAAATTCTTTTTTACAATTATATACGGATATATTTATTATGAGTGGTGTAGCGAGTAAAAATAGATCTAGTGTATATCTTGAGGGTTCATCTGAATCGACATCATTTAGTAATCTATATTGGATATAAGTTCCCTGATATAAATTATTTAAACTATATATATATATATGGGTAATGTATATTTTAATTTAAAAAGATACGCATCAAATCCGACGTATATAGTTAGTGATTTAGTTTCAACGCCAAGCTATATGCTTGATAAAGTAAATGAAACATCTACATCATTTACAAAAATTTCTAAAAGAACATATAATAGTGTTAGTCAGGCGTTTGGTTCTGATATATGGGATATGGATGACAAAAGTATTGAAAAAAGGTTTCTATATACGGATGATGATGAAAAAAAGCTTCGTAGTTTAAACCGAGATCGACACAAAAATAGTGTTGAAATTGGACAATTAGAAAAGAAAAAAGATTTATTAGCTTTCACATCAAGAAAAATAAAATCAAACGCACCCCGAAAAACCATTGATACTACAACTAATGTTCAACAAATTATATTTAAATTATGGCAATTAAGTGATGAATTATATAATGATAATAATAAAATTACGAGTAAAATAGATCGTGTTAAAAAATCAATTGTTTGTATAAAAACTCTAATTACTTATGGACTTTTTGGAATGGCAATATCGTTAAAAGTAAAAGGTATAAGAAATAAAGATGGAAAAATAGTACAAGAAATTTCAAATGAAAAATTAAAATTAAAGGTGAATGTTTCGGATTTTACTAACCAAGAAGAATATTTATTTTATAATTATAAAAAGATGTGTATTGGTAAAGGTGTTAATAAAGATCAAATGTGTATAACTGGTACATCTAATAATATTGAATCATTAAAAGCTGTAAATTTTTTAGATGAGAATGAATTAAAAGAAGCATTAAAAGAAGAAGAAACAGTAGTCAATCCAAATGATGTTAATATAGAAATACAAGGAGGAAAAAGATCTAGAAAAAAGAATAGCAAAAAATATAAAAAAACATGTAAAAATAAAAAACTTTATAAATTTTTGTTTTAATATAATGTTTACACCATTGAAGAATTATACGAAGTTTAATGACATATTTTAAAACAACACTAGTATTTATAATTTTGTATATATAGTCTGGAAACAAAAAAGTCAGAAAAAATAAATAGTATAGACAAACAATATATCATTTTTTGTATGATTCATAAAATATAATACGTAAACTGCGTAATTCACTCGACTATTTTTATAACATTAAACCTATGCTAAAATAAAATGAGACATTAAATGTGTAGTTGAATCTTCGCTAGTATAAAGTTTTTATACAAAAATCTGAAAAAGAATGATATAATATTTAGAATAATATTTTTGAGAGATATATCTAGATATATTATAAGATAATATAATGGGCGGTGTTTCAAGTATTGCAAATGGTATTTCTAGTATTAGAGAAAAAATTTCTAGTTATTTGCCTTTTAGTGACAAAGATGTTTGGGATATGAATGGCGAAGAATTAGAATCATTAATGGAAAAAACAGATCCAAACTTTAATCCAAAAAAACCTCAAGATATTTTTTTAAAAATGTTAAAAGGAATTGTACCTAGAAATTCAAATCAAAATGAAATAAAAGAAACGGCAGATGCAATAAAACAAGATTTACTCTCTAGATCAAATACAACAACAGAACTAAAAACATATTTAGAAAATTATAAATATAAACGTGTAACTGGTGAATTAAATGATGACACAATACAAGAAATATTTAATTATATAAAAAAACATTTTCCAACTGAACCTAACAATAAAATCGGTGGTTCTAGAAAAACCAGGAAAAATAAAAAATCAAAAAAAATGAAAAATAAAAAGAAACGTACACCCAAGAAAAAATAAATATCCTTTATCTTAAATGTGGAACTACGTTTATACAATCGCGATTTCTATTCTCATTGTATATATCCTCCACCAATTATGGGAATATATGAAAGATTCTTATTCCACGAAACGAACCAAAGATCTCATAGGCATCCAAACCGAAAAATATAAAAAGATTATCGATGATTTGTCACATAGAATACATTCCATGAAGGAACCTGTCGTAGATCTTGGCGGGTCGATCTCCACGGAAGACCCCGATTTAGAAGCTTTTATGAATAAAATTTCGAATGAAACAATATAAAATCATCGCGCCATATCATATATGACGTTTGAACTAGACAATGCCGAAATACACGCCTTGTGTGTCCGTTTTCCAACTATCGAACTTTCCTATGAAACTACCCCTCATAAGAAAGTCCATGACCCCAAATATAATATAGGTCTCGCTATCCCCTCGGGGAAAAAATGCTACGCCTGGTTCACTTTCTACGGAGACAGACACGTATGTTTTCTCATGGATCTCAATCGGGAAAAAAAGATTACCCGAGTCACATGTCACCCTTTTTCATCTCACGATGAGTCTCACGATGAGTCTCACGCCTTTTCATCTCACGATGAGTCTCACGCCTTTTCATCTCACGATGAGTCTCACGCCTTTTCATCTCACGATGAGTCTCACGCCTTTTCATCTCACGATGAACCTGGGATTTATCTCGGTACAATATTCTATGGGACATTACTCGAAGATTCTTCAAATCATTTCATTATAGAAGACATTTTCCAATATTCCGGAATATCTTTAAAAGGCCTTTTATTTCGCGATAAATTAGCAGTATTGAAACATTTCTTTTCCAGTCATCCTTCGACATTTAATCAGATCGGGTTTTCCCTACCCGTATTATGGAATCATACGGGTGCAATGGATACGATTCCGAATGAATGGTCCGATAGAATTGGTTATACGGTACACCATGTGCAATATCGCGCATTGAGTCATATAGCACCATTCATCAATGTGTTTGTGCAAAAACCCGTCATGCCATCGGGGTTCAGCAATGTCGTGCATCGCACGAGTGAACAAATCATATTTCGATCCACATTGAGACCGGATTATCGAAAACCGCAATATCGTCAGTCTGCAGTATTTCTAGTGAAGGCGGATATCCAGGCTGATATTTATCGACTCTTTGCATATGGCCGGAATAAAACGCGGGAATATGTGGATATTGCGTATATCTCGAATTATCAGGCGAGCGTTTTCATGAATGGGATTTTCCGTCGGATCAAGGAAAATGCGAATCTGGATTTCATCGAAGAATCGGACGATGAAGAAGAATTCGAAGATGTGGCGGAAGATCGATATGTGGATCTAGGGAAAGAAGTTTTGATGGAATTTGTATTTTTACCCAAATTCAAGAAATGGTTGCCCGTGAAAATCGCGGATAAATTAGCCAAAGTAGTTCATATAGGACAACTTTAGGGGATTTTATACAACAAAATTGTAGTGAATAAAATAAAGTGTTATTATATATGGAAGGTGAATTATCAAATGGCGAACATATATTAATGTGTATTTCAGATTTAGAAGGATGCCTTGAAACTAGTGCATTTCTTAAAAATAAAAATGACAATAATTTAGATGCAAACGTTACCCAATCTACTGTATTATGTGAAGATAAAACTTTTCAAAAAATAAAAGAACAGATGGAGAAAAATACAAATTTACAAGTTGTATTTTGTGGTGATTATTTTGATAAAGGACCTCACATGGCATCATCAATAAAAGGTATTGCGGAATTATGTACTACTTTTAATATAGATGTAGAAAGAGAAAGAGTACATGTTATATTAGGAAATAGAGATGTTAATAAAAAACGTATTTTTCATGAAAGTAAAGCTAAATTAGAAAATTATGTAATACAAAAAGGAAATTGGCTTGGAGACCCAGACTGGACTAAACTAGAAAGTGATGATGCAGTGACAAAAACACAACACTTGCTTTTAAAAACATATGGAGCACCAAATTTATTAGAATATATGACAAAAGAAGGAATTGCAGAAAATGAACAAGGTGCAATAGATATATTTGGTGATATATTCAGTGATAAAGAATTAGATCGAGATACTTTTGCGAATCACTGTCGTATACTATTTCAACATGGTAAATTAATTAAATTAATAAATGTTGGAACTACAACTGTTCTTGCATCTCATTCTGGTGCAAACAATTTAAATATGTTCAAACTTACTAGCATTGATCAACTTGAAGGAATTGATGATATTATTGAAAAATACAAGACTGGTGAATATAGTTATTTTCAAGTTATACATGAAATTCAAAAATTATTAGGATCTACGAGTGTTAGTAATACTGAAAATATTACAGAGTCTATAGATTTTTATAATAAACTATTAGACCCCGCTTTATTTGCAACTAGTGAAGTAGTCAATGAAAGATTACCGGGAATACCTGAAGATAATTATAGAGAATATTTTCTATTGCAAGCAATGGGTATGCCAGAAATTGGAAATCAATTTCTATCACCTATACAAGCATGCGGTTTAAAAGGATGTACTGGTATAACCCCATTACCAACAGATTTGTATGATTTTCTTGTTAAAAATGAGAAACAGTCGGTTAATGTTATTGTGCATGGTCATAAACCACATTGTTCACCAGTTCCTATAATGCATCGTGAAGGAGTTATTGGATTTTTACATTTAGACCAATCAAATAATAATCGACCAAAAGAGTGTGGCAATGTTGAAATTACATTAGAAAAAACACCTATTGGGTTTATACAAGATCTTGGTGGTAGTAATTATAAAATGGGTATTACTTCTGTGACCAATGTATTAGAATCAACTGATAATGATAGAGTAAAAGGCGTTATAGGATGTGATAATAATGGAACAGAAGAAGAATTTCAACCAATGGTAACTATATTAGAAAGAGATAATATACCACTATATGATGAAAAAGATAATAAAATTAATTATGCAGACGGATCATTTAAATTTAATGATAACGGACCATTTTTTCCTACAAGATTTATATCTAGAAATGTTGGGTTTACAACAGGCATGCTTGGTGGTAAAAGAAAAACAAAAAAATCCAAGAAAACGCGTAAACCAAAACGATCGAATAAACGCAGATCCAGGAAACAAAAGTCACATAGAAAATCTAGGAAATAAACTCGCACATTGTGTATTTATAATGAAAAATCATTCTCTTTATAAATACACAATAGAACAAAGAATCTATAGTAACATGATAAATTGGTATATGGAAAAATATTTGTATCATTCAATCGATCATCCTAATAAACAATGCATGTATGAAAAACATTATGTATTTGGTAAACATATATCTCAAAATTTACCGATGTTACGGATAGATGAAAATATCAAAATAAAATGTCCTTTTTCACAAGTTATGAAATGAGGAAAAGACGATTTAATAAATAAAAGATCACAATATCTCTATCTAACGGCACAATTTCATCAATTCCTCTGCGTTTTCTGTATCTTCAAGATTCTTTATCTCATTGATTGAATAAAATTCTATAATTTTCATCCGGCACATTATGTTTTTTTTCGCAAAATTGCGTACAAATTGTTTGAAGCAAGCGTGGTCCAAAAACAAGTGTTTATTTTTCAAAATGGTCTTCATCCAATAATTGGTTTGATCTATAATAGCATCCATAAAGTCGATATAATCATTTTTCGGTGTAATTATAGAAAGAATATCAATGGTGTTGTCCAATATGATCGATAAATGGGCAATTTGATTCAGCATAATTTTTGGTACATTTGTATGATATTGACGTATAAGGTTTGACTGATGCTGTATTTTTTCTTTTATTATTGCATTCGAGCTATCGTTCTTAGATCCAATCATTTTACCGTTTCTTAGTTGCATCATATTTTCAAAGAGTTGGGTTACAATGACACCAAATTTATAAAATCATTTCAATTTTATAAACAATATATCCAGGTCATATATATGATCGGAAATTACACTGCACCTTATACAAATAATCCAAATATACAAGGAGCAGTATTGCCCTATAATTTAGCCAATGGAACGGGTGGAAACACTGCATCATATGAAGCGAATCAAATGTCTGGTGGAAAACGACGAAAGAAATCGATGAAAAGACGATCGATGAAAACACGATCAAAAAAAAGACGATCTACCGGAAAACGATCCAAGAAATAAATATAAAGATTCGCCGTGTTTGTCATATAGATTCGATTCTATATGACAACCAACTATGCACTCGTATTGTCTTCGGGATTTTTCCTTTTTCCGGCGATTTGCGCATTTTTACAAGGGGATCATTTCATAGGAGGAGTTTTAGGAATAACTTCGGTGGTTTCTGGGGCTTATTGGTGGAATCCGATGCATGGACTCATTCGGGATTTAGACTTGGTCGTGAGTAAAGTGTCATTTTGTATCATGGCATATCACGGATTTATGGTTCTAACGAGTCCATTCGACTTGACTTATGGAGTCATCATATGCGGATCAATGTGCGGATTCTATAGTAGTGCATGTATATTACATCAAATGGATGACCCTGTATGGTGGCTTTTCCATCTTGTTTTCCATTTTCAAACGGCATATTTGCAATTGTATATTGTGACGCGTTTAAGAGAATGTCGGTAAATTTGTATTTTTATAAGAATTATTATCTTTAGGAAAATTTATATATAAATACAGTATATAATGTCAGGTATCTACTTGAATGCTACTTCTACTCTTGTGTCCAATCCTTATGCTTCTTTTGGTAGTACACAGGCTGTTGCCAACCAGATAATGTCCGATCCTTCTTTTGTTGACATTAATGCTTTCTTGAATTATCCTGATCCAAGTGGTAATACTACTGGATGGTACACTGCATACAATGTTTTGGAAAGAATTTTGTTGAGTAACGCATCAAATGGTATTTCATATAATGCAAATGGTTTTAAATTTCTTTTAGCTTTAGATGATGGTACAGTTATTATTGATACATCTAAAGATATACGTTATTCTGCTTCAAATACATATACACTTTCTTCAGCATCTGGACCTTTTGCTGCAGCTACTTATCCTCTAAATAGTCCTGCCGCATATAGTAAGAAAGCAGTCAACGAAAACCACACCTCTCGTCCAGAAGTTTTGAATGCAGTTTTGAGTGCAAGTGGCGTTGGAAGTGCCAGACGTTTCTCTTCTTCTTCTCAATCTGCCTTTCAGTATTATGCTGTTCGTTTAGGAAATTCTCCTCAGTCTAACCTTGGTACATTGCGTGTTGCTGTTGCAGAATATCTCAAAACAACTGATGTTGCTGGTGCAACAGGATCAAGTACCGTATCTGGAGTTGATGGTAACGGAACTAGTGTAAATATTTATAATCTTTAAAAAAATTATATTATCTACAATTTATATAATATGATTAATAATCAATTCTCATCATTTAGCAATTATAATACAAATGAATTTCCACAAATGAATCCAATGGCCGGTTTAGCACGTCAATCGATTGCTCTTCGTTCCGTTCCGGTTCCGGTCCCGGTCCCTTCTTCGAAACCCGCCATCCCATGTTTCAAGCATGATACCAAAATTCTTTGTTTCATTGACGGCGAAGAAGTTTATGTCAAAGTCCAAGATATGCGTCCAGGAATTCACGTAAGAACCGTCCAACACGGATATGTTCCACTCGAAGTCATCGGCAAAAAATCATTGAAAACACCTGAACATGACGAACGCATCCCAAACCGCATGTACAAGTATACTTCCGCCGAATACCCCGAGATTATAGAAGATCTCTATATTACCGGACACCACTGTATCCTCCTTCAATGCATTTCGAATGAACAGCGCGAAGAAGTCTGGGATCTTTATCAAGATATCTATATTACAGAAGAAAAATTCCGTTATCCTTGTTTCCTCGATCCTAAAGCCCAGGTATCCAATGATGAAGATGAATGTATGATTTACCATTTTGCCCTTGAAAATGAAAATGTTTATGCCAATTATGGCGTTCTCGCGAATGGTCTCCTCGTTGAAACTTGTTCCATTCGCTATTTGAAAGAATTGTCCAATATGGATCTTCTAGTACTATAAATTCGGCAGTTGATTGATTTCATCTTCCGATACATGTATCATACATCCCCCTAAAGTGGGTTTTTCTGAAAAAGTCGCTTTCGTTTTATCTTTGGGATCATATTCCGTTTTCCATTCCGTATTTTCGGGACCGAAATATTTGGGCGATTGTGCATAAAGTATTTTATAGTTACATTTCCTATAAAATGTTTTCCTCGTTCGCCATTGATTTTTAAATATATCGTGACTATCGATTACGTCCACCACAATGGGATTCGTATGTCGGGTTCTCAATATTCGTCCAATAGATTGCTCTATATCCGTCTTGGGTGTGGCCATGATAAGTGTAGAAAGCGTCTTGATATCGAGTCCCTCTGCCGCCATGGCATACGTCGCAATGACCACCTGTTTCGTTTCCGTTTCCTTAAGATCCAGTTCTTCCATACCCCCCAAATAATATCCCGCTGTAGCGATGCGTTTATGTCCTATAGAATCATACAAGTACGTCAAGAGGGAACGGTTATGCGCGAGGATCATGATCTGATTCTGGGGGTTTTCTCGGATGAGATCTTGGACGATTTGCACGATGAAATCGGATCTGGGACCATAATCACAGAGTTTCGAAATCATGGTGCTGAATTTGGTATTCCCCCGGAAATCGTATTCGACCATATTGAAGTCGGGGTCTCTTGTGATATACTCGATTCCGCGGACAATGACGGCATCTTCCGTGGCCCGTTCTTCTTCGTAGATTTTGGGTCCTATAAACATGTATAGGATTTTGGTAAGCCGGTCTTTGCGTTCAACCGTGGCCGAAATTCCCAGCATACATTTCGTCGATACTTTGAGGAGAGTTTTTGAGAATTCTTCGCTCCCAATACGATGCACTTCATCAATGATCGTGAGTCCGAATGTGTCGAATGCATTCGAGGGAAATTCGCGACTATACATGGTTTGTATCATACCAATCACGATATCTTTGCCCTCTATGTCAAATACGGGTCCTTGGATTTTCCCGATTTTGGCTTGGGGTACGAATTCTTGCGCTCTCTCGATCCATTGATTCATCAGGAATTCTTTATGGACTAGAATGAGCGTTTTCTTTTTCAAAAGTGTCACGATATTCAGTGCCATGACGGTTTTCCCGCGACCACATGGGACTTCCAAGATGGCTCCACCTCCTTCCAAGGCTTTGCCAAGACAACTTCGGTGGACTCTTATATGTGTCATATAGATATTCACAATATTGGTCTGGTAATCGCGTAAGCCCGAACTTGCAAACTCTACCGAGATATCATCCCCTTCTTGGATCTCGGATCGATGTGGGTCTCCGTATCGGGCAATTCCGTAAAATCGCGGGATATACATTTTCGCCGTATTTTCGCGATAGACGGGGAAAGGTTCGGATTCCGCGGAACCACATGGACCCGAAACAAACGGTTTCAAGAATAATTCTCGTTTCAAAACGGCTTCGTCTTTGGGATCCAGGCATTTTTTAGGGATCGTGTACCCTTTTTTTCCGAGATACGCCTGGGATCGAATGATGGCGCGATATTCTTCCGTTAAACGGAATTCATCGGATTTCACGGGTTTCTTTGCAAATCTTCGTTTCATATTGTCCTATAGGATAATATGAATAGATCTATTTAGGATGTTTTCAATTTTTATATTTACATTTTTGTAGCGAGTATAAAATATACAATTATCATATAATGGCCAAATTCGAATCTTTGAAATCCATGTCTTCCACTGAAATTATACTCGTCGTGGTTTTTGTCATATACATTGTATTTCCAGTAAAAACGCCGGAAATGCTTGCGCCTATGGTAGATAATCCAATGGGTGTTCTCGTGATTTTCTTGATTACCCTTTATTTATTCTTTTTTTCCAATCCCGTTTTAGGTGTTCTCTATATTTTCGTGGGATATGAATTGATTCGTCGTAGTACGACGGTGATGGCGGGGAACTCTAGTGTGAATTATGCATTGAGTCAGCAGTATTTGCCGTCTCAATCTAGAAAGAATGCGGAACTTGAACGGATGAATCCCCCACCCATTATGCAATCAACTTTGGAAGAAAGTGTGATATCAAAGATGGCGCCCACACCACATCCTGGGGTTGATGGCGAGACTTATACATTTCGTCCTGTAAGTGATAAGATCGTGGGTGCTTCTGTCATATAGGTGTCATTTATTTGGGGATAATCTGGGGAGAATTGACACGATATCTCATGTAAGATTATTTTGATGATGGTCATGGTCCTCATCCTGGTCCTGATCCTGGTTCTGGTGCTGCGGCTGATACTGGTGCTGGTTCTGATTTAACAGCAGATGCTACTGTATCAGTAAATTTTTTAAAATAACCTTGTGATTTTATACCAGATAATTGATATATACTAATAACAATCGGTAAAAAATATATTATAAATAATGTAATATAATCAGGATTTGAAAAATAATTTGTTAATAATCCAATCAAAACGCCTACTACACAATATAAGAATATTTCCCCTGCTCGATCGGCACTCAATAGATCTATAAAAAAATTAACTAATGCTGAAAAACCACCTGAAGCAGAAATATTTTCATTATGATAAACAAATATATTAATTATAAAACACATTAATAAAAAAACGAAAAATATTCCAATACCAAGAATCAATAAACTTGACTTTATACCTCCATAACTAATAGATGCTACGGCAGATGCAATAAACCAAAATGCAAATAACATAACAACTGCTGAAGATTTTCCTTTTTCGCTATCATCCGCGGGTGGATTCTTGGCTCCAGCAATTCTTAATATCACATACGTATAGATAAATGGTGTGGCTAATGTAATAACTCCAAAAATCACAATTGCGTAACAAAAATTCAGTGTCTGAAAAATGAACTGTGATTGTTGAAGCGTTTCTGAATATTGTCCTAGAACAGGGATTGTCAAACTTGCTTCTAATTCTACACCCGAATCGTCTACTGGAGTACAATATACAGGAGTATCCATCCCTTCAATCATCCCTTCAGTTATTGTACTTTCAGTTATACCCGGCACCATTCGTTGCGGTGTAATAATGATAAAATCGTCTGTATGATCCGAAAACATACTTGGAGGTTTTGAAAGATTCGATAATTCGGTTTTTATCAGAATAGGCTTATTTGACAAAACAACTAAATCGCTATAAATTAATCCATTGTTTTCATATGCAATAAATTCCATATCTGGAGTCATATAGTTCATCATATTAATGGATGTATTTCCAGATTCGATAATTGTATCTATTTTTGTTTTATTTGAGAAAGAAGTTATATCTGTGCGCAACGGAAAACACATGTATATTTTTTGAAATCCATTTGTAATAGGACTATGTTCTATTACAAGTAGTCCTTGGCATTCCGGAAATTCTTTGTGTATATTTTTAAAAATATAGAGCGTCTCTGTCCTATAGTTGATATTATTGTAATGGATCGCGGGATGATTTGGTGGGGAAATAAAGGGGGTTTTTAAATAGCCATCTTTTTCGACGGATTTTTCATTATATTGTACATTTGTTTCGCCGTATTGATAAAATAATACACTTTCTAAATTCATCTATATATTTTTGCATAGATTATTATTATGTACGCTTTATTCTTTGGTTGGCGGACTTGGCAACGTCTTTGGAACTTCGTGTTTTACTTTAATTGATGGCATGGGAAATGTATCTTCTTTTTCATTTGGTTGTATTAATTCGATTTCTACTTCTCGTTTTTGTGTAATTGTTTTATCCGGTTTTACATTGTAACTCGTTATAGTAATATTTGGTGTTTTAACTTCTTTAGATTCAAATACCTTTTCTTTCTCGTCAAGTGTTTTGATTGTTTCTTGTGTTTTTATTTCTCTAATATCTGGTTGTTTTACATTTTTGATATGTATTTCGGAATGATCGGTTTGTGTAGTTGTTTTATGTTCTATTCCATTATTATCAATTAATTTTTCATCGTGCACATCAACCATAAAATCGATCGTTTCGTTTTCATTGAGTCTTTGAATTGTCTCATTCATTTCCTCATTCTTTTCATTCAACTTGTTATTATTTTCTAGATCTTCATCAGGTATATATTTACCATTTTGTTTTTGTTTTTGATTTTGATTTTCCATATCTGATAGAATCAATCGATCCTTTACTTTATGCATAAAATCATGTAAATTAGGGAATACACCCATCTGTTGATTTGCTATTGGTAATGATGGATTATTCAATCGATCCTTGACTTGTTCCATAAATTCACGTAAATGGAGAACCTTTCCAATTGCACTAGTAGTTTCTGGTATAATTGATGTTTGGTTATTCAATCGATCCTTGACTTGTTCCATAAATTCACGTAAATGGAGAACCTTTCCAATTGCACTAGTAGTTTCTGGTATAATTGATGTTTGGTTATTCAATTGATCCTTGACTTGTTCCATAAATTCACGTAAATGGAGAACCTTTCCAAGTGCACTACTAGTTTCTGGTATAATTGATGTTTGGTTATTCAGTTGATCCTTGACTTGTTCCATAAATTCACGTAAATGGAGAACCTTTCCAAGTGCATTAGCATTGAATGGATGATTCAATTGATCCTTGACTTGTTCCATAAATTGACGTAAATTGAGAACATGAGATATCGAAACTTTTTTAATAACGTTTTTAATTGGATCCGATTTAAATAATGTTGAAACTGCTTGTTTTATGGATGGTAGATTAATATCTATTTCAGATTTTTTTTCAAGTTTATTTAATTTACGAAATAAATAGTCTATTTTATACAAGTAAATATTACTTGAGTCCGACATATATTTATAATACCCTCATATTTGTTTGTTCTCTATTTTACAATTGCAATTACATCCACCAAAAAGAAATTAAGGATACCAAAGCGTCCCTAAAATTATTTTGGTTGGTGGCTAATTTCTTTGGATGATATAATGAGTTATCCTTCCTAAATATACGGTATATATGTAATACGTTCATTTTCATACAAACTAATAGTAAATGCATCATCATATCCTTCTACAAAAACACGATCCCCGTCATTCAAAATATCACATCCTCTTTCATTCGTGCATTTTCGTCCATGAATAATAATTGGCAATGATGTATTGATTACTCCCGTGTTTGAAATTGTATAATAATACCATTTTTCATTCGAAGTTGTGAGTCTCCGTCCCATAAGTGGCAATATAAGTGCATTCCGCGTTTTATCAGATTCTTTATGTTGCAGTTTCAAAAAGCCCAATTGTGCATTGCTCGTATTTATTTTCCGAGTTTGAATATTGATAGGAATTGCGGGTATATTTACAGAGGGTGGACCGTCTGGTGGAAAAAATATAGGGTTCTTACTCAAAGGTGGATTATTTGAGACTGGATTACTCGACAGTGGATTACTCAAGGTCCGATCTCCATATTGTCCTATAGGACTACTCTTGCGAAAAAAGAGATAAGAAACCATAAACATGAGAATAATTACTAAAACAAAAGTGACATCTTCGATACGAATTCCTTTTTTTGCCATATAATATAAATATATTCTTTTAAAAAGCCGATGCAATTTTATCCACTGCTTTTGCGGGAAATGGAGGCAATTTGGGAAATGGATTTACTGGTCCGGCATAACATTTTGCAATGACACTATCTGGATAATGTATAATATGTACACCTGATAGGCCATGTATAATTTTATCTAGATCTTCGAGACGACACCATATCCAATAATCAGTTCCTTGAGCCGTAAATGGAATTTCAAATCCTATAAAATATCCAAGAACTGCTAGAATTGTATCAATTAATGCCCAAAAACATCTTATAATTAAATAAATTACCCATCCAATAGTTTGTAACATATAAAATAATGAGCAAACCGGAATGTTGCCTAATGCAGTAATCCACGATATAATGTACAATACAAGCCATATAACGAGTTCGGGCACTTTAAGAAACACTTGAAATCCCCATAATACAATCCCAATAATACCTTCAAACATATTTCCAACATTCATGATTAATTTGATAAACATTCCGATTAATGCAAATGGATCCATCCCTTCTTTTAGAGGTTGTACCAAAAAATATTCACTAATAATAGTTGTGAGAATTATGACAATTATTAAAAATCCTATAATGTTATATTTGGGGTATTTCTGGATTGAATTCATATACATAATATATATATTATGTATATTTACGGGATTTGATTAACTTTTGAAAACAGCAATGTTATTTGTTATACTGTTGATTGTTTCTAAAAGCGGTTTATATTTATTCATATTTTTCATGATTTTTTCTTGATTTGTAATGATCTCTTTTTGATCATACGCTTTTTTATATTCCATGTCTTGTTCTGTTGTATAAACTCCATCTGTGAATCCATCTGCGGATTCATCCGCGGATTCTTTCGCTTTTTTATCAGCAGATGGTGCGCCAGTAGTAGCAGATGGTGCATCAGTAGTGGAAGATGGTTTCTTACTGTCACCTGATGCAATTGTAAATGCTTGTTTTCCAACAGTTGGTTTTGTCGTGGCGGATGGTTTTGTTGTGGCAGATGGTTTTGTCGTGGCTGATGGGGTCGTCGCGGATGGAGTTGTAGCAGATGGAGATGTCGTGGCATCTGGCTCTTCAAATCCTTCTTTCACACCAGTCAAAGCCGTTTTCAAAATATTTGTAAAGACAACCGCAATACAAAGAATAACCACCATATTTTTGCTAAAAAATGATGTCAAAAATCCGACCAATATAAACAATGTCATATAGAACCAAGAATGGGAAACCATCAAATAATATAAATCGCCCAATGCAATAATGAAAATGAAATATAAAACATAGACATTATGTAGCCAACTTTTATTGTCTTTTATATCCAAAACATTTTTTTTAAACAAACTTTGTTTTCCCATATAATTTATATTACGATTTTATTCTTCTATTAATTCATATTCTATAGGAACAGTTTCTCTCGAATAAATATCGAGTACTTCCTTTACAACCGGTTCTCTCTGAATATCACTCCTCGCAAATTCGAAACTGCTAATACTCGCAGACCGTTTTCCCCGGAATTTGGATAAAAAATCCTCCATACCGTTCAATTCACCCCGACGATCATATTGTTCTAAATCCCCCGTAACAACCAAACGACTGTTTTCCCCCAATCTCGTCAAAAGCATCTTCATTTGCGAAATTGTCGAATTCTGCATTTCATCTGCAATAATCCATGTATGTTTGAATGTACGACCGCGCATGAATCCCAATGGCGCTATCTCGATCCGCTTTTCTTCAATCAAAAACTCCACCTCTTTTGGTGTTATAAATTGATATAATACGTCATATATAGGTCTTATCCACGGTGCCATTTTATCTTCTAAAGTCCCGGGTAAATATCCGAGATCTTCATCCACCGAAACGGAAGGTCGTGTAAAAATAAGTGTCTCGCATTTACCCATTAAAAATGCGCGGACCATTTGTTCTACCGCAATCGCGGTTTTCCCCGTTCCCGCTGGACCAGTGACTACAATGATTTTTTTCGCATCATTTTGCAACATGGCGAAATATTCTTCTTGGTGTTTATTTCGCGGTTTCATGAACTTTTCGTCGAACTTGTATTTTTCTTTATAGGACCAATGTTGATATCCATTATCGGATTTATATGTGATTGCCATCTCGTCTTTTTCGTCTTGTCGATACATGGTCATGATCTCTTTTTCCGTGGGTTTTCTATATTTGCGATGTTTTGTTTTTTTTGCAGGTTTACCGTCATGAGTTTCGTTTCGTTCGTTATTTCCGTGCATTGTATATAATATACATCATTATATTTACGAATCTTTAGCATTAGGAAATAGTAATACATCTATTGCAGTTCTGGCGCAAAACATGCGATGAACAACGATACCCAATAAGAATGAAATGGCTAAAGAAATAAACAATGGGAATTTGAAGAAATACCATCCGATAAATGCGGGGATCATTGTGACCAGTATATCGATTAAACCCAATCCATTTTGTCCTATAAGACCTTTTCCGATTCGATATTGGTGAACACCTTCTCCGGGTTTTCCGAATGCATCTTTGTATTTACAGAGACCGAATGCCATGTGTATTATCCCGAGATTTTGTCCTATAGAATTCATTCCGACTTCGTCGGTGTGTCATTGGACCTTGTGCGTTATTTTATTGTTGAATCGAGGCTTTTTCTAAAAATCTTTGATTTGACAAAAAAATCTTTGATTTGACAAAAAAATCTTTGATTTGACAAAAAAATCTTTGATTTGACAAAAAAATCTTTGATTTGACAAAAAAATCTTTGATTTGACAAAAAAATCTTTGATTTTTGGAAAAAGACATAAAATCTATAGAGTATATTATTTAGGCAATGTCTGAAATAATTTTGAATGATCCCCTTCTTACTGCAAATGAATCACGTTTCGTCATGTTTCCAATCCAAGATGACTCCATATGGAAAATGTATAAAAAGCAGGTCGATTGTTTTTGGCGGGCTGAAGAAGTTGGCTTGGGACAAGATCTCGCGGATTGGAAAAAACTCAACGACGATGAGAAACATTTTATCAGTATGGTCCTCGCGTTTTTCGCAGGGTCCGACGGGATTGTTCAAGATAATTTGGCAGCGCGCTTCATGGGTGATGTCCAGTTATCTGAAGCCAGGGCGTTTTACGGATTTCAGATTGCCATGGAATCGATTCATAATGAAATGTACAGCATATTAATTGATACCTATATTACAGACAAAGAAGAAAAACACAAATTATTCAATGCGATTGAGAATTATCCCTGCATCAAGAGGAAGGCGGACTGGGCGAAGAAATGGATTGCGGATAATCGATCTTCTTTTGCCGCGCGATTAGTCGCATTCGCCTGTGTTGAAGGTATTTTCTTTTCATCCTCATTTGCATCCATCTATTGGATCAAAAAAAGGGGACTCATGCCCGGACTCACTTTCTCCAATGAACTTATTTCCCGTGATGAAGCCCTGCATACCGAATTCGCGATTTTGTTATATACCAAACTTCAAAAGAAATTAAACAAAAAACGGATTTTCGAAATCATTACCGAAGCCGTCGAAATCGAGAAAGAATTCATTACAGAGGCCATTCCATGCCGTATGATTGGTATGAATGCGACCCTGATGACTCAATATATCGAATTCGTGGCGGATCGTCTTTGCTTGCAACTCGGATATGAGAAGATATACAATGCACAGAACCCGTTCGATTTCATGGAACTCATTAGTATTGAATCCAAAGTGAATTTTTTCGAACGAACGAATGCCGAATATGCATTGGCGAATAAAACCATGGATCAGGATGTTTTTGCATTCAATGCCGATTTTTAGATGGATAATTTGATATTTGTCCTATAGTAAATATCAAATGTGGATTATTTCCCGGATAACATTTTGGAGCCAAATGTAAGCCATAAAATGACGGATATAATACTACCTAGCACGAATCCTTGACCCGCACTTGTCCATGTTTTTTTATAGGAATAAAACGCAAATGGGAAAAGGATGTAGGTTAAAAATGCGTAAAAAAACATGATTCCGCAAAATGTTTGTTGGTCTGTCATATAGAATCAATGTAGAAAATAAAACATGTATAGACTATACATGTTTTGTAGTAAAATTGCACCTGAAAATGTCATTCGAGAAGTAATCGAAATCTTGGATGATAAATTTGTGGGAATCATGAATGAATATTTGATCTTGATTGATGAAGAAGATAAGAAAGAGGGATGTTTTGGATGTCTTTCTTTATATGAAACGATTCTGAAAAATAAAAAGATCTTATCTGGCGAATTGCATATTTTTACAATGGACCAATATTCGCTTCCCACGGTAAATAAAGAGTTTCGAATTGCGGGAGAACCATTGAAACATCAATTGTATAAACGGCTTCCTACAAAGAATATGTATATTTTGGAAAGTGATTTTGCATTTCGTGATTATTCTGCTAAATATGACGAACTTTTATACATTTTAGGAATCTTGAATGTAAAATCTGTAAAAGTGAATATTGCAAAAGAAGAGACAAAAAGTGAAGATTGTGAATTCGGATCTCAGATACCGGAATGGTGTTCCATCTTTGGTGCATCTATGCCAAACGTAGATCTATCTATAAAAGACGAATTGCATAAAAAGATGGAATTGGGCGGAAATGGTGCATCGATCGATAAGAAATATACCGCACTTGAAATGGCGAAATTGTTGAAGGATAATTCGACGAAATTGTGTTATTATATAAACAATAACTGCGCAAGACGCAGTTATTGTTTATAACAAGTTAAATCAAAGTTGGATATGTCCAACTTTGATTTAACGGTGTATTATCGTGATGGTTGGAAGAGTATTATTGAACGCAGGTTGAATGGATATACAGACGGTACACATCGAAGCGAAATTGCAGAAAACCAGCAATTTGGCGCAAAATTGGTTTCTATGGGACTTGATTCAGAAAGTGAGAACAAGATCATATACGAATATTCATTCGAATATCATCCATTGTCGTCGTTGCGGGATAAACGGAGGTAGAATATAAAGATAGAATTGCGTTTATTTAGACGCATTTGTAATTTATATTTTGTGGATATAATATATATATAAAATGGCAAAAAGTGCGAGAAAATATGGTAAACGAAGTGGGAAAAAAAATGGCGGAGAATATACAAAAGATGTAATTATGGGGAATAATGGTCTTGATTGGAATAAATCATTTACAATACGTCGGTTTTTAAGGATGCCAAATTTAAAAACAGCAATCTTAGGTTCAAGTGGTGAAAAAGTTTTGCAAATATATATGTTACATCATGAAGTAAAGGAGAATACAGAAAAAAAAACTGGTACATTAAAATTTACATTTAAAAATTGTGATTTTGATGCGGCTGCATTATTAGTAAATAAAATAAGATCATTGTTTTATGATATTGGTATTGATCTTGGATCAAATTATATTTCAAAAGGTACGGTTGGATTCACAGGTGGTTGGTCAACTGAAAATATAATTGTAATGAATTATGAGGGTGAAGGATTAACCAAAGTAACAATAACAACATCAAAAGATGGAAAAATTATGACATATGAGGGTGAGAACACTAATCTAGATTTATTTAATAAAGGTTTTGAAACAATTAAAAAAGATTTTTCTGAAAAAACAGAATTAGCGGTATCTTCATTCGAAACTAACGCCGAAGGATTATTGTCAGGTGTAGCAAATGTGGGAGAAGGTAATGGACAATCAAATACTATGTTTAGATGGTCAAAAAAGCCAACAGTACCATCAACACAAGAATCAACCAATAATGTTCCACCAGGTGAAGAAAAAAAACCACAAGGATTCTTTTCTAGATTTGGATTTGGAGGAAGAAAAACAAGATCCGGAAAAAGATCCAAAAAGGGTTCTAGAAAGGCTAGGCGTTAAATATCCGTTTTCGCAACCTAGGTCGTAGAGTCATATAGAATTCTATCCACAATTGGTCCAAAAAAGGATACCATATATGACCCATTTTATACCCAGTCGCTATACCATCGCACAGTCCAACAAAAAGTCCACGACATAAACGATCTTGTGCAATTTCGCTTGGTTCTTCCGAACCACACGAAAGATACGTCATCCCACGAACATCTACTACAAGATTCCCATCCCCCATAATAAAATCCTCTATCTGACTCGAATCGACGACTGTATAAGAAATCTCCATAAGATCCATCTGCTTTGTCATATAGATTGAATATGGGTTGGTGTCCGCGAGGACAAAAAGCCGGGAATCCTGGAATCCACATTTTTGGAAAATCTGGCATATACACGCATCCCGGCATTGCAATATCCCGGGATCGATCCCGTGATCGATCTCAAAATCAAAGACAGACTTAGACGAATCCACATCATGGAACGGCGTCCTAGGTATCGTATAAAACGTGTGTTTATCCATATATTTCCATTCCGCGCTGACCTGGAATTCAATGGCGAATTCTACATATGTCCCCGCTTTCAAAAGTGTTCCTCTTATCGGATCTCCTGCCGGGTCTCCCGTTTTTATCAAAAATGCGGAATCTACGGATTGAATATAGATGGGCACGAGTCCGATGGCGCTTCGCGCCACGAAAATCCGCGAATCCATGATCGTCACAGAATAGTCATATAGAATAAATGCAAAGATGCCATCCACCACGGAGAGCAAATGATCCATTCCATATTTCTTGTAAAGCCAAATGATGGTCGTCTCATCCCCTTCATACTCGATATTTTCTATATGACATATTGCCCGGGAATTGTGAATGATCCCCGAAAAAGACAGGATACATTCTTGCTTTTCATATTGATTTTTATTCATGCGGATCTGGATACCCGAGTATTTCAGTATTTTATCATCCATCATTTGATTCGTGGGATTCAGAATCGTATAAATAGACATGGTTAGAATCGTATAAAAATATATAATGCTATATTTTTATACTTTTGTATATATATAATGAGTTTAGACGGTTATAAACATACATCATTAAAATTGGAAGAGTTTGTCCCTGTATGGGGAGATTCCGTCAACGTTTCTTTTCGTCCGGACGAATCGGATTTATATGCATTTACGGATGAACCAGGGGAAAATACTTCACACGAAATACAAGAAGAAAAAAACATGGGCGTTTATGTGCCCGTTCCTTCTTGTAAAAAGAATGATATATTCAAAATGCCAGGAGACTCGATCGATCATTTTTATCTTGGTTCGATTTCGGTTGTTGGACTTTTTATCTTGTTTCGCATGTTGCAAAAATCATAGAAATTCATGAATCATGGGT